>Ga0126343_10000685_pt1 | contig 13888 bp, 6 predicted proteins | sample Cyp2metagenome_FD_92531 | JGI IMG/M metagenome (GOLD analysis project Ga0126343, IMG submission 92531) | Coral microbial communities from Lord Howe Island, Old Settlement Bay, Australia - Cyphastrea 2 metagenome | ecosystem: Host-associated > Invertebrates > Cnidaria > Coral ... | reverse complement strand
TACAATTAATTACATTTCGCCGAGGCTTGGACTGTGAATCCATATGTGATCCTTCTGTGAGGCAAAGATGCGCTGTTGGCTCGAGAGACCCTTGTAACTTATATATATATATATATATATATATATATATATGGGATATAATGTGAAAGCGGAAGAAAGATTTCCCACCATATAAAGACCCAGTTTTGACCACGATGCACTGCGTACTGTGCAGCATTGGCAAACACTGGAAACCTCGGAATCATGTACACAAAAACAATAACAGAGGGGTAAAACATATCGGGCAATGCTCGGTCTTTAAGAGATCTTACATGTAGCTCTGAATGTTTTCCCCAAACAAAATCAAAGTTCAACCAATAAGTTTAAAAACTATATACTAAAATCTACTTATAGCACAGTAACGTTTGGAATATCACTTTAGATCACTTCTCTAAGTGACTCCGCAATCAAATTCTCAAGCGGTCCCGAGAAAGTAATGTCAAACCTCGTAAAAATGTTTAACGCGTGTGTAATTACGTCCTTAACTAATGCGAAGCGTCTGTTTTAGTTGAAATAGGGATAACTTCAAGTTCATTTCTCTCTCTTGGGGTCAGCTTGAGAGCTTAAGTCTCGATTAACCGTATTCAAAATATTACCGTGCCATGAGGTTTATTTGGTAACATAATTTTTGCCATTGTTTTTCGAATGTTCTGCGGAAATCATCTTAATAATACGCGGGCGTATAGAAAAATAATTGTAAGAATTATTAATGAATAATTTCAAACTAGCCTGCGAGCAGGCTTACTTGTTTGAGTAAGATATCGCGGACAAAGGAGCTGGCCTCATTCTTCTCGCCTGGTTCGCTGGTCCTCGTTTCTTTGTCGCCTTTGACCGTGATACCCTATCCAAAGAAGTGAGCCTGCTCGCAGGCTAATTTTAAACCGTCTGATATGCCTTATTAAACGAATTAGCGGTTTATTCCGTAACATTTATCGCACTAGTAACGTGTTCCTGGCCAGGCCAGGCCAGTTATATCACTAACCTCCTTTCTTCTCACGAAAGTGGCATGAAGACGGACAATCCTTTGCCATATCTTCAAAATCTGCCAGACATTCTTCCTCCGTTTTTCCTTCACAGTCTGCGTCTGGATCATCTTTGCAAATGTCGATTTTGTAAACTAGAAACATAAAAAGACGCTGCCTGCTGCTGCTGCAATTCAAATCCCCCCTATGTGATAGAAAATGCACAGTGGGATCTCACATTCTCGAACCCTCGAGTTTTCGAACCTTCCGATAATGCGGACTTACCGTTATTTCACTTCCCTAAGTCGCAAACACTGTAATTTTAATCTCGATTTCACGAAAATAACCGATTTTGAGAAAAAAAACCTTTTCATTTTCCATGGAGGTTGGAAAAATCAGGACACGGACAATGTCTTTCCTAGACCAGAATTCCTCTGAAAGACGTAGTTTCTTTGTTCCAAGCATTTTACAAGATAGACCAAATATCGCCGGGCTCTGTTCTACTTTGTACGAAATAAAACAATGTTGAAATTTCCCGCCGATTTGCCGCATTGACAAACAGGAGAAGACTGGGTGCGAGTTATTTTCATATATGCATTGGGGTGTTTTTCCATATATGGAGTTGGGGTTGATGTTCGGGCAGTTCGCGCCATTTTCTCAGTGCGTTGTGTTGTCTTCTCGATCATGGGGTGGACAGTCCAAGAAGTGCGTCAAAAGATAAAAGAGCATTACAGCGAAGAAGTCGCTGAAAAGTTCGAAGGTGAGTTCTTAGAATTGTTTTGTTAATATTTGGGAAGAAAAGAAAAACGGAGTCGAAAGGGCTAGTTCAAGGGCGGGAATCAACTCAGAATTTAACTTTGACTTTCTGTCGAAACCCGTGTTCAGCTGGTCTGGAATTATTACCATCATGTGATGTTATTGTTAATCACATTATCTTATTTGTACGATTTCAAAAAAGCAAACATTTTTTGAACAAAACGAAGGACCAAAATTATAAATAATACTTTATGGAACTTTTCTTCCACAATAACGGCGACGTAACGCATGGGGGTCCTCGATTTCATCCCAATTTATCGAATGACTTGCATCTAAAATCAAGACATAAACAAACAGTTATCCATAATTCCTTTACCTCAATGCTTCAGCGTTTCGCCAAGCCAATAAGTTGAAGCGGAGACGGCAGCACTTTTACGGCGAAAACACGGACTTTTCAGGCTGGAGCAGTAACAAATAACGATGGCTTGCCTCGACCAGGGTTTCCCAAGAATTTGTCTCTTCGCTCCAATCATTGCTTATCCTTTAGCGGTCGTTAGTCGTTAGTGCACACTTCATGCGTAGCTGTAACACCACAGGTAGCCCAAGCTTCATATTATTGCTTATTCAGAGAGCTTTGAGGGATCGATTTTTTGCCTTTCATGAAAGTCAGAAAGTTCGACAAAATACTCACAGTGTCTTTTTCATCTTTCAATAATCCTCTCAACGCGTTTCAGGCAACTCGATGAATCTCGGTTGACCTTCACGCGTCATACATAATCGCCTGAAAATAAGAGAGATCCGCTGTTACATTTAGTGAGTCCAGTCCAAATGCAATGTTAACTAGGTAACCACCCACTGAAGAAAACTGCCTTGTTCTTTGATGAAGTTATTACCGAAGCAAGGTAAGAAAAATTGTATCTTCATCGACTCCAGAATTTCTTAACGAAAAAACCCTTTGGACCAGTCGAGAAGTCTTGATAATCGATGTTTGAACATGCATCTCTCTGGACGATATTGGTGTTTCGCTATGATTTCGATCCAAAATGGCCGCTATTTTGATTTTGCATAAGCTATTTTGATGCTTTTCTTAGTTTGTTTTGTTTTGTTAACTGCCCCTTCCAGCCATGTACTATCTATAGAAGTTATCCTTTCGCTTAGACATGGAGAACACGATAGGAAGGATACGATTAAATGTGGTTAAAACTATTAATTATAGGTAAGATATTAAACTAAGTTACGTGACTTTGGCAGTTGTGGAAATCTAGGGCCTCAAACCATTTGTCAGAATTGGCTTTGGCCCGATCGACACGGCCGTAATGGTAAGGCATCGGTTCTGCCAAACTGAGAGAGCTGCTTCTGACGAAACTGCTCATCCTTGAAGAACAAATTTAGTTAGGCAAGAAACAGTTATCAGTTTGTCAGCACTGATGAGTTGTATTAATTTTGCTAAACGTATTATAGACAGTGCAAAGAACGCGGGGTATATTTAACAATTATTCCATGAGCCCGCGTTGGATATGAAGTGATAAAATATGGTTATAATCACTTCATATCCAACAAGGGCGAATGGAATAATTGTTTTAGTAAATTCTCAAATCGGGTTTTGCCGCCGATTTTTATTTCCACAATTTTACAAAGCGAAAATTTTTAAACTTGGCGCACTATTTTCCATATGACGTAAAACTCCGAATATTGGCTGATAGTCGGAGATTTTAAGCCAATCAAAAAGCTAGAAATGCAATATTCGGAGCTGAGAATTTACTAACGACGATTATTTCTTGCTATTGAAGTAAGTTTCAGTTTTAAATTGCTTTGCAAGCAAAAATGGAGCAGGGTTTCCATAGTAGTGTTGGACCTAGCTGTAATTGCAGAAAAAATAGACAGTGAAAGTCCATGTTTGTGCTTTGAACTTATACTACCCTCTAAGAGTTAAACACTCCGTTAAATATCTTCAATTGAAGAAAAAGTGAAGTTTAGACTATTTTTAATTTATCCCAGGTTGATGTTTTTGTCCTAGGTCAAATTTCTAAATTTCTAAATTTCTTTCTTAAAAAAAGTATGCATTATTTTTTAAGAAGGGACTTATTGTACTTTTGCATCTATACTTTCTTCGTTTTCCTTTTTGCAAAACTAAAGATGTTTTCCTTTCCTTTCTAGAGACATGATAGATGGATAAAATCTCCAGGATTATTGATGGAGGAGGAAGACAGCCCAGTGAATATTGCGTCTAGACCATGTAGTGAGGACAGTGATGCTTCAGAAGATCCAAACAATCATGACAGCTGCAACAAAAACACAAAAACATATGCATGCAAACACTGCCAAAAGTATTTTAAAGATGCCAAGCGACTGAAGAGGCATGAACAAGACCATTCTGCCAAGAAACCCCATGTGTGTCAATGGTGTTGTAAGAGTTTTAGGTACCCTGGAAGGCTAAAGGTACATGAAAGAGTCCATACTGGTGAGAGGCCATTTAAATGTGACATGTGTGACAAGTTTTTCACTGTAGCTGGAAATTTGAAAATCCATGAAAGAACTCATACCGGAGAAAAACCTTATCATTGCAAACAGTGCAGTAAGTGTTTTAGCACTGCGGCCAGTCTTACTGCACATGAACAAGTTCACACTGGAGAAAAACCTTTTAAGGGCAAGCATTGTGATAAAAGATTTAGTGCAGTTGGGAGGTTAAAAAATCATGAGAGATCTCACAGTGGAGTAAAGCCATTTGACTGCAAACACTGCGATCAGCGGTTTAATGACTTAGGGACTCTGAGGACCCATAAGAGAATCCATACTGGTGAAAAGCCTCATAAATGTAAAGAGTGCGGAAGAGGTTTCAATCAGACATCCAATCTCAAGAGACACGAAAGAACTCACACTGGAGAGAAACCTTATGCATGCAAACAGTGTGGAAAGTGTTTTTCTCAAGCTAAAAATCTCAAAAGACGTAGCATTGTTCATACTGGAGAGAGGCAGTATATTTATGCATGTAACCACTGTGACAAGCGGTTTGATCAAGTTGGGAATTTGACCAGACACTTAAGGGTTCACTCTGGGGATAAACCTTACAAATGTAATCATCGTGGAAAGTGTTTTAACGATGCACAGAATCGGCGAAGGCACGAAAGAATTCATTCTGGAGAGAAGCCCTTTAAATGTGCACAATGTGGTAAAGGCTTTAGTGAGGCTGGAAGTGTGAAAAAACACAAACTTGTTCATACTGGAGAAAAGCCATATGAATGCAAGCCGTGTGGAAAACGTTTTAGTTGTGCAGAAGATCTGAGGAGACACGAAAGAATCCACTCTGGGGAGATGCCCTACGAGTGCAAACTGTGTGAAATGCGTTTCCGCTATGTGTCCACTTTGAGGAAGCATGAAAGAGCCCAGGAGTGTACTACAAACAAACGAGAAGGCAACGTAGCCACGCAGACCGAGGCTGGGCTCCATAATAATTCAGAGCAGAACAGCGAACAAAGTTCATCACCAAAAGAGTTGAGCAGTGAGGTCATTCTTCTTCAAATGCCATTTTCATGAATCACCTAATAGTTCGCCTCTGTGGTTGCGGGCTCTGGCCTGTTTATCTTTGTGTGTTGGGGTAAAAGAACGTTTTTAAACGTATATATCAACGTTATCATAATATATAAACACATACATAAATATATGAACGTATACATAAACGTTTTCGTAACGTATAATAAGCTTAAAACCAATATTTAAGTGTTCATTTTCTTTGATAATAACAAGAGTAATACTAGTAGAAACTAGTTGGTAAGCTGTGAACATCCTAGTTCTAGTGAGGAATAATGTTACAGTAAAAAATCAAGAAATGGCAGCTAATTGTCTCAGTCTTATAGATATTACAAGAAATTATTTTGGTGCTAGAATGACTTCAAGTAGCTCTCAAAATGTTGATAATGGCAAATGATTTCCTTGTAGGTTGATACAGGTATTAAAAGTACATGAGTCGGCAATTCGAATTTCTTATCATTTGTCCTACCGGTCAGTCATTTCTTTAGCTTACAATAATAAGAATTGCGCGTGACTGGTATGATCACTGACTTAGCTGAAGTTCTCGTAGTGGATTGTAGTCTACTGTTGACTTTACAATGAAGTCAACAGAAAAGGGAATAAACCGACAGCAAATAAACAAATCGTGGTGTCGTCTGTTTCTTTCTCGTCTCAGCTCTACACTGAATGATTTTCCTATTTCAATCAGGAGGATGGATAAAAGCTTTGGTTGTTTTTACTTTATTTTTATTTTCTTATTATTTTTATTACTATTATACACTCTCTCCTCGTTATGGGCTTCTGATAGGTAGCAGCATTTGGTCAAGTGCCACATTAAACAGCATGTCGTTCCCAGAAACCTCCAAAACGAAAACTTGACTACAATATAATTAAACACCATCGCTCAGCCGTGGCGAAGAGTACTAAGTTCTTTAGGTGGTTGAGGTTTGGGGCTATTCATCCACCCGCAGTCATGAATCATCGGTGGAGGGAAAATATTTCAGTTGTCACTTTTCTTGACCAAAAATAGAAGAACCAACCAGAAATGCAGAAAATCAAAGTAAAATAAAAGGAAAAATAAATCTAGGGACAAAGTGGAAGCCAACCTTACGTGCCCTGTACGTGCATTTGAAGTCTGGAGGGGTGCAGAATATCCAGGGGAAGTTAAAGTCAACTATATGAAGATAACAGCAATGTGTACGCATATGTGATAAGGCGTTGAATTGATGCAAGGTGAAAGCAAAACTGAAAAATATTTCCGAATTCCAGGTTCAATACATTCAGTTACCATCACCTAGCAATCACCACGTCGACCAAACTTGGTTTTGAAAAAGATCATGCCTCCAGTGGGCAAAACCCACGCTTTGCAGAAAGAATAAGCTGAATTCAATTATGCAAAAGTAGAAGTTATAATTAGAGGCATAAGGAAATGCTAAGAAGTTCCCTACGTCTCGACCTTATACCTTTGCTTTCAAGTTGACACAATTTGAATTAACAAGTACAGACGCCATTTTGAAGGCAACGACAAACGCTGATTGAAAACAAACTTTTAATGTCTTATTTACAATATATATATTAAATCTTTCAGGTGTATGTATTTTGTACAAGCTGCTTAGACTTACACACAATCCTTATAATTTTAAAAACACTGCCCTCTTAATACGTTTCGTTGAAAAGCATCATCAGTAAACAATGAATAAAACAGAAGTTTAGTCATTATCACACGGTTTACAGTAAAAAGCGAGAATAATGATCTACAACTTAATTCCGTCTCTACATGGCTTTTGTAAACTGTGAACAAAAAGAAAAAGAAAATTAAATCAAGTACTGGGATAGGCGACCTGTGCGTCACAAACTTTCTGGGCACGGAGTCAGCGCCCTATACACGTACGTCATTCCATTTTCTGCGATTCACGATTGGCCAAGCTTTGTTACTCATTTCTGCGTGTTTATGCTCGATCAATTTACCTGTTCTGAACACCACTTAACCTGGAGATTTGCTGACCAGTTATCGGAAATACCTTCTTTCGTGAGTTTCTCACGGGATCGAAAATGGTCGAAACTCTTTCCGGGCCTTGGTGTGTGAAAGAGCCCGTTGACAAAGCGTGTTTTGAGGCCTGTGACGACCTTACAGTCTTTCTGAAATTAACTGAGCATTGTGATCTCCTGTGTGAATCTGGGCTGTGATCGTTACCGTTTAACGAGTTTCCGTTCACACAAGTACTAATCTCCGCATAAAATAGCTGGCACTCTTTCCCACTAGTGTGAGGAATATATCCTCCGGAAAGCTGAGAGGCAGTCATTTTTTGACTCGCCATAGCAGTAGGGTGAGGATGATGTAAGGTGTTGTTGACCATGTAAAGCGTGGAAAGTGCTTGTGATCGTTTTGTATAGCTTATCTTTGGCTTTGTATATGACTGAGAGGAAGTCGCTTGAACAGGTTCCTTTGATACTCGAGTAGGGACGGTCCTTAAATAGTTACTCAGGGAAATATTACTGATCTCTCTTTTCACAAACAAGTCCGCCGACCCCGGTTTGACTGCTTTTATCAGCGTCGTTGCACGTGGATCAGGTGATGGATGTTTTGCAATGTTACCACTATCTGAACACACCACTGTATCTTTAATAGCATGATTTTCGGCCCTAGCAGGGACTAAAACGCTATCGAATTTACTTGATTTCTCCTGAAATCTACCTTTTCTGTTTTCCAAAGCGGAATAGCTTCTATTTTCACCGGTGTCGCCTATAGTAGAAGCTTTCTCCTTGTGGTCAACTTTTCGTTTTACGTCCTGCGACTCAAAATCAACCGGGTCATCAAATGCACCAAAGGGAATAATAAACACGGGTGAAACTTCATTCACCATTTTCCGTTCCTCGCCTAACTTTTTATCGTCAGATTTGCGAGTCTTCTTCCTTCCCTGGTATTTTTTCAGAAAAGGTAGCTTCATAAATGGATTTTCGTCAATTGAGTGAACTACCTCGAGACTTTTTTGTCTGCCACGGTGTGAAAAGAATGAACTATTTGAGATTAAAGCAGGAAACCCGATTTGATTATTTCCAATGGAATCGACAGCTGTAGCGTGACCAACACTTCCACCAGACAAAACCATTGGTTTCCCAGCAACGGAATCACCCTGCTTTTCGTAAAACTTCTGGAATGTCTCTGTCAGCAGCTTTTCGCTGAAGCCTTTACAGATCTTTCCAGACAAGTGTCTTTTGGTGTCTTTGTGTCTGCTCTCACCTGGCTTCCATTTTTTCTCCTTACACACGGGTGGCATCCGTAGACTCCCCAAAACGTGAATTGATGTCGGTGCCTCTGTGGGGGGACTGCTGAAGCAACTTGTGTGAACCTGATCTACAACATCTCTTTTTGAAGAAATGCACGAATTGGATTTATAATTATCTGAGGAAGCTTGCTTCCTTGGATGCGTGGATTTTGTGCTGTTAATTATCATGGATTTGCATCTGACGGCATCAAAGTAGATGTTGCCTCCATAACCTTGAGAAAGCTAAAAATAAATGGGTCCTTTTTATTAAAGTTAGTGATCTTTGCAGTTTTAATATGCTACTTAAGCAGTAGCGAAAGAGAGGCCAGAAAGGGACTCGAACCCAGACCTCTACGACGCCGGTGCAGTGCGCTACCAACTGATTAAGACTACCACTTGACTCTCAAGATGGCTTCCGCACAGATTGTCGAAACGTCAGTCACTAACAACAGTCCTTCTCAGGACTCCAATCACCCAGATGATCTTTTTCAATCAAGGTAAGCTATCAGGCCAACTGGGAGCTGGTCATTATGTGGGTTAATCATAAGCCCGTACATAGGTCAACCGGTTGCGCACTGCAGCGGCATCGCAGAGGTCAGGGTTCGAGCCCCGTTCAGGCCTTCTTTCGTGACTACTTAAGTAGCATAGCAAAACTGTGAATATCCTTAACATTGAAATTGTTTCCATCGGTAGTTCAAATGAAGTTTCATCGAAAAGCCTCTATAAACCAAGTCCTGAATCGTGAATGTGGCATAACAGTAGTAATTGGGTCCCTTTCCAAATTTTAACGACGAGATTTTTGAATTTTTGAATTGAACTGAAAGCAAAACACCAAAAAATTCCCTTTGGGCAAGACAGCATGTGTGGTTGTTCCTCATATACCTGGTTCTAAACTCACACAGATATGGTCCCTTAGTGCACAAATAACACAAGGCCCAGTGCAAGCACAGGGGCCAATATCGGACAAAAACCATCTTTGCTTTTGAAATACCTCAAATATCCTCCTGTTAGTATTTCAAACTGAAACTGAAATATCACTGCTCTTAGCCAATCAGATTGTAGAAATTTTCAGTTTATACTCAGGAAATTTGATCTTCATCTTTTTTTGAAAATTAAATTCACCAGCAGGTGTGTCCTTAAGAAACTCACTTTGTGATATGTATTGATGACACTCAATGTTGATATGACCAACTAAAGGTTGCAAGAGCAAATTGTCATATTCAAATTATAATGATACTGCTCTTGTTTACAACAAATAGTTAATTCTGACAAACGAAATGGATGTGAAAATTATTGTGTACCTTCAGCTCTTCTTTGCCACCAGCGAAAGGCAGTTGACGTTGCAAGGATGCTGGGGCAGTCTTGGTCACGGCTAATGAGGTGCCATCCCTAAAGCTGTTGTATGACACAAGTGAAAGCTCATCACAGTCGTAGCTTGTTCGCAAGTGACCACTTTCTACTTGACAGCTGTCTCTAAAAAAACATTTAATTGAACATCCTTGATTAAACTCATGACAAGAAAAAAAATATTCCTGAGGTGTGTTTGGCAAGAAGCAGTTCTCAGTTATTCATTTATTTATTGATAAATAAGTACACAAAGCACAAGTTAAGGATAATAAGATGCCAAAGCCAGAGGTTCGTGGGATGACTATGTTGGCTGGCCAAGAACAGATGATTCTTAGAACTAAATGAGCAATAACAATATAATATTATATAAAACAAAAAACAAAAGTCACACCTCAACATAATTAGCAAATTCAAGTTTCAAGCAAACATAAGGTGTGAGATGACTGCACCTCTCACATGTTGCTGATTTCTGCCATATGCTTGAATTGAGTGTGCATTTCTAAGTGCCATGGTGATATCACACTTTTGCACTTACAAGCCTGAGCTATACCTTGCTGCCTTCTCTTTGCCAGTTTTAAGCTATTCAGCTACTCAAACTCAGCAAGAGGTAGTTTGCAAACATGCTAATGCATCCTTTTCAATTTCAAAATCAACAATAATTTAGACATGTTAATTTTGCAAATGGACTAAAAATACAGATGTACAAAGATTTCAAGAGTAACTGACTCAAAATTTGTTAATAACAAAACACCTATGATGAGCAAATTGACCTGAAACAAAGAATTACCGGTAAGCTATAGATTGGCCCATATAAATTAGAGCCTCAATTAAACTATTTTGTCAAACAACTGCATATTGATTACACTCAAGTTCCGTCAGAATTAAGAATGTTACTTTTGTTCTTTAAAATATACTGAAGAACGGCTCTTCAGTTATGTGTTGGGATTTCCTGACCATAAGCAATCAGTATTTAAACAGTTTTATTTCGGGCACAGAGCACGAAGTTACTTGTTTGTTGAAAAAAACGGCTCTAAGTTGTTACTTCGATCGAAATTTTAACGCATCAATAAATTGTTAGAAAGTAAAACAATGATCATGTTACTCACGGTTGCCTCTCTTAATTGCTTTTTTGCCTTCCTGTTTCAATAAGACTTCAAGACTGAAAGAAAAAAAAAACAAAAATAGCAGATGCCGCATTCGTTCGATATACGTACAATTCGTGTTCCTCTTGCCCTCCGTGTGCAATCTCTCATATTCCGCACGTTGTCAAGAGCGCGGTGCTTCGCAACCAAATTATGCATAAAAAAAATTAACAAAGGTCTTGCTTCATTAAAATGCATCAGTCTATTAGTTACATCCTTTTAACAAAAAAAGCACAATCAATATTGTGGCAATTGGTAAACAATGCCAAGAAAAGATTCGAATTATCACTCCATCGCCAATGGTTCAACTGACAAAGACGCAAGGTGATGTCTAATTTAGTTCACAGAGACTCGATGACAAAATACGTTTACAGCTTTCTTTTATAGTCGAGAGAAGAGAAGAACACTAAGTTATAAGAGCGAGTTTCAAAGAAAACAGGCTGACGAAACTTACCAAGCCAACCAAAATGTCAACGTTGAACAAAGAAAAGAATTAAATGAATGCTAATTGAAGGGACGGGAGAGTGGAGATAAGGAAAAAAAAATTGGGCAGAGGGTAGGGGCAGTGCTTATTAGTGCTTCTGACTACGAAACTAAAAAAAGACAGAAAAGTATATAAAAAAGTTTCACCAACGGTAGACCATTAACATTCTCCAAGATATGAATTTCAAGACAAAATAGATCGTCATCAAAGAATTCTTCCAGGATAGGAAGGGCAAATTCCACTTTTGGTAGAGGGAAGAAGGGTTTAAAAGCGTACAAGTACTCACTACCATTATGTATCGCACAATATTTCCTCTTTTATTACTTGTTTTATTTATTCATACATTTTTTCTTTTTTCAATCTCTCACACCCTCAAATGTTAATCATGCAATGTAAAATGAATTGAAACAAAATAATGAAAATTCGTCCAGTGCAAAGGCTTATTCCCATTAATTGAGCAAAGGGCTGGGAACAACGAATCAAAGAAATGACATGTATACTATAGTTTCATGAATATGGCAAACCATTCAGAGCAGCAAATTATAAGAAGAAAGAGATAAATCAAATAAATTATTATTTTATTTCTTTTGCAATCATACAGTTAACAGTCACTTTGAAAATGAAAGTTTAGATTCCAAACAGAAAGATCAGCACACTGCAATGCCCAGTTTTCGTTGCCATTATATTGAATGTTAGAACTTCCCTCAGTCATTTCCATAACAGTGTATAAATTATTATACATTCATACAACTTGTCAAGTTGCTTTGGTACTGTGCATAATGTGAACAGTTTGCAACAAATTATTGGATTAAAAAAAGTGCAAAATTTACAGTGATCATAAATACGCCACATTTTGCAGAGTGAGTGCTGAATGGCAGTTTAATGCACCAGACTTAAAATCCACTGATCCAAAGATCACTCTCCACTCTGACCATTAGCCTCTTGCCAGGATTCTTAGTCTGTTGAGTTTATGCAAGGTCTTTTGTTTCAACGGTCCTGAAAGTCCATAACTTCATGAAATATGGGCAGGCAATTAAGATCACACATCTCCCAGTGGTAGAGGCACTCAGATATATACACATTTATGTCATCATTTTGAGATCACAATTATTACTTATTTTCTCTGTTGTAGACAAATGAAGAATCACAGTACTTCATGTAGAAGTACTGGAAAATGCAGGAGATATCCTAAGCTCATTCCTAATGTCCTCTCTCTTGACCCTGGTTACAAGGTGTCAGTAAAGGAAGATGCACATGACTTCCACGATTACAAATAAGGGGCCTTCCATGTAAAAATAAGCATTATCAGTTTATCTGTGCAACCAGACTTTCATTTAAATTTCACTTATGATAACATTGAAGTAAAACTCTGATGACAAAAATAATAGTTTTCAACCACCCACTAAATGTGAAAGATGACCAGCAAAGTATTTGCTCCACTATAAACATCAACCCAGTCTAAAGAAAACTAGACACTCTTCTTTAATGTGACCACTTAAATGTAAGCTCTAGTCATAGCCATCAAAAAAACTTGGCAAGAAATTCTGTTTTCCGTGGAATTTCTGTTTCCTTGAAATATCGCATGACATGAGTTTTCTGTTTCCACAAATTGTGTGTTTCTTCAAGCTCCATTTTACCCTTTGGAAAAGAGAAAACACGAACAAGTTATATATATACTGTATATAATTATGCATATAGTGGGTGTGAGGATTCTTCACTGAGGGACAGTGCTCAATGCTGGTTGCAGAGCATTGTGATAGAGTAACATCAGTCAAAGATGAACTATGACTGACCCTGACTCCAAGTTCTACACTCACAGTACATGATCAGACAGATCATCCAGTTTAACTGATCACATTTGGCAGCAAATTATTAACAAAAGAAAAACACAACAACAACAACAAAAATATAAAGTAAATATACATAAGTTTATCATGATGAAAATGTCATTGTTCCCTGGATGCAAGGACCAGCTTTTCCTGCATACAAAAAAACTTACATAATTTCTATAAAAGTTACCTTGTTTATTTAGCAATTAATGCAAGGAACAATTTGAGAAGGAAAATTAACTTGATCTTTAACGGTTATTATTATTTTCAGAATTATCTTGCTAGTAAGTGTGCTATCAGGGACCCCCAAAAGCCATGTTCATAACAAATGCAGGGTATAAAGCATTTGCTTATAAGTAAAAATTGATTTCATACTTTTTTTTTGCATTTTGTAATAACTAAGTATTACAATAAAAAAATTTAAGAAAAAATGAAAAAAAAAAAAAGAAAACATTTATAAATACTCAGACAACATCATTCAAGAACAGAAATAAAATCTCATTTCATGGAGTAATTTCTTGGAAGGCAGATTTTTTTTAATCCAAGGATTACCTTG
>Ga0126343_10000684_pt1 | contig 13897 bp, 7 predicted proteins | sample Cyp2metagenome_FD_92531 | JGI IMG/M metagenome (GOLD analysis project Ga0126343, IMG submission 92531) | Coral microbial communities from Lord Howe Island, Old Settlement Bay, Australia - Cyphastrea 2 metagenome | ecosystem: Host-associated > Invertebrates > Cnidaria > Coral ... | reverse complement strand
TTATATATACCTCAACTTGTGAAATCCCTACCCTTTTAGATACCGAAAGCCTGAAAAAGGGACTCCTTCCGGGCGGAGCCTCCCCGTAAAAGCCATTACAGGGAGTACTCTCCGGGATATGGTCTTAACTCTCAATCAGCAATACTACACAGCCATAAGCGCTGATGCTGAGTTTAAACGCAACCAAAACTAATTTCAAACCAAGTTTAGTTGTTTGTCAGTGACATATCTTAAAAGATTAAAGATCGATTTCACTGTCTTCCGTTCTAACACCACTCTGTTTCGCTTTAGCGATTTTTGAAACTGCTGAAACCAGATGAACAAACCATGCGAAGGATAGAGCAAGAAAACGCACTATCTACCCAAACAGAATTCACCCTGGTAAGTTTTACCGCAATTGGAACATTTTTTAATGCATATTTAGCTGGTACAGCCTACGGGTTCACTAAAGCAACAGCCGTAAAAAGCTGACAAAACAGCACGGAAAATGTAATGAATTTTTTTGGCATTATTGGCATAATTACTCGGACGGTTACTAACCCTCAATTTTCCGTGAAAAGTAGCCTGTACGAGTACTTAACGCAGCTTGTAATCTATGATATTTGAAACAAGCTGACCACTGGATTAGGATACTTCTCCATCACAGAGTATTCCTGCTATGTTTCCAAGGCTGTCCTGTTCAAAGATTTTATATAGTATGCATCGCAATTTCAAATAAGCGCCCCCCCCCCCTCTATTACTATTCACTCCTCTTTGAAATAATGAAACATGAAAAAAAGAAACTCTCCACCTGAAAGGTGTGAAAATGGTGGGGCGAAATAAGAGAAGGGTGTATTTCTAATTATATTAAGCAGGAAATTAAATACTAGAGAATTACATTGTGTACTGCTAGTTGAATCGTGGAATTTGGCCAAAAAACCGCGAAGTTTGAAATTAAACCCTAGTGGAATGTGGTATCTTAAATATATTGTTTGGCATGTCTTCAGCGATGATATAATGAAAAGATCCAGAATGTGACGAACACTGTAACTGCATTACAATTAAACTGAAGTGCCTCTTTGTATAGTAGCAGAATATTAAACCCTAGTCATAAAGCAACTGTTTTCACAAATATTTTTTATGTCAATTTGTTTCAGATTTAAAGTCTTTAAAGGGATAGCCCTCAGATGTTGGAGCCAAATTATTAAAACATGAGACTTTGATGTACTTCTTGGTTTTATTTATTTCATTGAGCGCCATACTTCATGCGAACAAACAGTTCATGTCATCATGACGCGAGTACTAACAGCTTGTAGTAGAATCTAAGTCTAAGGATATGAGCTAAACATAAAAGGGTCTCGCTATTTTAGGCAATTTTGTTTAATTTTTCTAATTATGAGTTCTCAACGTCAAATTGGCCGACCAAGAGTCTTTCATTTGCAAAATCATGGCCACATAACAACTGAGAATGGTTTTCCAGCTGCGTAATAAAATTTTGATACAAGTATTAACTGACATAACGTAAATTTGAAAAAAGGTGGGCCAACGTTTTTTAAATTTTCCCAAATGCAATCCACTTCAATCCTCTCCAGTTTTGTCTATCCATGTCCCTTCTTGGTTTTCCTGTGTTTTGTTAGAGTTCTTCTATGGTTTTGAGCCGTTATTTTGATATTCTAGTTAATTCTGTGACTATTTGATCAGTGCTAAAATTTAATACCTAAAATAGCGTGACCTAGACCCTTTAACTGCGCTCTGTGATTAGTTTAAAAGACTTGCGCTGTCTATTCAACCAATCAGATGCAAATCTGCTCAACCAATAACTGCTCTATTGCTCGTGTTGGTTAGAGTGGTTTTTAGAGCTCGAGCGTCGTAAATCAATACCAGAGCAATAGCACTGGCCAATCACAGTAAATGAAAATAGACGCCAACAAGGGAAACGAAATAATATTGGGGAACTCTAAATAAAATCATTTGACCAAGCCATAATTGGCTTCAGTTCTGCATCTGATTGTTTGAGCCAATCATAGAAAGAAGTTCAGTTTAAACCAAAGCCATTCCGGATTACTCTCGCGACCGACTTAACTGGAGACTAAACTGATTAAAGATAAATTGTTTTTGCACTGCAATGGTTTATTGTAACTCCTTTGTAGGATTTGTTCTCGTCTGTTACATCAAAGCTTTAAACATGTTTCAGGACTTTCAGTGAAAAAGGAATTAGTTTACGGTTAGATAGATTCAAGTGTTTTGCGTACAACAACGTTTATAGAAGTTTATTTTCCACAGCAGTATCCTATAAGATAAGATAAGAACATTTTTTAAGTGTCAAGGAATTTAGCCCAAGCGGACTAATTAGGAACACTACACAAGAATGAATCTACATGAATCTACCTCGGTAAACAGTGACAAAAAAAAACAATAGTTTCTGATGTGCAGAGAAGGAGAGAAGTAACAGAGTTAAGGAAGCAGCTGTAATAATATTACTAAGTAACAGCAGTCCACTTTGGTATTTTAAGGCCATTTATGATGTTGGAGGGGGTCTGTACTATAAGGAGTCAAAACAACCGGATATTTTAGTTCTCGGTAGGATAAATATAACTTTTTATATTCGAGGATTAAAGCCGGAGACTGAGATCTTAAAATGCCAAAAATATTTTGCTGTAAGAAAGCTTGATAAGGAGTTTAAGTGGAATAGTGCGCAGAATAAATGTCTTTCCTGAATGTGTTTTATTGATATTCCTGATTGTTCTTTCGTTTTGCCCCATTTGTTGGAGTAAACTATTCTCAGTTCTCGTTGGATTAAGAAAATTTCAATATAGCAAATGGAATGGTTCCTTCTCCACCTTTCTCATCGTCAGGTGGTGCACTATAACCCATGTAGCATAGAGGGTAACTGAAGGATACCGCAGAATGTTTGCAATCAGAGGCAAAGCTGTTTGTTCAGCATCGACCCCCGATATGTTACTCAATTTTCAATCCAACCATCTCCTCTGCAAATCAGCAGCCGCGTGACGGAAGTAACAGACTGGGAAGTCACGAATGAGAGGGCTGGCATGGCAGTGGTTTAGAAAATTTAAGCTATAAATGGCGTAAATCATATGGCAAACGTTTCCTTCTCTTTCCGGGTGGTCTCGCTTGATAGCAAATCCCACACGCGTGTTATCACTAGCTAACGCCTGCTTCGCACAAAAACATAAAGATATAGTCATGCAGAATATAGTGATGTCGTAATCGCTTATGTGGGTAATGCGAACATCCGACAGAAGGAAAGGTTTATGCTGTTGTGCTGTGTGTGTTCAGTGCTATTAAGTCACTAATGATCTCAGGAAGTTCATACTGCAAGCATAACGAGAGAGCATTCTTTTTCTGTCAATGTTCTGTTCCATGTAGCTAGTATAAACCGGGGCTTAAACAAATAAAATGCTCTGCATACTTATGAAAACGTTAACACAATTTTTTTTTTTTTTTTACGAGCATTTCTCAGATTTACCATTGGTCCTGTTGTTGACCTCTGAGTCCCCTGTGGGTAATATATCAGACATACAAAACAACGACACATCAGGTCAAAATAAAAGCTACTTGCATCGGAAGGAAACTGCCCACAAATTACCATGGAAGACAAAAAAACCGACTTAGAGCTATATCCCGTTGGTACCCCAAGTAATATTACGCTCACCAGAGGCGAGGTAACTCAAGGTGAAAACCCTGCGGTGGCGGAGAAAGAGAACATAGTGGTCCGAGAGGTTTGGGGAAGCAAATTGGATTTTATTCTGTCGTGCGTTGGTTATGCTGTCGGGCTTGGCAATGTGTGGCGCTTTCCTTACTTATGTTTCAGTAACGGCGGAGGTATGCCTTCGGTTCTTTTTTATCTGTTTTTGAAAATCTGTGATCATTTTCATTACCTAAAGGGGTATATTTAAACTTCACCAAAAGTGCGCTTTACACACTGAAAGGCACTTTAAAAACATAGTTTACATATCGGCTACATGCCATTTTGTATGCGTTCGGCTCAGATATATGCTTACTATCCTTCTGCAGATGCCTTATCACTGATTTACCTGGGATAAGCTATTACTCGTATTTCTGTATTGATATTCCTGTACAAACACTCAAGAAGTTGTCAGTGAATCTTCTGCTCAGTTTCAACATTCCTCAGCGCAAATGCCGTAGGATTGTGTCAACGCCGAAAAGCAAAATATAAAACTGTCACGGAAAAGGAGTGTTTGACATCTCTCAAGTTTTGCCCATAGTTTGTCAAAACAAACATGGAGTAAAAAGGGACAAGACACGCCAGAAAAAGAGTGTTTTAAAATCAATATATCAAGTTCATCGCCATAATTTAATATAAACTCCATCTAACAGTTGACCCTGAAGTTAAGTTTCCGGGGAAATACCCTTTAGACTGAAGCAAGAAGCCCTGCTAAACATTTCGCGTTTGCTTATTCGGGAGGGAATGATACCTTATAGTGAAATGACACGTGCTTATACAAAATCACAATCGCGCAAAGAGCTGTAGAATGCGAATTTTCAGGTGTGTTTCAGTTTTCCTTGGGACTACGCCCTGTATTCGCGTTGAAATGATTTCGTGACGTTTATAATTTCACACCATGCCGCAGGTCTCATACTGAACTGTCTGAATTAAGCGTGGCTGCAATCTCTCCAAATCTGGCATTCAACAGATAAAGAAATACAACTGTAGCGTTAAAACATATCTGTAATGTTCATAGCTTCCTTCTTGACGTATAATCCTGGAAAGGTGCATTTGTGAGTGATATTAAAAGCATGAATGGCGCGGGCAAAGCAAACACGGAAGTGTAAAAGCGCGTCTCAGTTTGTATCAGTGACATCAAATATCCAAATGATTTGATGACAAACAAAAGCTCCTTTTATATCGCCAACCAGAGTCACGCTACTCTCGTGAGGCGATTTTCTCCGTGAAAAGATTAACTGCACCAAAGAAAGTCGTTGCGCTTTTTGTTTACTTCACGAATTACATGAAATAGCAACAGAATTTCCCGACAACAGTAGCCATTTATATGAAGAAAGAGAAACTAAGGAAAAATCTCTTCCGGGGAGGTCGTAAAAAGTCAAAGATCAGCTGAAAAAGACAAGCACGCATTCAGCACGTGTCCAACTGTCTGTTCGGCGAGTGACAAACTAGTGATAGAGTAAAGCTGCGTGGGATCGGGAATGATCTAATCATTTGTAACTCTCGTGTCTCTTAAGAACTGCAAGCCATTGGATTGACACCTTAATTAAACGATGCTCTAGAAGGGAAAAATGAGAACCTTGTAACCTTTCATTTTTTTTTTTCAGTTTTGTCATGAGCCGGATGGCTGTATCGGGTCTTTGTTGTTTCATTCTGGGTCAGACTGCTATAAGACGGCTATAAGCTATCGATACGCGATTAAATAGAAACATCAACATCCGCCCGTATGCCCGCCCGAATTTCCCGGATAGATTTGACACTCTGGTGTTCCCAGGATAAAGGACCTAGGATGAATAAGCCCGAAGATTCGTCATGCAAGAGCCAATCTCTTTTTTGATATCATGTCCCTTTTTGTTTTAGTAGCTTTAACAAATCTTACGGGTACTTATTTTACTCTGTCTACAGCAGTTTCCAAAAGAGTGTCATAAAACCCAAATTAAGCCAACTATTTATCAATTAAATTACTCGATCAGCCCATCACAAACCCCGCAAAACCAAACTAATTGCTTGGTGTCAGTAACTGCAATTGTATTTATTCTTCTGTAAGAAAAGTGTAGCACTGAATACAAAAACAAAATAAAGAAAGAAAGAATACGTCGCTCAAAAAAAACAAAGCTTTGAGGGCTGTTTGAAGATAAATGCAAGACTTTTGCGTCAGTATGAAATTGAAAGAAATTTTTGTATTTTAGTAATACAAATTACAAAAACAATACTTCCAGAGACAGTCAGCCAGAAGTTCGACCCAGACCATGTTGGAGTAGATCATTTTATATATTTAATTATTAATTCTTTTTTTTTTTTCTTGCACTCGGGAGAACAGGGCAAAAGCCGTGACGTATGGCGTCATAATGTCCCAAGAAACCAATTGATCAACTAATTTTGGCTCAAGACATGGAAATTGAACAACTAGACGTCTTCAATAAAGGGTATTTGAAAAAGGTGCTCGAGGGAGTTTTAAATTGATCCTTCTTTGTATGAATGTTCCACCGAGATATTTCTAATGAAATTTTGTATTAAACACAGCCAAAGCAGTTTTTATAAAACGCCTTTAAAAACAATGTGAAGTAACAAGAACTAAGCCATTTTCACTGAGGAGCACTAAGAGAGACCCGCATTTCGTAATAATATGACTGGAATGTGATTGATAATGGCTCTACTATGCCGCCTTTTGTTTGACGCTCAAATTACTATGCAGTTTTCTGTACACGAGCGATTGGAACTCTGTCAACCACAATATCAGCCCATCAAAACGAACAACGCTTTGTAGCGTCGAATACAGCGGCAAATCGAACATCAGAACGGTTCAGAATGGCGACAAAAGGAGTCGAATTGTACCCGGTCGGCTACAACAGTCGAGCAGGACTTGCCGAGTCAGAAGTTAGGGAAAGTAAGGCAAGCTTTGTGCCTAACGGCGAACCGAAGGTGGAAGTAGAAGAACGTGAGAAATGGGGCCGTAAACTTGACTTTCTCCTCTCCTGCATTGGATACGCCGTCGGCTTGGGAAATGTCTGGCGATTCCCTTATCTTTGCTATAGTAACGGTGGAGGTAAATGAATGTCTTGTCTTCAAAATTAGATCACGTTATACCAGAGACTTCAAGTTTGTTTGCATAACTTGGCAAGGACGGTACTTCACTGCTACTTGGCAACTTTTAAGACTTTGAAATTGCGAATCCTCAGTGATGTAGTCGAAAAAAACCTAGGTTGTTACTTCAACAGGGAAACACTTTTTTATCGCATGCAACCCAGATTTAATCTATTGTAGATTTAATCCGAGCGCGGGAATATTAGCGTGACTGGATTTGATGCATGCATCATTGGACATCCAATCCAATCATTTCAACGATTTTGTCCCTCGCCTTGGGAGGAGATAGACAGCTAGCATATAAAATAACATGCTCGTTATTTTCAAAAGATTTTGTCTTCGCCCTGTAAGATAAAAGACTGTTACAAAGAATTAGGCTTGTTAAAGAAAATACTGAATTCGTTGTGAACCCCAGGTGACTGGTAATTTGCACATGAATTCAAATCAGGCCGGCACCGCATAAATCTTTGGTGGCAGAATCATTGCTCAAAGTCGTGTATGATGCATTATCTACAGACCTGTGGTTAATCCACTAAAACAAAGTGGAAACCTTTCTTAATTTTATCAATGCTCATTGTGAGAATGTCTTCGCAAAGCACTTGATTATGATTTCGCACCGCTTTGTTGCGCAAACTTCGCCTCTGGGATTGGAGTAGCTTTAGAAGGAGGTTTTTAACATTAAAACAATAACGGGAAACTTAAAACGCGCATTTGGTGCTTTTTAAAATGGTTGTTGCATCAAACATTTTTAAAACAGTCGTGTTTCGTTTTGACACCGGCAGATTATTGAAAATCCAGACTCTAAACTTACAAGGCATGTTGGACTTAGCTAAACAAACAAAGCAAAACGACGTATTGCTATTGTCATGTTCAACAAGCTGCCATTTTGATATTACGATGCTTTTTTTGGCCAGTGTTTAAACAGAATAATAAACCCAGCGTATTTAAACTCTTGCGAATACTTTGATTTGGTCACGGTTCAGTACAAGTTGTGTTGTGCAATAGTGTGTCAATTCAAAATCAAGACAGCATCTTTTGTTATTTAAATCTTTGTACTTAACAATGTCTCATTATAATTTTTCTTAACAAAGAACCGTTCATTTCTTTGCTTATGCCAATTTTGTTAAAAAAACAAAGAAATTTATCATTAGAAAATAATTGCTCTGAAAAGGCGGCAGCGACCAGCTGTTTAGTCTGCAACGGGTCTGGCATGTTATTCTAAAATGACGGAATAGAATCGAAGAATGGTTTAATTCAGTAGCCCCTTTGTTTTCTTTGATGTTTCTAAACATCGTGATATGTCATCATTATTAATTTATTTCATTTAGCAACAAACTATGACGCTATATGACTAACTACGACAGAAATAAATTTGAAGATAATTTACCAGTTGCACAGCCAAATTTAGTATTTCCTTCGAATGACCTAAAATACTTACTGACCAAAATTTTCCGAAGAAAAAGCACAATATCAGATGATAAATGCCAAATGTGGCATTTCAAGTGGTATTGCGCATGATCAGTTTTTCAACCGATCTAAAGTCGAACTCAATTGTTACAACCAGTAGAGGGTGAATATTTTGAGCAAACTAGCATAGTTATAAAACTGCTTTGGAATTAATTTAACATGTGCACTAGAAAAGAAAAATCCTATATAATTAAAAGATAAATAAGAATACAAAATACTACAGTTAGAGAAGATTTCCTCAAAAAGAGCAACTTGTTGTAAAAGTTCGGCGCGAAAATACGCAGGGATACTTGGCCGTAGACTTCACCTGTTTCAAATAGGGAGCAGTTTCCAAGAGCAAAGTTCGAGGAAAACTGTGGGTTCCAAGGGGCAAACAATATTCATACACTAATACTCGCGAGCACGTTTTCGTGTTAAATGAGCGGGGCGGGGTGGTTTGTAACATCCCGCAATGTGGTGACTGAACTTCGTTTTTTGTTTTGTATTTTGTTATGTTTAATTGTTTGTTTGTTTGTTTTGTTCTAACGCCTCTGGAGAATCAATTCGGTTTTTTACGACAACGCCATACTGAATTCTCGCGCTCTCGTTAGCTAATTTTTTTTTTTTTTCAATAAGCGGACAGACACATGAATTTATAATTAATGCGATGCGTCAACGAGCGAGAGCGCACAATTTGTTATCGTAAGAAACAATATCGATGTCAGTTTTTAATGCGTCTGTCCTGTTATATTCCTGTTGTAAGTCCTGTTATAAATTTCGTCCTAACATCTACAGCTACATCTACAGCTACTTTGACAATGTTATGATGGAATTCATGGTCAATAACAGGAGAGACGAATGAAAAACTGACATCAATTTGTTAAATCGACTCCTCAAGCGATACGAAAAACACTGCCAGAATTTAACATTTTTCTAATCTTTTCGTTGTTACTTTGCCTTTCCCTTGCATTCTAACCTTTTCGTTGTTACTTTGCCTTTCCCTTGCAGCCTCATTTCTGATCCCTTATATAATATGCCTGCTGTTCTGCGGAATCCCCATCTTCTACCTTGAAGTCGCACTTGGTCAGTATGTGCAACAGGGTGTGGTCGGCGCTTGGGCAGCGTACTGTCCTGCTTTGGGAGGTGAGATAACTCTACAAAGCCCTCAGTTTAGATAGTTAATATCAGATGCCTATGTCAACGGTATTTTTACTTAAAAGAATCATGAAGTCGAAAATTATAAATTGCGTTCACGCTGACGACCTGATTACAAGAACAAGCTTTATTTACGGTATTTCCACCATTCGGTCCAAATATAGATATTTATGTATAGTTTATTTTTATTTTTAAGTTTTTTTTTTGCTACCTGAAATAACTACAGAGACTAAAGGCAAGTAGCCAGTTTTACAAACATATTTAGAAAAAGTCCTAAGAAAATACGTGCGTTGATTGGTTAAAGGTCGTGTTTCTAAAGCTGGTTATAGTTTCACCACTAAATTTTCTCCGATTCTTATTGGTTTAAATTGAAAACGTGACGTGGAAAGACACTGTCAGCCCATCATGCCCGTCCGAGGAAATACTCCGCGGATAGTACTCATCCGTGAAAATATTTCTTGTAAACAAGCTGGCTTATAGAACATAAACAATAGAATTATATTAGGGGGTTTTTGTTTGTTTTCTTTTTCAAATTAGGCATTTGGTTTTCACGGCTTTCATCTAAATGAGTTGAAAATAATTCACTATGATTTTTGAACTGACACTCGGAAAAAAATTTAGTGGTGAACAATAAAAACAACAGAGTGTTTATGTCTCAGAACTATTAGGCTTATAGTTGCCCCTTGAAAATTTTATGTCCTTAAAACTAGCACATTTGTTTTAAGAACATCAAATTTCCGCGGCGCAACTATCAGCCGATAGTTCCTCGATAGAAACACTCTATTGTTTAAATAGTTCCTCGAAAGAAACACTCTATTGTTTAAATAGTTCCTCGAAAGAAACACTCTATTGTTTAAATAGTTCCTCGATAGAAACACTCTATTGTTTAAATAGTTCCTCGATAGAAACACTCTATTGTTTAAAAAACAAACAGAACATGCACGAGCTGTTGACGTGATAATGGCGCGAGCAAAGAGAATTTGCATTTTGACGATAAAAGCGGTAAAAAAGTTGTTTCCCTTTTGTTGGATGCGATGCTTTCTAAAAGAAATAGTTTATATCGAGTTATAGAAGCACTATCAGCCTACAGTGCCCGTCCGAGGAAACAACGAACAGATACGACACACAATACACAGCAGTGAGAGCTAACTGAATACCATACATGGTATTCAGTGCTGTAGAGTAATAAATAAGAAGAATGTATCGAGCAAAAAAAAACAGAAGTAACTGATTGTCAAGTGATAATTTGTAAGGCGTATTGAATGCCGTATTGACTGTGCTTGTTTTATCAGGTATTGGCCTTGGCATGGTGATTATTACCTTCCTCTGCAGTGTTTACTACAATGTTATCATAGCATGGACATTTTACTACCTGTTTGCATCATTCCAGAAGAATCTACCTTGGGAATCGTGTGATAAAAGTTGGAACTCAAAGTTATGCCAGTACGTTATGCGTGAAAATTAGATTATTTAGAGAGGAAGCCACATCAGTCTTAGCTGCTTTGGATGCGGGTCCTCTTTCCTTGCACATTTTAAGAGTTTTTGTTCAGATTTTGAGGATGGAGGATCTCTTTCATGTACATACGGCTGTTTCAAGAAATTTTGTCCTACAGAAGTGTGAGATCCCATGCAAGAAAACTCGGAAAGGTGCCAAGGCATGTCTTAGTTTACCAGGTTTGCTTTGCTGTTGATTGAAGCTCGCGGTGTTTTACCCCGGTGTTTTACAACTATTAAAGGAAAACCCATGCAGACCTGCATGCGTTGTATCGCTTTCCTTCGCGCTAAAGAACTCTGAACTTCGGTCTTGTCGAGCACGCTTCTACACTTCTGAAGGACTACCTTTCCAGAAGCAGGTGTATAGTGAAAAGAAATTCTCCAGGCTGTAATAAACGATATTTCATGAGCATGCGTTGGATATGATATGGTTAGTAAAACCAACTCATATCCTGCTCGCGCTCGTGGAATAATTGTTGAATATCAGGTTGGTGCTGTCGCCCTTCAAAAATAGTGATACTCTACATAATTACATTCAAAACGGTTGAAAATTAATTTCAATGAATGTCGAACTATTAAACCAAAATCGCAATGCACTTTATATTGCATTTCAGAACAGACCGTGCGTCTCCCCCCGACTGTGTAGTCCTGGGGCTGAATTATACTAAAGAAGAAGACTGTAAATGGATATCTCCCGAAGAAGAATATTTCAAGTAAGTTTTGGAAATCTGCTAACTTGAATGGTTCTCCCAATTTTGCCTATTTAGCAATTAAATCATGACCTTGAGTTTCCCATGAGTTCAGTTTTCTGTCTGTTTCAGCAAAAAGGTTCTTGAGATATCCTCTGGCATTGGGGCAGCAGGTGAAGTACGCTTTGAACTCGCCATGTGTCTTCTGTTGGGCTGGATCATCGTTTACTTTTGCGTATGGAAAGGAATTAAATCTGCGGGCAAGGTACTGTTACTTTTTCACCTTTTTATTTCCCTTCGTCAAATTACATAGCAAGGTGTTGATCGTAACTTCTTCACGTCGCTGTAATAGACCTGTAAAATGTTGGGCCCGTGTTTATTTTCTTCCTTTCAGGTTGTGTATTTCACAGCTACCTTTCCTTATCTGGTTCTGTTTATCCTTCTGATCCGGGGAGCCACATTGGAAGGAGCAGGGGAGGGAGTTATCTTCTATCTCAAACCAGACTTTGACAAATTAAAGAACCCCCAGGTAATATGACGAATAAGTGTGTTCTATTCCTGTCTTCCCTCAGTATTCTTTTAAACATCTATAGAAACATTACAATAACTGGGTTACTTCAGTCTCCAGACTCTAACCATGCATTTTTATGCTCTATAAATGCACGAGTAAATGAATTAAGTTGTTGTTGTTGTTGTTGCATTTGACCCTATTCAGCCCTTATTCATGTACTGCTTATGTGAACCTCGTATTTTAGTCTATTTCGACCAGATACATGTTTGCTTGTCGCAGGTGTGGGTGCAGGCCGCGGGTCAGATTTTCTTCTCGCTCAGTGTTGGGTTTGGCGGGCTTATTACCTATGGAAGCTACAACAAATTCCACAACAATTGTGAAAAGTGAGTAAACAAATATTCATATTGGAGTATTTCACAGAATACTGCTAGCTGGCTGCTGTTGTCCTTTCGGACTATTAGTCGTTCAATAGCCCTTGTGCACCAAATAGCACATGTGTCTTTACAAATTAAACCTTGTTACCTCGTTCTGTCCTGGAATTCCAGTTGTAACTTACTTAAACTTCTGCAGAAGGAGCTTGATGCTGTTGAGTCTTCCCTTTCCTCTTTTAGCTTTGACTCAGGTCTGCTCAAGCGTAATTCAGCCACTATCGGTTTTTCACTTCAGTACTTAATAGGTAATGGACTCCTGAACTCTGTAATGGCCAAGCAGCCGTTTGAGATCTTGTCTGTCATGTCGTTAGACTGGTTCTTGTTATCAAGTGTAATCTTTTAAAGCCTTTCTAAATCCTTGTTTTTCTTAGGGATACGCTAATTGTTTCCCTTATCAACTGTGGCACGAGTATCTTCGCTGGTTTTGTTATATTCACTATGATGGGCTACATGAGCCACATACTTGGTGTCCCTGTGCCCGATGTTGTGAAAGGAGGTAAGGTTGACTACAAATAGCTGCGAGGGCAAGCCACGCTTTTGACTTGAGCGAGTATAAGCAAAAACCAGCAGTAACAAGGACGAAGAAATAGCTAAACAAAAGGTCTCGTGCATAGCACAATAGAGAGCACTACGTTTACGGAAGACGGCAAACAGCAAAGATTGTCTCTGATTTTATTCTTGTCCACTAATTCTCAAATAAATCACACAGAAAGAAAAACGTCTCTTACTATTCGCTGTAAATACAAATATTTTCACTCTGTTGTACAGACAGCTGAAGACAAACGGCAAAAGTGTCATTTTTGCCGTTTGACTTAATGCCATGCTTAATTTCTCTAATGATTTTGCACATGCGCTATATATCTTGGTCCATTTCTTAGCCTACCTCGTAATCCTCCATGTAAGAAGGTACTGTTACTTACGTTTTAAAAACCCAAGAACAATTCATCTTGTCATCTTGTGTGTCGGATGATAATTAACAACTATTCACCTCAGTGTCGGTGGTTAGTGATGGATACTTACCGAGCCGCGAAGCGGCGTGGTAAATATCCACCGCTAACCACCGACACTGAGGTGAATAGTTGTTTTAGTATAAACTAAAACAGTGAGATAATATACACCAAAAAAAATTAATTTGGATCATTTCTTCACTTGTCACGGATGCAAACCGGGGCGCTATTTTCTCTGCGAAGGGGGTTCAGAGCCACCTTAAATTTTTGAAAATTTAAGGTGGTTCTGAACCCCTTTCGCAGAATTTTTTTAAACTTTGCAAAATGTTGCTTCTTATCATGCTGATTACAATTCGATAATAAAAAATGGGGGTCACCGAGCTCGTTTTTGAGTTATAAGCGCTCAAAGCTAAAATTAAGGGTGTTTTTAGCAGGTCATATTGTTGCTATGGTAA
>Ga0126343_10000683_pt1 | contig 13900 bp, 7 predicted proteins | sample Cyp2metagenome_FD_92531 | JGI IMG/M metagenome (GOLD analysis project Ga0126343, IMG submission 92531) | Coral microbial communities from Lord Howe Island, Old Settlement Bay, Australia - Cyphastrea 2 metagenome | ecosystem: Host-associated > Invertebrates > Cnidaria > Coral ... | reverse complement strand
TTTTATTGCTACAGAACTGTTTCGTATGGTACAAGGACCACACTCATCAGGCAATGTTAACGACTGAACTGTTGCAATGGGAACGCTGGCAGTTAAATACGAAAATTTGAATGGTTGCTAAAGTACTGAAATGCGTTACACATAGGCTATTGGAAACTATACAAAGAATTGTTAGGTTACAAAAACATGAAATAAGGGGGATCGCGTGTCGTTATTTTAAGTTACGTTACTCTAATGTTCCGAAGTGTAAAAAATATTGAAAAGAGAAAACGATAAAGTTGTGATGTTGTGGCAAATACGTTTTGGGTAAAATAAGATGTTAGCCAAACAATGACATTTTACCGCGGCAAAAGATAGTCCGGTAAGTTGTCTACTGAGTAAACAGTACTATTGACCAAGAGATTTTACCTTTTATAAATACTTTTCTGATGTTCAGTTCCTTGGCTTTCCTAAATGCGGCGCGGAGCTTTCCACGTTACTTTGCCGATTCCGTGGAAAGGTCTTTGTCGATAAAAACCGATGAGAAGCGAGAACTGTTCAATAGTTTCTTTCTGTTTTCCCAAGCCCAATCGCTATCCACTCTTAAAACAAAGCGGACCAAGATTGGTCGTGGACGTGGAGGTCGTGATGCCCCTTCGCTTGATTCTGTCGGAACTCCGTTGCTCACAGCGCTGTTCGAAGAAGCTGAATTATCAGGTTTTCCCGTTCGATGTATCGCGTGGAACTTAGTATTTTCCGGATCGGCGTTAAGTTCGGACAGTACATCCATCACTTTGCGCGAGCACTCCACACTGCTCTCTCCAGGATTTTCCGGAATATGGTAGAAACGGAGATTTTCTCGCCTAGAGTAATCTTCCAGTTTAATGAGACGATTTTTAAGAGTGCTAATTTCTTCATTTAGTTTGCTGTTCTCTCTCGTGGCAGAGTCGCACTGATCTTGTATATCTTTGTTCTTCTGTTTAAGTGATTGCACCTCGTCCCATACGGCGTTCAGCGACATCGTTACTTCGCTTAATTCTGATTTGAGTGCCTGGATTTCACTCTTGAGTTCGTCCTTCCATGCTTTGATGTGTACGTAAATGTTGTACAGCTTTTCCAGGATCATTTTGTCTGTTACATGCTCTTCGACGGTCGAGCTTGATCCACGTGCACGTTTCTTTTCTTGAGTTTTCGACATTCTTAGGTCTAAGAAACCCCAATTTTTTATGAAATCAGTTTCTACGAGTCAAAAGGAACTGATTCGATTGTACACCAGTACAAAGAAAACTCCTCGGTGTAACCAATCAGCCATAGTTTGTTGGACGCTTAAAGAAACGTACAAACCGCCATGAGAGTCATACCAGTACCCCATACATTTTAGCTGTTCCTTCACAACGTTACCATGCTTGTATGCCTCAATAACACCCAGTGTCGAACCTTACGAGTCCTACGGTGAATCCAAAAAGGAACTTTCGAGGCATAGTAGAAGAGCTTCATAAAAGTCTTCAAAGTCTTGAAGTGTAGTGTGACGCTTCACCCATGTCACCCATCGTAACTCACAAAGCGGCTCGGTCTTTTTTTGGCTACCTTAAACTTAGGACTGTGTGATTCTTCCGGCTGTACATCTTCCACTTCATTTCTTTCTTCCTTGGTTTCTCCATAATCATCGTCTTCTGAGCCAATATCGTCGTCATCTGTGGCAACTGTCTCACCGCCAATTTCACATTCACCTTCACTGGTATTTCTTTCTCTCTCGCTAACACTCTTAATGCATTGTGCGAGCTCTCCCTGTCGCTTTGTATTTTTATGCGACGGCATCGCCGCCATGTTGGAATGGTGTTAACAATTAGCCATAATTTTGAGATTAGTATATTATATTTGTTAAATCAAAATATATTTTAAACAAGAAAAGCTCCGAAAAAGAAAATAATTGAAACCTGATTGTATATTAAATTATAACAACACTCAAAGGACGGTTAGAAAGGTTGGGGTCATACAAAAACGTTTTGAAAATACAAGAAAAAAGGGGGGCGCGACCCCCTCGGCCCTAAATCCGTCTATGCTTTACTTCTGTGTGAATCCCGAAACTTCGAACACGTTTTATTCTCTTGCTGACAAATCATGTGACTTTCCTTGCACGGCTGCACAGTATCTCGGTGCGGGGCGGGAATTTTAAAACTTGGGAAGTTCTTCGCTTCGTTCGCTCTGCTTCACGGAATTGTTCGGTATTGTTTCACCTCATTTGTCTAGCCCTGACTGGATCTTATAAACGGCACCAGGCCTGACACGGCACTGTTCCGTGCTTAATTATATACAAGCAACAATTTCTGCAGTCTGATTGGCTGAGAACACGTCAATTAATCCCAAATCAGTGAACAGTGCAAATTCACCAGTACAAAAAAGTGAAATTGAGTGCAAAACAATGAAATTGAGAGCAAAATGGTGAAATTAAAAATGATTGACAGCTCCGACAAAATTGAGCTGGGACAAACAAAATGGAGGACAAAAAAGAGACGAAGATTGAAACTCTTTACCTGAATTTTAATACAAAGACTTCATAACAAAGCAAAATACAAAGATCAGCTAATGCGACAGCATGTCAAAATCCCATTTGAAAAAGTCAATTTTAAAAATCCGTCAGTACTATGAAGCAAAACGCGAACTGGGACCCAACAAGACGTCCTAAGAACCTGCCATGTCGTAATTTGACGAAACGGGTGCAACCTTCTCTATCTTTACGAAAGAAAAAACCTTAGAGATTAGATAGTTCACAAACAAAACGCGACAAACGCAAATCTATCCTGTAAAACGTCCAGTGAAGAACCTTAAGTCAGGAAGCAACCAGATGAAGTTAATATATGCCCTTCAGCATTACTAAGAAAATCCGTTTCATGGTAGATTTTAGCTTTGTTTCTCGGCATTTTGGTTAGAGCAACCAGTGAGCAACTTGTGCTGGTTGAAGGCTTTCTTCGCGAAGATAAACTTGAACATGGCACCACTCGAAAAACAAGGTTAAAGAAGGCCGCATCAAAACCACAGGGAAGATTTCTTTTGCTTTCTGGTCAGGTTCTTAAATTCAAATGTGAATAAAGACTGCTTTTCGCAGGCAATAAAGAAACCGCTCAGTTTTCGTACATGAATGGGAGAGAGTGAATGAATTTTTACGCTTGAATTCACACGTTAATTTTTATATCCAATAAAGTTGAAGTAGCCTGACCCCTCATTTGTCACGTAAAATGAAGCGTGACAAAAATTGTCACTTGGATATTATTAATAAGTAATCAAATGATTTTTCTCATGCAATTTGGAACAAATAAGCACTCGTAAATTTTTCAAAGACTACCAATTGCACTCACCCTACGGGTACGTGCAATTTTTTGTAGTCTTTGAAAAATTTACTTGTACTTATTTATTCCAAATTGCACTCGAAACCATTTGATTAGCTATACGTATCGCCTCGTTTCAAGCCCGTCCCCGCTCTTTTACAATCATAATTCGCCACTTCCATGCCTGTTAATTCTTGCCCTCTGCCGTTATCTTTCACGTTTTGCTTCAATAAATTTTGAAAACGTTAGATCAACGTCCCCTATAACAAATAGAACTGCGTTTTCTTTCTTAAAAATCCCGCCAAGCAAAGAAGACATTCTTGACTCTTGAGCTCCAACGGAAGGGTTACCTTGAGACTCCCCTCCCCCTTCCTCAAGAGTCTGTATGGACGGACGGACATCGTTCGTACACTGACGTCATTACCAAATTTTCTTGGGTTGATGGGTTACCAAATTTTCTAAGGAACGGGGCTCCACTCGCACGCCTTTGGTGCGCAGGAGCTCCGCTATTAATCAGGCCATTAACAAAACCCCTTCACAAATTGTGTTTACTTCAATATAACATTGGTCTGAACGATTTGTAGTGAACTTATCATAAGGCAGGTCTGAAACGGGGTATTGGATTTTTGATCAGGTCAAAAATAGGGAAAATTGCAGATTTTGGTCGTAAATAGGGTAAGGGTTTTGAGAAGCGGCCGCACAACCCCAGCCAATTTTTCTGGGAGTACCCCGGAGATTCCCCCCGGGATTTTGAGTACCTCTCTGTCCGCAGTCTGTATGGTTTGCGGTTTGCAGTTTGCAGGCGTTTCACACTGTCCGAATCAAAAACCTAGTGTTAAATAAGCTTACTATAAAACACTGTAAGACTTTAGTCAACCCTGCAAAATAGAAGCTTACCACTATAAATAATTAAAAATGAGAAACATAATTATCACATTGCTCACCTCTTAAAACTTTTCAAGCTGCCTTCTTGTGCCGATCTACATTCCGTAGCGTTGAAATTTCAATTTTTTGGCTGCAGGTTCGTGTACAAGTTGCTCGTGTACAAAAAGGTTTGGCATGTTTCTAACTGCGCGGGTCCGCGCCTGAGCGCGAATTATTGTGATACCTAGCTATAGCTAATAGAGAGGAAAAATCACTCGCGAAGTCCTGAAAACCCTAAGACAGCTAAAGATACATGTAGTACTTTTAATTTGGCCAAAATGTTGGGTTAATGTCTTGTTCCCGATACTCCTCAGCCCCTCTCAAGTTGGAGAATCCGCAGAGCGATGTTAGTGCAGGTGCATAATTATGTGAGCTCCCGCAGATTCCCGAAGATTTGTATAACGAACAGAAAGTGTAACGAAATTGGTCTATTTAGGGTCGAAAAAACAAAATCGTCGAAAGTTTGCCCCACATGCTGGATTATTTTATTCATCTAACAACATTCAAATAAGTAACTGCGGGGCTCCGCTTTTAGGTCTGGCTAAATCTACACATTATATTATGATGTATTCTTCTTGTCTTGGCCTGCCAGTATATACGTGGTATAACATCCAGTCGCCTTATTCCGAAGCTTCATGAATAATTCGTTTCTTTTCATGGTTTGTCACTTTTTTTCAGAGCTGACGCTTCTGGAGATCACCATACCTTCAACTGTAGGATCAGTGTTTTTCCTCCTTGTAGCAGCACTGGCTGTTATATTTTTCAAGAAACACAGTAAGTCAAGCAAAAATTGCTCTTGTTACTTTTGGCTTCGCTGTTTTCAGTTTTTCAGAATTGTAATTTAACTTGGTCATTCCCTCAGGGGCAGGGCGTAAACCAAATGTCCTGGGTGGTGCAGATGAAGAGGAAATAGAACCATATGCAACAGTTCACATCAGCAGCATTTTCCAGCTAAATGCTGAATATAACGGCCAAAGCAATAATGACATCCCGATGGAAACCATGCCCTTCCAGCTAAGGGATCCCCAAGAAGAAACAGGCTCTGCTAGGGCAGAGTTGCAAAACTCGGCGTACGAAAACACCGACCACCTTGGAAGGCCATCTGTGACTCCTGTCCAGTATCTGTTCTATCAGCCTCGATATGAGAATGAAATTGTCGATAGTGCAACTAGTAAAGTGGTTATAAGGTCTGGGTACGACAAGCTGACGCGCGCTAAGAGGAGAAAAGGTCCATGCGAGTATGACTCACTCATTCGAGAAACAAACTTAAGGTGTAAGAGCCGTAGAGGAGATATCACCGACTACGAGGGTGAAGACAACATGAATAATACAATTCACACAACACCGGAAGTACCCTCTAACGACGAACGCAGCTTGGCATGTTCAATGGACAAAAACAAAAATCAAGAGAACTCGTTGGGAGAAATCGAATCTGAACGTATAGAAAATGTCTGGAAGAAAGAGACCGTGGTCTAGATTATCGTCTTCTGGTGGAAGACATCTCAAATACAAAGTAACGCGTTCTCGAGCTTCTACAAATTAAAATGGAATATCGGCCTAGTTTGTTTAGGTTTCTAGCAGTGATTGTCGGATAGAAGATGCTGAACACGAGCAAACAGCGGACGAAAAAATGCGCATGACAAGACTCGATGAGCCATTTAGACCAGGCACGAGGGCCGTAGATGGATCCTCTTCCCTTTGTCCAATCAGAAAAACCTCAATCCCAAGGCTTTCTGCTTTTGCCTATGAATAAGACCTGAACTAGAGTTTGGATGACACTCTGAAAGCTGTTAAGCATGTTGTCAAGAGAACACGTCTTCGCCCATTTAATAAGGAGCTCTGGCAAACCACGACAGTGATGCCAACTAATACTAACCTTAGTGTTAATTCACTAATCAATCAATTAATCAACCTTTATTTTAAAACGATAGGTTTCAAAGCTACAAAGCCTGTGGGTTCGTTTAACAAAGGAACTAATAGGCAAAAAAAAATTTCGATTTATCTCAAACCTAAGATATGTACAATAGTTAATTTGAACTAAACTTCATGCGAATTACTACATTTTAAAGGTCAATATAAACGTTACGGCTTTACGCACGAGTTTTCTGATGCAAAAACAACGAGTGTGTAAATACCGTACAAAGCACTTTCCATGCTGTAATTTGGTTATCTTATACTCACTGAGATTTTCACCCCAAACCAGATTTTCACCCTTCATTCGGCAGACCAAATATCAAGTTATGATTTCATTCCGTCTGAGTTCCGTTTTCGTAATGTTTACCTCGCTTCATCTGCCTTTGATTGTTTCCGTTGCCTTGCTTTTTGTAGCTACTGCACATGCGCGAGTAGCTACAATGCTATCGTTTTGATGGATAGAGCCGATTTTACGTCACATTTTCTTGCATTCCGAGGCGGCTTTCGAAGAGCGGATCACGATCAATTTTCTAGGCGCATGACTATTGATAAGCATCCAGTTTCGATAGACTTTACAGGTCATTAAAACACAAACAAACTTATTGTCTAGAGCTTTTCTTTCTTTGAATCTGGGAGTATGTCTTTTTGTGTCAAATACATAAATACTAGTGTAACAAGCAAATTTACCGACCACTTTCCGTAAAAGTGCGATCTCTTTCCGCAAAAATATCGACTGTGAAACGTTTCGCAACGTTGCATTTCACCTCGTGTTCCCTACCGCGAATGGTGAATGCCCTACCTTCGTCGACAAAAGGTAAGATTTGCCGTGTTTTCTTGTTATTTTCTGCGTGTTATTAGGCAAAGCATTCAAGTATTATGTCCAGTGTTTTCTCGTTAAGTGTTTTTCAGTGGGTGTTGAGGGTTGAAACAAAGTTTGGACTTCAAACACATCGCAGAATGTGAGTCGCCAAGATTTTGTCGAACATGGCGGCCGAGTGATTTCTGCAGCCAAACAGCCCGAAATGCTACATGTACCGCTTGGGGCAACCAAATTACACAAGAGTTATATTTTGATGAGAAAGCATTGAAAGCAAACCGGACACCAGTTACGCAAGGACTTATCTCTTGATGAGAAAACATGTCTCATCTTGTCATGAGTTAAGCCTGGTTCACACTATCGACATAACGACATCGTCACGAACGACATAAAAAGGACGTTTTCTCGGCGTAAAGGGGGCGTTGTGTTCGTAGTGTGAATATGCAGACATAGACATACTAACAACATAACAGCATGAACATAACGACATAAAGATAAAACTGATCATTTCCTTATGTCGTTATGTCGATGTCGTTATCTCGCTACTGCGGTGAACCAGGCCTTAGTGATGCGTGATTCAATTTAATTGAAGTGCGACAACCGCTGGGACTGCATTCATCTAACTTAGTCTGCTCGCTCCCCAAACTACAAAAGCGGCAGGCATTACTTCTTCTATTGGATTGGATAGCAACAATTGAGCAAAACGATTTGCGACAGACTGTTGATGGCGGAAAACGTCTTCACCCGAGGTCCTCTTTTATATGCAATCATGTTGATACTTCCGCCTGTAGGTATGCTTCGATATTCAGTTTACTTTGGCCTGGTTCACACTTGCGACATATCGACATAACGGAGAGGTCACGCAAACCTTAAAATACCTTATGTTGAATGTTTAATGTCTCTAGTGTGAACATCACATCATAACAACATAGCAGGAACATAATAACATGAACATAACGACATAAAGAAAAAAACTAATCTTTTCTTTATGTCGTTATGCCAATGTTGTTATGTCGTTATGTCGCAAGTGTAAACCAGGCTTTTATGTTTAAGTTACGCATATTATGAGAACAATATTTCCGTTTTTTTAATTCATGGTAAAAGCAGCATCCCAGAAGACAGAGTTCATTAAGAAGCCCCGTCAGGTAACTGCAACGTACTCAACGCGTTCAGATATGAACGTCTAGGAAAGAGGCCAGACGAAAATAGCTAGTCTTGCCACAAGTCGACCTCGTGAATTTTAGGGTAGAATTTGTTTTAAGGGTAGAATTTGATGGGCCACGAAGCGGCCGTTTTAAAGGTCGCAAAGCGGCCTAGCGAGCGACGAAGTCGCGAGAGGTCGACTTGTCTCGCTTAAAGGGTTTTCGTTTTCGTTTCGCGCCAAAAGTGAGGAGTGGCGTGACTTGCAACTGGTGTCTCAGGTTACCTTTAGATGTTCCACTCCGACCAGAACAATATCGAACGTGTGTGCGTTTCTAATTCGTGGAAAGAGTAAATTTGGTTACTCTGTACTGTGAAGTGAGTATGGATAAAAATTTTAGAGGAAAATTGATGACATCGGGTGGCCAAAAAAAAAAAACTGAAAAGGCCTAATACCAAAGCGTGTTTGAATCTAGCTTGGCGGTTTGAGAAGCAGTTTGAGCGCGAGCGCACGCAACATATATAATCACCGGAAATGAGATATCCAGTGGTGAGGGTTCACTTTTGATAAACGATTTCGCCTTTTTGCGCAGAAAAAGTACATCATGTTCTGCGGCCTTTGAAGCTTCTTTCGCAATCGACCTCATATTTGAATTTAACCGCAAGTAACGTTTCGTTGACCATAGTTTGACAATTCGATCCCCATGGAATATCCAGGGGAACTCTGATTGGTTGAAGAGCAGCGACCCGTTTTTGGGTAGCTAAAATTGACGGCATTCAAGTAGGAAAAGTCCTTCGTCTGGCGGGTACTGAATAAACAAGACGAAGGACTTTTCAGAAATTCTAGAAAATAGCTGGCTAGTGGAGTATGCTGGACTAATTTGGGTTAAGTTACATTGCGATCATGGCAAATCGTCTACTTCAACGAGATTTTCAAGTCATTGAAAGACCAATTTCATCCCGGGGGGGGGGGTACTCCCCTATATGGGCTATATAGGTACGTGCCGTGGGATAGGGTATGGATTTTGGAGGTTCTGGATCCTTAAAAAGGGTATCTTTTTCGCCTATGTTGGCATAGCGTCCCGGTGTGGTCCTTATATATATATAGGGTGCCTAAATTACATCCGCAAAAATAGCAGTGTGTAAACACACAGTTAAGCGAAAGGCAAATGATCAGTCACAGTTAGAGTATTACCAAAGCGATTTTAAAAAGATTGTGTTTTTTCTGTGGCGTTTAGTCGTTGTTTGGATCGTCATGCGACGTTTCTCTTCCTTTTGCTCTTTCTTTTCATAGGGTGTCATTTTTCGGGTTTGGGCCTTAGATAGGATATCAATTTTCGCTCGAATCATCCTTAAATAGGGTCAAGACCCTTTGCAGCACACACATGTCCGGACTCTATGGGAGTACCCTCCCCCCCCCTCCGGGAATTTCATATATTAGCATCATAAGACTTCGTTCAGTTACTAACAAACTAATTGCATAACCAAGAGTGGAATCGAAGAAATTGGCAGTCACTTATGAAAATATGAATGACCTATGCCCCATAAACGTGAGTCACAACAGAACTGAACAAAAGGAATGAACTGACCATTTAAGCCATTTGGAGGCGAGAGCAGTTAAATGCAAATATCTTTCGCATAGCGCAGCATCAAAAGTGACTTGCATAGCGGCTTTCGATGCTGGCAAACCCAAATGCAAAATTGCATAAAACTCCTTGGACGTGCCTTGCAAAAACTTTTGCAGTTTCCGGACATGTTTTTCTTTTATCATAGAAAAGGCTTTTACTTATTCTCCGTTGGGCTTGTTTTTTAGGAGGCCAGGCCAGGCGGGGACAACTTCTATATCAATAGCATCTTTGCGCTTCATTAACGCTCGGATATTTCACATCTGAATAATTTATATCTATGCCTCAGGCCTTCGCCACAGAACAATGGTTGACGCTGGAAATTGATTCTTTTAATTTTTACTTTCTTAATTGCTATAACCGTATGCTGAGTTCGCTGTGGCCTTGTCAAGTTCTTCAGCTATTCACACCTTCGTAGTGTCTGTCTATAACTGCAGTGAGGAGTTTACTCGGCGGTCTTTAAGGCTTGCTGGGTTTTGTCATCCACTCGGTCACTTTGTCAGTTCAGGTCCCGCTGTTGGGTAGGAGCCAAAATACAATAAATTCCAGTTTCTTTCCTAATTACATAGCTGCAAATAGGTTGAAAGCCCTGTGAAAGCTCCGTATTGAATCATTTACTGTAAAGAAATTTACCTGTGTTTACCGCTATCTTAAGTTTTAGAATGTCAGATATTATTCACATCAAAGTATGAAGGAAGGACTGTAACAGATTTGATTGGCTCTTCCTTTAACTTCACCTGGAGCTTCTCTGGTAATATTAGATCGATTTCTTGGGGACTAAAGCATGCTGGGATTCATACTATTCAGAATAAAGGAGTACTGACATCCATGGACAAAAGCGGTTCACTTTCAGTGGCAGTTCCTCCAGCATACAGTGGGCGTGTGAGTGGAAGCGGTGGCGTAATCTCAGGTCTGACCATCTTCACCTTTACTTTTAATAAAAAAAAAAGGCGATAAAAGATTTTATGGCTGCGTGATAAGGCCGAATGATGCTTTCGAAAAAAGAACGCTTAGATGCTGTCCACTTGGTTGTTGAAGGTCGGTACGTTAAATGCTGTAATTCATAACTAATTTGTGGTTTTGTGCGGACAGTTAAGTCTAAACAGTGTTGGAAAATGATCGCTAATGATAACTTTAACCGCGCATAACCTACATGTCGAGTAGGCAGGTGCCTGAAGGAATTTGGAGTTTTTATAATATGTAACTGACTCCGCAAAAAAAAAAACTGCCGACAAAGTATATATTAAACTGTGAAGATCGCGTTTGATATTATTCTTTCATCTCTATTTAATATTTATCAAAAGCACCGTTTGTTTGGGTGAATTATTTGTTCGGAAGAGAATTCTCACCACGCCCTTTTGTGATATTAAAAACTTAAGGCTACCGTATACCTTCATGGATGTCTCGCGCATAAGTACAAGCGATGTAGTGGTGAATATCGTAGCCCCTATATCAAGCTAAAGCTCGTAAAGTTAGCTATCCAACTATACAAAATTATGAAATAAACTGAATTGTCGAATTTTTCACCGCCACTAAATGACTGTGAGTACCCGCATCGCCTTTCGAAAGCTACAAGTCAAAGGGAATTTTGTCTTTTCCCAATTTAATTTTTTCCTCGGTTTCAGTGCCCAAAGTGCTAAAACAACGTGTCTGCGTTTTACCATATTGAATTGCAGTAAAAAGGTACAGAACATTTTCGAAATAGCATTAAAAAAATGTGGAAAGATTGTACAAAAATATTTCAAAATTAGCAATTCGCAGACACGTGTTTGTAATTTTTATGTTAAACTAGCTACCGTCCAAATGTTTGAGTTTGAGTTAGAACTCTTTAAAGTGCGTGCTTCAAGCGAAACACCTTATTCGAGAAAAAAGAACTAAGAAAAACCAGCTTCGTAAAGCAAACTTCGTCCACAAACGCCTTCAACTGGGTTCCCAGATAACTGAGCCAAACGGTGCAGGGAAAGTTTACTACCGTTAACCTCCTAGTGAAGTTTACGCTCGAATTTCCAAAACACCCTTGTGTTTTCAAATGCGCTCAAAGCGCCAGAGGTGGAGAGATGATTTTTCTGTAGCTCGGTTTTTCTTGGAGCTGGTCACTCTGGCAAAATGGTGAAGACGAGAAAGGATACGAACGCTAGAGTGGCTGGGCGAAGAAAAGAAATTTAAAAAAGTGCGGCGGGGCAACTGTGCATGACTAATATTTCAACGCGGTTTCAATGAGTCTAACGATGCCTAGATATCGGATTCATCAAAGTCTCCAATCAACACCCCTGATTTTGCTGTTTTTACAGCCGAACAGTTCTTAATTTTCTCCTTCCTCGATTTTTTGCCCGCCTTATACCATAGCTATAGCTTCATCCGCGTGGCGAACTTTCGCTTCTTCACTTATTAGTGTGTTTTCATTTCTTCTTCGCTGTTTTCCCTTTTCCAACCGGTCCATATCTTTAACATAGTCTTTGTCTACTTATAACTTAATAAAATTACACCAAATACCAAAAATGCTTGGTGGTCAGAATAAGGCCCCGTCCACACGTATCCGGATATTTTTGAACCCGCAACTTTTTCTTTCTGGATTCATAAATTTCCCGTCCACATGTAGCGTATTCAAATCGGATTCGCCCGTCCACACGCATCCGATGGTATCCGGATTCACTCTAGTTGTCGCGGAGGGCTTAGCGACCACTCCACGAGAACATAGGCTTAGCCACCTCTCCGTTAGACCATGTGCTCGAGAAAAGGAGAACCTTTCCTCCATATATAAAATCAGTCGTTGTGTTCGACAATAAAGAAATTCGCGTTCGAGACATGGTAGCAGAGCGACTACATCCACTGCTAAAACGCCGACGTTAATCTTCCGCGGAGGAAAGCCTGTTTTTAAAACGAAAAAAAACCTGCATCAAAGAAAAAGACAAAAATTACGAGTTCGCTCGCTCGACGAAATCAACAACAGCAGCCGTGGATTGAACTGTCCTCCTGACCGAGACTGCCGACAAGATGACAGATTTGGGCGACCTAAGAAGACCAATTGGCCCAAGGAAAAGGCATGTAATTATCAACCTTGAAGCAGCGAAAGAAATGAAAGAACGTCCCATCGATGGTGAGTTAGAGCAACTTTTGGTCCAAACCCGTGACAAGCGAGACAGCCTACAGCAGCATTTAACTGTTTATCAAAGCCTTAGCGTGCAACTCGAAGCTGCTGCCAAATTCGCTGGTAAACCAGAACACGATAAGGTCATGAAAGATTATGAAGAATATGTTAACCTAGTTTTGGAAGCAGAAAAATTCGTGGGAGGACTGAGCTTAAAAATGGCCATGATAAAAGATCGAATGGATTTCAAGGTACAACGAGGTGAACTTTGAACTCAAGATGTTTGAACTCAAGAAGATGTTGGAGAATGAACAGCAGAAGGCCGAAATTGAACACCGAAAATTGCAAATTGAGGCAGAGCGACTTACCCTGGAGAAAGAGAAACTGAGGAAGAAATTAGAAGCTGACACTAAACAAGGTACGAAACCTAACGTTGTAAAATTACCTAAGCTTGACTTCAAGAAGTTTAGTGGACGACTCGTAAATTGGCAGGAATTCTGGGATTCCTTTAACTCAGCCATACGCTCTAATCCATTTCTCACTCCAGTAGAGAAAATGAAATACCTCAGAGCTTAGCTAGAAGGTGATGCTGCAGATGTTATCTCAGGTCTACCCCTGACTAATGCAAATTGCGAACAGTCCATAAAATTGTTGGAGCAACGTTATGGACAAAATGAGGTCATTATTAATGCTCATTATACTAGTCTTATGGATTTACTTGTCTCCTCAAGTCAAACATCAGCCCTGCGTAAGAACTATGATCTCATTGAAAAACACCTTAGATCATTAGAAGCTCTTGGAGAGAATATTGAGAGTAAAATACTAGTGTCACTGGTAATGGCTAGGTTACCCAAAGATGTTCTCATCCACCTGACTGACCAGAAAAATGATGGTGATGAATGGACAGTGCAGCTACTCAGGGATCAGTTGGATAGGTACATTGGTAACAGGGAAAATGCAGATAGGCAAACTTCTTCAAAATTGATTGCAAAGGCTCGGTTGGAAAAATGTGGTCTACATCACAGGTCACCCAGTTTGATTCTAACACTACTACGGGTGCATTACTGTCTGAACCCAAGCTACCGCA
>Ga0126343_10000682_pt1 | contig 13908 bp, 10 predicted proteins | sample Cyp2metagenome_FD_92531 | JGI IMG/M metagenome (GOLD analysis project Ga0126343, IMG submission 92531) | Coral microbial communities from Lord Howe Island, Old Settlement Bay, Australia - Cyphastrea 2 metagenome | ecosystem: Host-associated > Invertebrates > Cnidaria > Coral ... | reverse complement strand
CTGCAAAGCCACAGCCGAAGGCTGAAGTGAAGTCAAGACCAAAAACAAAAACCACGATCAGCCTGTTTTATGACGATGAACAAGACGAAGAAGATGATTTCTTTGCTGCTCCAGCAGCTTCCAAGGCAAACAGGTAATGAAGTTATAAAGGGGTTTTGTTGAAGGAGTTAGATCACAGCGCACGAACTGTGCGGAGACAGGACAGCTTGTTAAAGGGGCTATGAGGTCACGCTACTCTAGGTAATTTCAGCACTGATCAAATAATCATAAAGTTGACTAAAATATCAAAATAACGGCTCGAAACTATAGAAAAACTCTAACAAAACACAGAAAAGCCAAGAAGGGACATGGATGGACAAAACTGGAGAGGATTAAAATGGATTGCATTCGGGTAAATTCGAAAAACGTCGGCCCACCTTTTTTCCAATTTTACGGTATGTTAGTTTATATATGTATCAAAATGTCATTTACACAGCTGGAAAATCATTCTCAGTTGTTATGTGGCCATGATTTTGCAAATGAAAGACTCCTGGTCTGTCAATTCGACGTTAAGACTGAGCTCATACTCAGCAAAAGTAAACAAAATTACCTAGAATAGCGTGACCTAGCCCCTTTAATTTTCCTATACTCATCCACTGTTATCCCTTTGTTGTGCATTGAGATCTCTTTGGTGTTATTTACCGTTGCCCGCGTTTCAATTAGTGTCTGTTTGCTTTTCAGTGTCACAGCTAAAAAGGAACCGAGCAAAGAGGAACCAAAAGAAAAAGTTAAGGTAACAAAACTGGTCACTTTTCTTGTGAATGGCGGCCAAAATTTTAGAGTTGTCTCGGCAGAATAATCGTTACACTGCACACCTTAAAAATCGTTAACGAATGCACGGAAAGCGACGGACGACAGATAAATGTCACTGTACATGTATAATAAATTGTAGCTTATCACACGGAAATGTGCCAATATGATCATTATGATGTTGATGACGGCAAAGAAAAAAGTCTGCCAGCGTTTCGTTTATTTTTAAATGTTTGATCGCTGACATTCAAATGGGTCACCGATCGATTCGTTTTTTTGCAAAAAGGACGTTAAAGACGATGCAAAACATGTTCTTTCATTTGCAACGTTTTGGAGAAAATATCGGGACACAAGCGATCGATCAAGATCACTGATCATTTCACCTGTACCTCAGCTAATGTCATCTACTGCATAACTTGCACTCCCTGCAAAAAGTTTAAGTTATACATCGGCGAAACCGGGAGACGACTAGGTGACCGATTCCGAGAACACCTTCGGGACGTAGAGAAAGACGACCAAAACGCATCTAAACTGGTCACGAGGCACTTTAATCTCCCTAATCACTCCAAGCAACATATGGCAGTCTGCGGCCTTTCCCTTCATCAAGGAAGCACGGAAAGCCGCAAAACTCTAGAAAAAAAAAAACTTTTCAAATTGGCTCTCTTAATCCTAACGGTATTAACGAACGCTACTAGTTTATTCAGTTGTTTTTTTCACGTTACCAGGCACCAACCAATAGCGTAGCTCCATCTTTCTGTATATAAACCATACACAATCCACAGTTCCTCGATTCGCTCCGACAAAGGGCTAACGCTCGAAACGTCAGCTTTCGAACCTCTTTGCAGTGGCCAATTCACATTATCAACCCAGTTGATAAAACCCAATTATCTCGTTATACTTCCCAGCGACGCAGCACCACAGTTTCTTTAGAAACTTACCCCTCTATTCATTACGATGTAACAATACTGTAAAATTTTGTTAACAATTTATTATGAATCAAAGAGAGTTAATGTTTCCCTCATTCCAGGAAACCAGGCCGACCAGCGAGAAGTCTTCAGGGCTTTTTGATGACGATGAAGCCGATTTGTTCAATTCTCCATCACCTAAACCTGCTCCATCTCCTAGTGCGACACCTAAAGAGAACAGAAAAGTATGTTGTGAAATTCTAGACAGCTTTGTCTCATGCAAAACGTACAATAACCGCCAATGCTTAGTGAATGCACAAAGCGTTGCTGTTCGCTGTTTTATTTGACTGATGTCTGACAACTCTTTGACATCTTTCTGTTGATCATAATATGGAAAAGACAGTCTCGAAAAGTCTGTCCGCTAAGCTATAGCTGAAAGAGTTACTGTAAAATTGCGATAATACACTGCAATCCCTGGGGTTATGTTTGTTTAAAGTTCTTTTTTGGTCTGCTTTTAGGCCCAGGTCAAACTTCACATGAGATGAAATGGCAATCTGAATCCGTTGGGTCAAACGTTGAACTTGATTTGAATTTAGATGGACAAAAAATCAGTCGGGCGAACTAAGTTGAGTCAAGCGTCAAACTTATCATTAACTTATTCCACTTGGTTTAGTTCGTCTTATGTGAAGTTCGACGTTTGATCTAGGCTTTATTCGAAGGTACCTAGGCTACTGTCGGAAGGATTAGTGCGTCTGAAATTTGGTAGGGGTATTTTTTGGCATACCCCATTCTCATAAAGGCGTATTGGAACGTCGTGATATTTTATAAGGATTCATGTTTTTCTGTAGCATTTTGGATCAGCTTGATGTAAGAAAAGCATAATACCAGACGACCTATTTTATCGTATTGTTTCTTTTTTTACGCAGACCGAACCAAAAACAAGGGGTTCTTCAAAGATACAATCCCTTTTTGATGCTGACGATGACGATGAAGGCATGTTCGGAGGTACAGCGGACGATATTTTTGCTGCTTCGCCTTCACAGGTATATATATTAGAAAAATCGATTTTTTTGTTATGGTGACGTTACGCGTAACAGTTATTTTCATAACGTATCCAATATTGTTCTCAGTCTCCCCAGAAATCGTTTGAGCCCGTGTCACCTTTGTCAGCGGCCATTTCACAGGCTGCGCCATCGGGTGATTTTAAAGATGGAAGTCAGGCTAGCAAACCAAAACCGAAGCCAGCAGCTGCAGCGGCAGCGTCAAAACCAAGTCTGTTCAGCGATGAAGAAGAGGACTTGTTTGGCGGTAAATCTTTGGAACAACCGAAGGTCGAGGAAAAGAAGGAAGTGATAGCAGAGAGTCCCAAAACCAGAAAACCAGTTGGAGGAGTATCCTTGTTTGGCGGTGTTGATTTGTTTGCTGGGAAGAAGCCTTCGTTTACTGAAGATAAGAGCGATGCAGAGAAGAAGGAACCAGTTAAGAAGGAAGAAGGTACAGTGAAGTTAAAGCAGCATTTGTTACTGAGTTCTTGTCATGTATTCTCATTGGTCGACCAGATTCATCCTTACAATATATGAGACATGTAAAGCCCTGATGTCAACTTAACATTTTGACGTCAGTTTTTCATGCGTCTGTACTGTTATTGATCATGCATTTCGTCATAACATTGTCAAAGTAGCTGTAGATGCCGAGTGGATCCGCAGACTACTTTGACAAAGTTATGACGACACCCATTTTGAATAACAGGACAGACGCATTAAAAACTGACATCAATTTGTTTTTACGATAACAAATTGTCAAATTGTCCGCTCTCGCTCGTTGACGCATCGCACAAATTATAAATTCATGTTTCTGTCTGCTTATTGACAATAAAAATTAGCCAATTAGCGCGCGCAAATTTCAGCAGTTATCGTAAGAACGTCAATATAACCTAGTAAATGGTTTAGCTCACTGAGAGTGTCTCCTTAGTTCAGCGGTTAGAGTGCCCAACCGGTATTTGGGAGGTCAAGGGTTCAATCCTGTCGGCGATTCAGATACTTTCTTTGTTCCGCGCTCATGACAAATGAATAATTCTTCTTTATCGTGATGTTTACTCTCCCTACTTGTCTCCCTACAAATTTTGCAGCATTAGTGAGGAGAATTAGTTCATCAGTGATATTTTAAAATGATATCGTTCGCTAATGGCTTTTTTTTTCTTTGTATACTCGAGCGAGTCAATTTTTACTTAACTTGACGAATTCCTTCTTTCTTTGAAAAGACACACCTGCTGTGCCCAAGAAAGGAACAGATTTGTTCGAAAACGAAAAGGAAGAGGAAGAAGATGAACTATTCTCTTCAAAACCCAAGGGAAATAAAGTTTTCGCCGCACCCGCCAAAGCCAAACCAAGCTCGGACTTGTTTAGTGATTCAACAGAAGATGATCTTTTTTCCGCCCCGAGCAAACCACCTACAGGTAAGAGTAAAGCCACTGGTCGGCGCTGAAGATTTGTGATTAGGTTAAAGAAAGTACGCGCGAGACATCGTCTAGCCAATCCAGAAAACTCCTGCATGTATTAGTGCAAGTTGTAGTCCTTATTGCTCGATGCACATTTTTCTTCCATTTCATTGGCCGGGAGCTCAACACGTGGCCATGAAATTATGGTTTACTCATGCGTGGTGCTGTCTAATTGTGTTTTGTTGCAATAAGAAAATGATAGTCTGCTCATGCTTAATATTAGACCATTTACGTATTCTCGGTAATGGACTGGAACTAGCGTGCAAATGAGGCTAATACGCAAGAGCCTCCATTGCAGGCTAGTTCCAGTCCAGTACCGATAATACGAAAACTTACCTCTTGTAGCCATGATCTCAGGTAAAAAAAATAACGAGTCTCTTCTTTGCCGGAGAGTGATTAAAACATTAAAGCAAACTTGTTGATGGAATGATAAATTGTGATTTGTCAGTTCCTCGCATATTAATTATGGGCAAATAATTGATCTGCTCGCCACTGACAAATGACAAATGACGATTTTTCACGATAACCGAGTACAATAATTGTTGATTAGTCCCCAGGGGAAAAGAAGTACAAGCAATATCCAAGTTGAAAATTCAAATAATCTATTTTAGATCCAAGTAGTTTCACGAGAGGCTTTTCAGACGCTTGTGTCGTACTGGAAAATACACCATTTGGAGCAAAATTATAGGAAGCCACATCCGAGATCAGTGGAAAATAAAATTCTTATCTTCTCGCGCCATGTATTATCCATTATTTGTAGAGGTAATCGTATTGGCTGACAGCAGCGCAATGAACCATTCAGATCTCAAATTTAAAACGGACTGGTTAAAAGCGCGGGAAAACATGCAACCGTTGCCGAGGGCGGGAAAAAAATGAGTAGCTTTAAAAACCTTCGTTTGAATAGGAAGAAATGGATGCACTGACCACAATTTTCTCCAAGCAAAAAACAAACACTTAAAGAGATGTATGGAGATTGCGCAGGGCCTCTCAACTCAGAGTAACCTGAAACTAGAATGTTCCTGTTGCCCGGTCCGGGTCATCGTATACGATAATATTATTTCCCAAATTGTTCAGTGAGCAGACATATTGAATCAACATTTTGTTTCCAGTAAAACCGACCAAACCTGCAGTAACGTCAAAACCAGACGAAGAGGGCGAACCTGAAGAACCTGTGAAGCCTGTCGAACCTGTTAAACCAGTAGAACCAGTTAAACCTAAGAAGCCTGCTGGAGCCGTCTCCATGTTTGGAGGTGTAGACCTCTTCGGCGCCAGCAAGTCACCGCCTTCTTCAGCAGCGGCTGCCAAAGCCCGCGTTGTTCCTAAACCAAGAGGTAAAGACAGGGCTTAATTGTTCAGATACACTAGCCAGTGAAACATGTAATACAATCTGTTACAGATAAATGCTGCTGGCTTTAGTTGTTTTTAGAGCACTTCAAACGTCAAACCTCGGACGGATTGCAAGATATTGATTAGGTGCCGCTGCGGTATGATGATGAGAGTAACTTTTTTCTGTTGTTCTTAATCAATGTAGATCCTTTAGGAGGTGATGATGATAATGAAGACGACTTATTTGCTTCAAAACCTAAAGTCAAGACTGTAGAAGAACCTAAACCAGAGGTGAGGTTGATTTTGATTTCACCCAGCTAACACTTCATCGACCAAACCGGCGCCCGCGATCCCGAGTCCAGCGTGCTAACCATTAAGCTACCACGCCTGACAAAGGCTTTGATTAAATACAAGTACTCGCGAGTCGAGGCGCCAACAGTATCTTGTAGCTGTTAAGTTTTGAACAGGAGCCCATTACCCGGAGCTTCCATCTTCCATACTAACCCTCTGAGTCAACCCTGTCCCGTATCTCTTTATTTTTAGAAAGCAACTCCCACGGGGGTTTTCGCGAGTGTTTTTATTATAGCCTATCATGAGAGAACTGCGGTCCTCTGTTGTTACGAGTCAAATGTAGCCACACAACAGTATTTCAATAATGGCGGAAAGCGAAGGCGAAAGCACTTATATCCCCAGAATACAGCGCGTCTTCCGAAAGCCGGTCATCGGCATCACGCAAAAACACTCAACAGAATTGAGCGTAAACAGCTACGTGATAAGAATCAATACATTTACTTTCAAACAGCTCTAATCAAACAGCCGGGTCCGGCATCACAATATAGAATGCAAATATGCAACATGTTCACGCAGATATCACAGTTCTAAAAATAAAAAGATACGGGACAGGGTTGACTCAAGGGTGCAATTCGGATGGAGGCTCCGGGTAATGGGCTCCTGGTTTTGAACCTCTGATGCACCCCTTACTCTGATGTAGATCAATTTTATTTTAGAAACTGCTGTGTAATGTCTCTTGTCTATCGCTGTCTTTCCTTTTCTTTTAGCTGTCAGTCCCACTTCCGGTGCCCAAGCCAGCCTCTTCCCCAGTTTCTCCAAAAATATCGCCGGTGAAGCCTGGGTCAGGAATTGAGAAGTTGCAGGTATGTGAATGTCTGTTTGTGTGCCGCAGTTCAAGTTTTGGTTATTTTATTACGATGTTCGTGTTCTTGTTTTATAGAAAACGAAACAACGAAACGTACTGACCAGCTGATTGAAAGAAGCATACAATAGACCATATTTGTACTCTAGGTATTGGACTGGGGTTAGCATGCAATGGAGGCTCATGCGGGGGAGACTAACCATTTACATTTGAAAGGACTCCCCGCATTTACCTCAGTTGTAAGGTACTCCGGTTTAATACCGAGAAGGACGAATATGGTCTTATTCTCAACCAAGTTTGTTGGTGAAACCCTAGTGTGTGATTATTGAGATGAAAGCTACGGAGCCTTACTTTCATTTGATACTGTTTGTTATGCTATACAAGGTGATGGTGATTCTATTTTTAATTCTGTGCATAAAATCACCCCGTGGCCATAAAAAATGAGCTATGAGCAGTACCAGCTTTCATGATACTTTGTGTGCTGGAATGTTTAGACTTCGGAGCTCCAGTCAATGAAAGCGTCTGAGTTCATTAGTCGGTGCTGATGAGACTTTCGACCTCGGAACAAAATCTAAGTGTTGTTTGTTGTTTTCAGAAATCGCTTGCGTTCAATCCCGCCATGCTGAGGCCAGGGGCGACCCCACCCAAGAAAGAGGCAGCACCCACTGTAGCGTCATTTGACGAGCCAGCGAAAGTCACAACCCTGGAGAGTGCCAACAAGGTCAGTAGACCGAAAATGTATTTTAATTTATTAATTCTCGGTGTGTAGTTATAGTGTTCTTGATTTCTTTGTTTTTCAACGATAAGCTATGTTTTAGTTTTATGCTAGTAAACGTCAATTGTGTGTAATGCGCAAAACATGACCAGAAGCTAAATGTTGAGCCCCACAGCGCTAGAACGTAGCAGTAAGCGTTTGAACACAGGATGAGTGTTAGTTCGGTTCTTGAAATTCTTGATATTAATCAAGTCATCTTTGTGTTGCTTTTTCCAGGATCGCGCCAAAATCCAGGTAAAACGACGCCCACCAACGCGTCAAGCACGCCGGGCAGCGGCTACTACAAACAGCGCCAGTGACGCAACTCTATTCGGATCCACAACGAATGACGACGCTAGCAGCGCAGGCGCTCGAGTGTCCTGGGGAGGATTTCCCACACAGGAGGGACTGGAAAAGAGTGAAGTGGATTCACGGCCCCCGAGGACTGGTACTAGAGACTCAGATATGAGTGACGAGTTTTTCGGGTTCACGAGCTCTGGATCTTCGAAGGTCTCTAAAGAAGCGGACGATCCTTTAGGAGGCGGTCTTTTGTCATCGTCCGTTGCAAAGCCGAACGTTGCCAAAGCTAGCGAGCTTTTTAGCGATGATTCGGATTTATTTGCTGTTTCTAGCGAGAAAACGAACAAAAAAGAGTCCGCAGTTGTAAAGACTTCGGCTACTAATGAAGGTGATATCTTTTCTGTCAGTAATACGAAGGACGCAAGTAAAACTAAGCCTGTAGAACCCTTAGTCGGGAAAGACACGCCTGCGAGTTTATTCACAGCGAAATCTCCCGGGGACGACATTTTTTCTTCAGTTGCCGATACAACGCCGCCGAAAAAACTTGATCCTAGCTCGGAGAAAACGCCCAGCAAGGCTGGGAAATCCAAGATTTCGTCCCCGCTTGATAACGATGATCTATTTTCTGCTGTTCAAAAAGACGATAATGACTCAGCAAAGAAAAAAGTCACTAAACCTGAGGCAAAAGTTACCGTAAAGGAAAAGGCGCCAGCCTTAGGCGAAGACTTGTTTGCTTCAAGCTCAGCGAAAAAAGAAAGTGAAGCTGAAAAGAAGGAGAGCGAAAAAGCGAGTGCGGATAAAAAGATTTCCTCTCCTCTCGGAGATGATGACGATGATTTGTTTACTGTGAACACGCCAGTCAAAAAGGAGATAAAAACAGCTGATAGTGCTGTTAAGAAAACGGCAAGTCCTCAAACCAACAAGAAGACTGCGACAAAAGCCAGCTCTATTCTTGATGTAAGTACTTCTAATCGTCTTCACTCCCGTGGTCGTTGTCTTTTTGGCAGCCATTATTGGGTTTGTTACGCGTCGTGGCCAATCCCGTTGCGTAACGCGCCACGTAATGGAGACTAACGATCGTTTAACTGAACGGTGCTAGTTAAGTAATCGCCCTGTTATCAGCATGCAAACTCTCCTGACCGGATTATTTTCATTTCTCACAATACTAGTTTCCAAGAATTTTGATTATGTACCTTGCCATATATTATCTCTCCATGCCACAAGGCTCATAAGGCTTTGACATTCTCTTTCTACCCACTTCGATTTGCTGCTAGAACCCTGACAGTCTCCCAGTTCTGCCACTCTTCAATCATCCTCCATTTTGTTTTGGGTCGGCCTGATCTTCTCCCCCCCCCCTCCCCCCCCCCTCTGGCCACTACACTACTGCTGTGAAACAGTGCTCTTCTCTGTTCTTTGTCACAGTGTTTGCAATTTGGTGATTGATATGGTCTTCAAGCTCAATGTCTCAATTCTCCTTACTCGTCTCCATATATTTCTTACAGTACTAGTTGGGAGAATTGGATGTTATAAACCTTTCAATTCTGATGTCAACATACAAATTCTCCTTACCATTTTCATACATTTCCCATAGTATTGGGAGAATTTGATGGTTACTGAATTCTCTTTACTAGTCTTCCATACGTTTGTTGTAGTATCATTTTCGACATTTACTCTAGATGTTTCTGTTGGTAATCTTTTGTTTAATTACCGTCCGTAATATAATGACCCGTCTGTAGTTTCTTGTCAACAGAGAATATCATGTTGATCGTGGTAATAAAATAATAGACTACGAGTTGCCTCTCTTTCGCTTAGGTCGTAATGCGTCACGCGAAAGAAACTTGCGAGGAAAACATGGCCGCGCGAAATCCCGGAGGCGAGGAGCGCGGGGCCATTTTTTCCTCGCAGTTTTTCTTTCGCGGCACCCATGACGAACTAAGTGAAAGAGGGACTAATCGTAGTCTAATAAAATAAATGCTTGCCAGAGTAACGCTTTCGTGATAAATCAGTTCCTCGTACTATTGTCACACGAAATGATGCCAGTTAAGAGTGTACATTGGTAGGTGGGATGAAGCGTTGTTTACAAGAGAGTGATCGATCACGTTTATTTGTGCCTGGACATGAACAGACACCGAGCCTTTGCTGGTCAAACGAGCAAAATAAGACTTCAATGAGATTTGTTATCCAATGCGTCTCTCAGAGAACATGTTCTTTTTCCGTGATGCAAACCAAAGACCTTAACTCGTAAAAGTAAATGGATCTTCCCTTTAGAAGAAAGCTTTATCGAAAACACAGTGATCAAGATATTAATCAGACCAAATGGAATTCAGAAGGTGGTCGTTGTCTCTGATCTAGCTTCCTGAGCACCAAGCACTTTCCAACTAACGTCGCACCCGATTTGAACTGTTTAAAGACCATACCTTTCCAATTTCCAACTTGGAAAAAACGCAAGAGGGGGAACAGTGCCCACGCGTGTCGTATATCTCTCGCGCGGATGCCGCGTGTTGTAATTTGGTTCTTCACGCCAGAACTTGACGTCTTGTAATTATGAAACGTTTACTTTCTTTTGCGCTAGTTTGTTTAAGTAAAACGATAGTAGTTGTATAATAATATAACGATGTGACTGAAGTAAACAACCCACTACACTTAGTTTCAGGTAAATGGAAAGGATAAAATTACTACCTATCGTTTGCATGTTTTTCGGGCAATTACCGTTGCCATGGGTTTAGAACAGAGCTTCTCGCCCGGCAAAATTGTCGGCGACCTAAAACTTTAACTGCTTAGAACAAAAACACATGATTTGTTACTGGCTGTAGAAAAGAAATGGTTCGATTTTATTGAATATTACCAAAAAGAAATTAGGATGTCTAATGCCACGAATGTTGTCCTCGTATAAAATTATGCACTCGAAGAGGAAGTTTAAATTTCTAAAAATAGCTCTATTTGTATCCTCATTTGAATACGAATTTTTACATTTTAGTTTGCTAGACTGCTATAAATAGGACTGAATGTCGGCTATTTTCAAATGTCCACCCTCTTTTAATTCAGGTTGGGCTAAAACTATAGATCAGTTAATTTTCTCGTGCTCTGAGTGATAGTGGGGAAAAAATTACGATTGATTAGTGGTAGCTTTGTTGGGCGCCGGAGACACGGCAGATGTCATTTTTAGAATTTAATTATTCATAAAGAACTGTGATATGTGCGATTCTTCGGAAATTTTCATCTAATCTTCAGAAAATTGGGAGCCTGCGAGAAACTTTCAATGATTGAAAAGTGGCTGGAAAAAGTTTCGGATCGTTTGTGATTGTGATATTTGGCGTCAGTGTGAAATAATTATAAACTTAACCCACCCATTCACCACAAAGTCTCGTTCAAGACAATTTAATTTTGCAAATTGCTGACATTAGGGAAGAGTGAAGGATAGACCAGTTGCGCAAATGTGGTCCATAATTTAAGCTCGTATGTGGAAGTAGGTTTGCACATCTTGAAAACGTTAGCCTAAATTTTTCAAGTTCATCGTTCGCAATCCGTCGTAATCTTTTCTATCCTTAACCATCCTTGTTCCTTTTTTATTTATTATTATCTCTTTGGTTTTTTGTATCGTAGTTAATTCTATTTTTAGGCACCATCGTATACATCTTCATTCCTAATACTTTTTTGTACTTCGTTAACTAATAATTTGAGCAGGGTTTGTACGGGTCCTGGAAATCCTGGAAAACCTGGAAAGTCCTGGAACTTTGCTGTGGCATTTTCCAGGACTGGAAAGTGCTGGAAATCTGTTAAAATATGAAATGTATGGCAGACAGTATAAGGCGAATTAAAATGGAGATCCTGGGGATGAAAGTGTAAACAAAAAGGGGAATTTTAGAGTCCTGGAAAAATCAGTCTAAGTCTTGGAAACCTCCCGGAAATAAGAAAGGGTACGTTTGAGGCTGTTTGAGGCTTGAGTTAATTTAAAATTATCCTGTATACATCTCCCTTTGTTGCTCTACAGGCATCCAAAACTCTACCAGTGTCTGATCACGTGCAAAAAATCTGCCAAAGCCACTGTTTTGTTGGAAGGTTATTTCAGGCTAAATAACTAACAAAAAGAACGCTGGTCTTCTCTTCGCCACATAACAGGTTGTGATGTCTTTTCTATCTTGTTCGTTTGTAGGACGACGATGATGAATTATTCTCAGTGAAGAAAGCGGAAACTCGTAAAGTGAGGAAGGTGGTGAAGCCGCTGGGCGATGACGACCTGTTCGGAGACTCAGGCGACATCTTCAGTGATATTCCAAGCAAACCCAAAGGAGCTAAAAAGAAGAAATCCGCAACTACTGCTCCTAAAGACGACATCTTTGCTGAAGAGGCTGCTGCTGGAGGTTTGTGATAGTTTTTTTTTTCATTGGTTTGCTGATGTTTTTCGTAACGGAGCAAACGAAAATTTTCTGTCTGAAGGCATTGCATCGTTTTATGGCAAGACGAAACGTTCCCAACTTTAACTGCACAGGTTTCGTCCAACGAAGTCTTGAAAGAGGGAAAATATTGAGGGGCCATTTTACGCAATTTGTGTTTTTGTTTCTCCTGTCAATCATGTAAAATGGAGTGACCATTACCTCAAGGACCTTCAAGGAATTTTGAAACGGAAGAGCAGTTGAGAAAATGCTGGCGTAAATATCTCGGTGTTGTCTCCATCGAGACTAGCAACTTAAAAATGATTGGGGGGGAGGGGAGGTGATTGTCTTTCCCTTGCGATTGCCTCGTTTGCATGCCCCTTTACTCAGAAACCGCTGAAAGCTGTAGTGATGAACAGAATCTTGGCATCACCAAGTTATACAATAAATTTTTGTTTTTCTTAAGGAGACGAGCAAGCTGCAGAGAAGACAGCAAAGAAGACAACGACGAAAGCAAAGAAGAAAACAGAAAAGAAAGTCAAAGTTTCAGTATTTGATGATGATGTACCAAGTATCTTCGATGACCCACTGAATGCCACCTCAAAGTAACATATATTACAAAGAGAATTGAATTGCTTTTGAATATAAATCACGAGTACTCTCTTACACCGAGAAATCGTAGAGTAATTAAATATTTGATATTAATATAAGAAGGTACAGCTTATAATTTTTTTTTCGATTACTATATATGCTTGTAGTATTCCTTCTATGATGGTCACCCCCAAAAATTCAAGGGTAAATATTTTTTACTAGAATGTGTATTTTTTTTTATGAATGAACGTGATGGAACGAAGCGATGTTTCTCCTCGAGGTGAAAGAGATTAACCCTTTTAACTTACAAGAACGGCCAAGTACAAGATTAGAGAGAAAACAAAACAAAAATTATCGTACGAAATATTCAAAACAACAGAGCGACGTTATAGTTCTTTCATTTGAATGATCACGCGCCAGGGTTGCATCCACATACATAAATACCAGTCTGTACAGAAAGGAAGCCATACCGTATAAAAAAAACCCTGCTGGCTCGGCCAGTCTGCACGAAAGCCACCGTTGTTTCATTAATTCAGAAGGTTAGAAATTAGAGCCACTGACATTTTTTTTAAAATTTGATCCAGATGTGATAAAACGCTTTTCAGCACACTTGTTCAAGTATCACTGAAAATTAAATAAACACAAGTTGCGTGCTGTGGGGTCAAAACTACTCCAAATTATCGTAAATTTAGCAATTTAAATTGTTCCTGTGTAGTATCAATATTCAAGCAAAATTACTTAAGACCAGACAATGATGTTAATATACTCTGCACGCCTCTTTTCGGAGTTAAACATTTAGTTACTGCTAGCGCTAATTTCGAGGTAGACTGTACTACGTGACGTCATCTGGCGTGAATTCTTTTGACCGTAAAATCACTTTATAGGATTAAAATTATTAGCCAGTAAAAATACCATCACGCGACGAATCCCACTAGGTATGCCTATTGGCTGCCAAGGAACATTTTGGCATCACCAAAGTATTAAATTGGAGAAGTTTTCCAACACTACTGCTTTGATATTCCAAGCAGGGGCTTCCGAAACTGAACGAAACATGACAAGACTTGTTATTCATGCATCTGTCAGAGTTCGTGGCCTTTTGCTTTTCGTTTTGTGCGGAATTGCTGTCAATTATCTCCACTGGGAATCGAAAATGTTGTTTACACGAAAGTGAAAAAGTTGAAACTTTTTTTTTAGTTGGCAGGCATGCATTTTAACCCATT
>Ga0126343_10000681_pt1 | contig 13913 bp, 17 predicted proteins | sample Cyp2metagenome_FD_92531 | JGI IMG/M metagenome (GOLD analysis project Ga0126343, IMG submission 92531) | Coral microbial communities from Lord Howe Island, Old Settlement Bay, Australia - Cyphastrea 2 metagenome | ecosystem: Host-associated > Invertebrates > Cnidaria > Coral ... | reverse complement strand
CAATTTGGAATTAATTTGCACTTGTGAGTTTTTCAAAAACAGAAATTGCACTCGCCGAAGTGGCTCGTGCAATTTCAGCTTTTTGAAAAACTCACTCGTGCAAATTAATTCCAAATTGAACTCAAAACCGTATGATTACCTATACAAAATCAGAAACATTTTTTGTGTCCCGGACACAAAATTTGTGTCCGCAACAAATGTTGCGCGTGCGGGAAAACGGGGGAACATTTGTGTTGGCAACAATGTGTCCGCAACAATGTGTCCTCGTTTGCCAGGGCCTTTAGTTTCTTGTCATACGTGAAGTTTTATTTGTCACAGGTGTTGTGTGGTAAGTTCTCCATGACTTACGCATCCTTACCTTCGCCAAATCAGCACTGCCGGTGTCCCGATCAAAAGAATTTAACCTTGCCATCAGTTGGTCATCAGTTTCATAATAGTCTCCTAAGCGCACAGCTACCTCAGGATCTTTCCCAAAGAGCACAACGCCGTAATGGATGCGTTCACGACCATATTCGTCGAGAATTGACCCGATAACATCTTTGGTCTTCTTGAAGTCCTGCTCCCCAAGGGTTGCAGTGGAACTGATTGCTAGAATCATGTCTACCCTCTCAATGGGCGGGTTATCTAATGAGAAAAAATATTTTCATGTCAATAACTTAGGCCGAAGTCAAACGTCGTGCTTCTAAAATAATTAGTGAGAGTTAGCCTAACCAAAAACAAAAGGCAAATACTTTGTACGCAAGTGAGAATAACTAACAAATGAGAATCTGTCACTTTTAGTACCACTCATCTGAGAGCTCGCCTTCGTAGCGCATCTTCGTCTTTCATCGGCAATGGTGATCGAAAGGTAATTTTTCTTCACAAATATTATCGCAATGTCAAGTACACAGTTGATGAGCACAGAAATAAAAACAACTCCCACTGGGAGCATTTTTTTGATGTACTGCCAAATTCTCGGAACTAACCTTACTAGGTTTGTCTGCTAATATGTAAAGGGAATTGAAAGCACATCACCTTTTATAACAGTGCTCATGATCTTCCTTCCCAAAGATTTAGGATCTTCATCTTTTGGAGATACCACCAAGTTCTTTCGGTTTGTAGTGACTTTCTCCAACTCGTTGGAATTCGCATCTGAACCAATAGCTACTGGTATAACCTTTGAAGAACATATGTCATAACAGAGTAACGAAATCTTTCTATCTACGCTAGCTCTCCATCTACAATAATAATTATTAGACTTTTAACTAATTTTATTACGGGGTTAAAGCGGAATAATGAGTGCAGAATAATGGTTAAAATCAGCAAAAGAATACTGACTTTTATTAAGAACTGGTTCATTTCAATCGCTTAGCCATCATGGTATATGAACATACTCTACAAACATGGTAAGCACACGAGAGATTTTTGGAGGAGTTGTATTTTGTTTAATTTTATTGTATTATAATTCAATATCAGGGTTGCCATCCACCACAACGAAAATGGCTCAGATAATTTTCAAAACAAAATTGCTTTGTCTATATGAGAACAGCTAACAAAATAACTTGCAGCAACAAGTTAAGATAAAATTCCCCGGCTTTTCACAGACTGAGCAGGGATTTAGAAACTCCCTGACCTGTTACAAAACTCACTGCCTTTTCTCTGACCTTGAATAAAATCTAATTTTCCCTGACTTTTCCATGTTAATCGGCACCTATTCCGTGTGCATGCGCAAAGCATGGTAACTCACCTTAATGCCTTCCTTCTCTAAAGCTTCTGCTCCTTGCTGAACTTCATCAGGACCGCTGCTGGACTTTGAATCCATGACAACAATCAAAAACTTCTTAGCTTCAGGTCTGTCTGTCGCCTTATCAAAGACGTCTTTAGCTTTCTCCAAGGACTCTTCAAGATCTGGTACACCCGCGGCAGGAAGAATACGGTCGACGCGTTCTCTGAGTTCATCTACCGTTCTGCCATCTTGGAAATTCTCGTCTTCGTACGAAGATGAGCCAAAAGTGATCACGGCATATCGGATTCTTTCAGCGCCGTAATATGTCATGATAAAGTCAAGGGTATCTTTGATTTTCTTGAAAGTCTGTTCTTTGCCGGCAGCATTGGAACTGATGGCAAAGGCGAGGTCAGCCAAAGGAACAGCTAAATAAAACGTAATTATGTGAGCAAGAATGCAACGGATACATATCCACTGTGTTTCACCAGAGCCAGTAAACCCGTATTGAAAAGTCCCAAACGACGCTTCTTAAATGATAATACGTTCTGCTCGTACAAATTCGTTCATTAATTCCCAGGACTGGTATTCGTAAATAGGATTTATCAGTTAGATAAATCAATTCGGTCCTCCATGGTATACCCTTCCATTTCTTCTATTAGGGTGGCAGCGTGGCGGAGTAGTTGAAATTAAAATTTGAAATCTTGGAGATCCCTGGTTCAAATCTTCCTCCCTACTGATACCTTGATTTGTTCTCGGTAGTCCCGAGTTCTACTCCTTGACCGCGTTGTGTTAATAGCCAGCCTCCTATCGGTCGAGATTCTTGATAGTTAATGTTCTGTTTGCAATATTTGGTTATTTATCAGAACAACTGTGCTAAATACATTCGGCAGTTAAATAAAGTTATTTAATCATTTTGTTTTTGGTCCCAAAGCAGCCATACTACCATTATGAAAACAAAATACAGGTAATGCCTTTACGAAGAGCTGCCTTTCCTGCTGGGACTTTTTCAAAAATAAGGAGAAATATAAGTTCAACGACACGTTCCGCGTTGCTGTGACATACCTTTTCTCATTTTGTTCATGATTTCCATGGCAATCTTACTTGTCTTGTTAGCCATATATGCTGGTATCACATTATCTACATGTGGTGTTATAGACTTGAGTTCGTCTTCATCAGACTCCTGGCCAAACGCGATTGGAATCACTTCAACATCAACATCCCACAACGACATAGCCGTATTCTTGACATCTTTCCCGCCACTTGTGGATGTCTTGTCCATGATCACCACCAGCACTTTCTTAGCACCCTCCCGCTGATATTCATCAAACAACTCAGACGCTTTCTTCAACGCGCTGTCCAAATTGGCGCCATCGGTTGCCTTCTTCTTAAAGTCAATGAAAGCCTTCAGTTGACCATCAGTATCAAAAGTCTGGGAGAACCGCAGCTCGACAGAGGGCTCGTCTCCAAACACAATGAGGCTGTAATGAATCCTTTCTTTGCCATACTCATCAACCATGGTCTTGATGATGTCCTTCATCTTTTGGAACTTGCCATTGGCATTAGATGACAGTGCACTGATAGCAAAGATCAAGTTTACCATGGGAACAGCTGGAAGGTCTGGAAAATAATTTAAAAAAACGCAAAAAACGCTATTTTATTTTCTTAAAAGAACTCTTATAAGCTAATCGTGATGTTACAGCGTCGTATCTAAGTTCACTTGAACGTATCCTCTCGCAACATGAAAATGTATTCTTTTACCACATAGGCACAGCCCTTACCGGTTTATCACAATTCAGTTAATTTGATTCCAATTAAAACTGCAGATGAACTCTTAAGTTTATGATCAGAGAGGTAAACTCTGATATGCCTATCTGTACTAAACAGAGTAATTGAAAAAAAACCAGATGCCCCAGGCAAGATTCGATCCTGCGACACCCTGATCTCAAGGAAGCTGATCTAACCACTGAGCTACCAAGGCAACCACAGTGGAGTGACGCACCGCATTTCGGACCTAGACAAGTACATATTAAGAAAGCAAGCCAGACACTCACTCTTCAATGCCTTTCTCATTATTTCCTCGCCAAGTGTCTCTGGATTCTCATCTTTTCCAACAATGATCATATATTTCTTATTAGTTGTCGTCTTCTCTAGCTCTGGTAGGCTGGCCGCAGGGCCAACTGCGACTGGTACTACGACGATATTAACATCCTCGAGTGGTTTGGAGGCTTGCTCTACCTCGCTAGAGTCACTGATAGACTTCTTGTCCATTATCACGACAAGTACTTTCTTGGCTCCAGGTCGAGACGGAGCTTGTTTGAACGTCATCTTTGCTTCCTCAAGTGCTCTCTGCAAGTCTGGGTCACCAGACGGTTGACTAGCGCTTTCTAAAGCTTTTCGCAATACTTCAGGATCAGGCAAATCCAGGGTGAAGTTTACTTCTTTCTTTACAGTGGTGCCAAATGTGAGCAAAGCATAGCGGATTTTGCTCGCTTCGTAGCGCTCTGTGATGGAACTTATTGCTTCTTTCATCAGCTTAAATGTTTCATCGGCGTCCTGTGCCGAGGCACTGATGGCGAAGCCAAGGTCTAATAGTGGAACTGCTGCTGTCTCTGAAATAACGTACACAATAAAGAGGATAATGGAGCCACAATTCTGGTTTTAAGTCGACGGGACACTTTACATGCCTCAAACCTATTTTTCGACAGTTTCTGAAATTCTCTTGTCACTTAGCGAGCTTTGGGATACTAGGATGAACATTACCGAGTTATATAAAACAGTGATGATCGACATTGTAACAAAGGCACTGGTCTATTTGGTGGCGATGAACAGTAAACAAACTACAAATTACAAAAGATCGATGGACTAGGCACTCTAGCGTGCATGTGTAATGGTGTATTGTTCCTGTCAAGAAATGAAGTGCAAGTCACCTCTATAACATTACACTCATAATATTCTCACCATTCAACGCCCTGTCCATGATATCCTTAGCAATGTCCTCTGCAGTTTTATCGTCTGAGGGTGTCAGCACATCCCCGTCCACTGTTGTCGTCTTGTCGAGCTCCACCTTATCCGCCTTATCGAGGCCAACTAGAATCACTCGAATGCCAAGCTCTTTAACAAGACTCGCCGCATCTTCAATATCGTCATCGTCGCTATCTAACTTATCATCAATAATCATCACTAAGATCTTTTTAGCACTGGGACGTCCACCGTTCTCCTCTGTGAACATGGCTGGGGATTCTTCAAGAGCTTTCGCCAAATCAGCACCTCCCCTTATGGTGGGAATGTTATCCACGAGAGCCATTAATTGGGAATTGCTGTCAACCTTTTCGTTGAACTTTACAATGATATTCAGTTTTCTTATTAACGTGCCCAAGCTGAAGTGCATTTTATTGATTCCGTATTTCCTGATAACATTCTTGATGATTTCTTTTGTCTTCTTCAAGTTGTTCCTGTAGTTTGCAGCAGTGGAGCTGATTACAAAGGCTAAATCCAGTTCTGGAAGTTTTTGTTTGTCTGCAAATGAAAAATCGATGTTGAACACAAGAAGCACAATAAAGTTTGGCGAATTACAAATTGCTTTTGGTGTTGCTCATTTAACCTATAATGAGTTCTATGTCCTATTTCTTCTTCTGGATTCCGCGATCAAGAAAGGGTATTATTTACGTAAATATCCTAAAAGCGATGTTTTAAATTTTCTTTAGTTTTCTTCACTCCTATTTCCATCTCTTTGGGAAACTTGTTTCCCGATTTGCCTGTTTTTTGGACTTTTCCTAATGGACTAGAGTTTTATGACTTACATCAATTATAAACACAACTTGTGTATAAAACTGAGCCGGATGATCAATCATATCTTGATATCTTTCTCCGTAGCTCAAATAATGATCTTTCATATATTCACTTGTGACAAGACATTTGTTACTGCCTAGTTTGTGAGAACGAAGGTGTTTCGGCTTTGCACCAAAATTTATTTCAGTGCCCTCTTCTCTACCACAGTTGTGCCACTGTAATCAATAAGTAAGTCGCTTTCACCATGTGACTACAGTTCGAATAACAAAGGTAGTACCTTTGAGACCGATCTTCAGAATCGTCTCTGCCACTTCATATGGATTATCATCTTTATCAATCTCCAAAATGTCATCTAACCATGGCGTGACCTTCTGCATTTCGTTCAAGTCAGCTTCGTTTCCAAGAGCCACTGGTATAACCCTGATATCCTGCTCTTCCAGATTCTGTCCTTTACTTGTAATATCCATCAGCTTACTGGTGGATCTCTTGTCTGTGATTACAACCAATATCTTCCTGGCATTTTGACGTCCGCCTGAAGTAAACTCCTGCAAAGAATAATGCGGTTAATTCCTCAATGAGGAATCTCGATAAAAATAAAATAAAAAAATTTATGTTGAGCACACTTAGAATTCTACTGTAAGAAACTCAGCTTTTGGGGCAACACGGTCCTTCGTTCAAATACAAATAATGGCTTAACACAGAACCAAGGCCGCACCCACCGGGAGACAGGTCTCAGCTAGAAAATAGCGTTTAAAGTAATGACTAAAACTGTATCCTTACTAAAATTTTAAGGACGCAAATAAGAACATTTGTTTAGTCCATGGCGCAAATTATTTACCTCTTTTGCTAGTTGCAGGGCTTTGGTCAATGAGGCACCCCGACCTTTTCCCATTTTACTGATGTAATCCATAAGAGCTTCATCCGAGTCAAAGTTGGATGTGAAACGAAGCGAGCGTGATGGTACCTCGCCATACACTATGACTGCATACATGATGTCACCTCTGCCGTACTTGTCAATCATGGCGTTAATAATGTCTTTCATCTGCCGGAAGTTTGCTAGTTCATTCAGCTGCGCATTGGCACTGATTGCAAAAATCATGTCAACTTCAGGAATCTCCACAATGTCTGAATGAAAGGGAAAAGAGCATCGTGGTTCACATTTTTTCCTTAAGATTTTCCAAAGTTTTGTATTCACACCGCTACAAAGCTATCAGGGGGTATAAAGTCCCAAGAGGAATAGGAGAGCTATTGCTTGAACGATCAACTAATTATAATCTTAGAGGAAAACACATCCTCGAGCTACCCAAAGTGAACACAACTACCCATGGACTTAAATCTTGGCGTTACACTGCAGCTAAGATTTGGAACGCTCTTCCCGATCAGTTCCGTGTCGCTAATAATATCGAAACATTTAAGAACTTGATGTCCAAGATGGATTTCTCAAATTTTACATTTTAATTGCTTAGTTTTAATATCATTATGTAATAATTGTGTGACCCACTTTTAATCTCGATATATTTTAAACTGTACATATATTTTTATATAGTCTTTATGAGCAATTCTCTCTTTTTATTATTTTCACTTTATATATTTATTTATTTTTCGTAGCATGTCTGTGACATAGCCGATAGCTAAGAACATTAACCACGTTAAATAAAGGTATTGTTGTTGTATTGTTGTATTGTTGTATTGTTGTTCTTTAGAGAGACAGTTGGAAATATCTTTTGGAAAAAATTATAAGCTGCCTTGCTACACTTCAGTATTGGTCTTCCTAAAAAGCCTGTCAAAGTATGAATACTTACCGCGTCCACGTCCAAAATGATTAGAATTTTCAACTCAAAATTAGTAATGTTGTTTTTTAGGAGATAACAGGCACGAAAGCGCTTACCTTTAACAACGTTTGGATGGCTAAGCACTTGAATTTTGTGTAAAAATTTTACTCTTTCGAAACTATCTGTTCGAGATCACAAACGTTTTACTGCATTCCAGGGCCGGGTTGTTCGAACGCCAATTAACACTAACTATCCGGGTAGGATTAAAAGTTAACCGGGGTAACAATTTTTCGTTTATAAAAGTGTTATCCATCGTTTATGTCTTGTGTACTTTGAGATTACTCATGCTCAAAACTAACGGGAAAAAAATATAAACAGAAGTCCTTGCTGAAAAGCTACAAAAATGAAATCAAAATTCTCGCTAATGCTGCGGGTAGCTTAATCGGGCTTTGACCAACCCGGCCCAGGTGTTAAGAAAGACATAACCAACAGGAACGTGTATCTTATTGTAAGTTACAAACGTTAGTAGAGAGGTAAAGCATGATGTTTACGGCAAACGGCAAAAATGAAATCTTTGCCGTCTCTCTTCAGCTGTGTGTTCAGTAGAGTGAAATTATCTGTATTTACAATGCACAGTAGCAGACCCGATATTCCATTTTTGTGTGCTTTATTTACGGATTAGAAGAAAAGAACTCAAAATCAGAAGTTTCCTTTGCCGTCATGCTTAACCTCCCTAGTCTCTAGTTCGACAAAATTATTACTTGATTCTCATACCAGATATAACTTTAGCCATAATCTTCTCTGCAAGTTTTTCAGGATCTGCAGTTTTCTTTGCTTTCACCAAATATCCCTCAGCTGAAGTAATATTCTTCAGTTCATTCACATCAGCATCGGGACCGATTCCAACTGACACAATCTTGATCTCATCTTCCTTCAATGGTTTAAGAGTCTCTTGGATTTTCTCCGCGTCGTTAATCGATTTCTTGTCCATGATTACCACCAGCACTTTCTTCGCATTCGGACGATGTGAAACTTGATCAAATAACCTCTTAGCTGCTACCAAAACTTTCTGAAGATCGGGGTCTCCAGATGGACGAAAGAAGGAGTCAAAATATGTTTGAATCTAAAAAAGACGAAAAAGGCAAGGTGGAAAATCACTTTCAACATTCAAGTAAAAGTCGCTGCAGTGATCTATCTTTTTGATGTATCTTTTATCCACTTTGGTGTCACCTTACTTATGTTTAAAACATATCTTGAGCCTGGCTGACCAACGCGTCCATGCCTCATAACTGACTTCTGATTGTGTTCAGGTGTGTGGTCAAGGAAAAACATTACAAAAATTAGCAGTATAAATTAGCCTACCGTGTCATCATCTGGAAGAGACAAAGCAAAGCTAAAAAGAGAACTGGGCTGACTTCCGAACGCCAGTAAAGCATAACGTAGTTTGTTGGTTTTGTAAGTCTGCATGATCTCCTTCACAGTGTCTTTCATCAGCTGGAAAGTTGCCTCAGCACCGGCAGCAGCAGAGCTGATAGCAAATGCCAAATCGATCTCGTCTAGCGCGGCGGTCTCTGCAACGAAAGAAAATTGCGAGAAATAGTTATACTACAAATGCTTCGTTTGTCATTGGAATATGACATTTTGGCATTCTTCGGGAACCGACATAGTATTCTATGGGAGATAATCCAAAGAAAATCAGAGTAAGAACAAGATCGCAGAGTAAGAGCAAGGTCTGGTTTGACCGTAGACTAATTTAACATGACATTTAATTCTATTTTCAAGAGGGTACGAAAACGACCCCTGCAATGTGATTGGTTCTCAGTGCAGTATGAATTTTCCCATCCCTGCTCACGGTAAGCTTTCGTCCGTTTTACGGACGAAAGACTGTAGGGAGAGAGCAAATAATATATAAGTTATGTACCAGCTTGGTGTCGGTCCGTATAGCGACTTGAAAATGTTGCCCTCGGCCTGGGGCTTTGGGTAGCATTTTCAAGACCTCGGTAACCATTTTTTACTCTACGGACATCCCAGCTGGCAAATAACATAACATGCTGCTATCATCACTATGATTGAGCTAAAGCTCACCAACCTAGTAAAACATGAGTTGATGCTTCTTTATTGACTTTTAGAATAATTGATTTTTAATTTAGATTACCTACAATGATAAATAAGGAAAGATGCAAACGACGCAAAATTAGGTCCCGTCAATGACAACGTCGTAGAAATTAAAAAACGCAAAAATTGGCGGAAATTTGTGATTAATGTTTGTGGAAAACTGGGACAGGGAAATCACAAGATCATCGAAATGACATCGTTTTTTTTAAAAGCTCCGTTTTCAAAACGATTTCACACTAAAACACCAAGCCGGCGTTTTCAAATTCCAGTGGTTTGAATATCGTTGTGGACGGGTCCTCAAGTACCACTCGTATGTCTATACATTAACTCAGGTTGTTTCCTTCCTAAGTTGGTGAGCAAAATGTCAAATATAAATAAGGAAACTAGAGGTTTACTTACTGTTGAGGACTCGTTCCATGATTTTCTCTACAACCTTAGTGGGTGACGTTGTATCTGTGGTATTGATGACATCATCCTTGACGTCAGTGATGTCAACCAGCTCTCCATCTCCTTCATCACCAAGCGCGACACCAATCACTCTGATGTCATTCTCGTCAAGTCTCTGCGCGGATTTCTTGACATCTTCCGTCAGGCTCTCTGATTTCTTGTCTGTTATCACCACCAAAACTTTCATAGCGTCTCGTCTGGCGCCATTAGTGGCCTTGAAAAGCTCTTTCGCTCCATACAAGGCTTTGTCCAGTGACGCCCGTGCTGTATTCTGTGGAATGCTATCAACGTTTCTCTTTAGGATGTCATCGGGACTAGCTGAGTCTCTGAAGCGGACATGGATGGTCGGGCTTGATCCAAAGGTCATAACACTATAAGCCATCCTATGAGATCCATATCTATCAATGAACGTTTTGATGACTTCTTGCATTTTCTGGAAGTGCTCCTTGGAATTTGCTGCAGTCGCACTGATAGCAAATCCCATGTCAACCTTTGGGACAACTGGCTTACCTTAAATAAAACAGTAACATATCACTGGTTGAGATAGTAGTTTGATGTTTTCCTGAAGTAAGAACCCAAAATATTAAGCACTCTCAGAGTTCTTTGAGAACAAGATTCTAGGACTACCCGCACTGGATATTAAACTAACAGAGCTCATCTCGGAAGTTTCATCTTGATCCCACCGTTTTGAACACGACCTCTAATCACTATGCACTAAAAAATTGTATATTTTAATCCAAAACAGAGAATATATTACGCCAGCGACTGAAACATACAAGAAGTGTCAAATCTCGAAAATTTCACCCTCTCCGATCCCTTTTCAGTGCTGGTAACAAACGTAATCAACCCAAACCCTAGAATACACACATTGTTGTGTTTTGTTTTCAATATTGCAGTGATGGAAAAGGATTCATGAGGCTTATAGGCGCTCATGATGTCGCTATTTTCATCCTCGTTTGAAGCTTGTTTTCATACTCACTATCGGTGATTCTCTGGGAGATTTCTTCAGCACACTCTGTTGGAAGAGCGGTATCATTTATCGGGACAAAATTCGCTTTGTTTGGAGTGGTTGCTTCCGCTTCGTCAGTATCAGCTCGGCTTCCAAAGGCCACCGGAATCACCATGATTCCATCATCTTCTAACTTGCTAGCAGCGTCCTTTACGCCAGCGGTAGTGCTTTCAGACTTTTGGTCCAGTATAACAACCAAAACCTTTTTCGAGTCGGGACGGCTGCCTTCATCAAATACTTCCCTGGCTTTTTCTAGAGCAGCCTGAAGCGACGACCCTCCGGATGGTCTTGGAAGGCTTTCCACAGCATTTTTCAAAGACTCTTCGCTGAGTTGTTGAGTGAATCTTATCCTGACGGACGGATCTCGACCGAAGAGGATGATACTGTAGTAAACTCGTTGGACTCCATACCTATCAATCAAATCCTGGATAACTTCCTTTATCTTAGCAAAGTTCACAGCAGCTTGAGGTGAGATGGTGCTGATGGCAAATACAAGGTCCATATCAGGAACTACTGGCAAATCTGATAATCGATCAAGAATTGGAGCAATGTGTCAGACAAATTCAGCATAATATAATCATAATTATTGCGGATAGTCTCATTTTCTAGTGAACTAAATCTGTAGATAAAGCTAATTGTAGGACACTTTTGAAAGGGGACACGAAGTCGTCGTAAGGCTTAATAAGAAAACGCTTCCAATCCCCAGCACGGCTACACATCCGATAACTGGTCCATAAGGGGCGCTTCAATTGTTATCTGTCTGAGAATACAAATAGACCTTGCAATAATAATTAATCGGTGGTTGTGTAGCCCACCGCTTACGTACTAAAAGGAGGGGATTTTTTTAAGGGCTACAAGTCGAATAGAACAAGTGACAATCCTATAAATTTCACACGGTCGGGTCATTTGCACGATGAAAGAGAAGACTCAAACAAACTTCCCCGTCATCAATAAATCATCAAGTCACAAAGGAAGTTATCACCGTGACAGTGTTTAGATATCTAATCTTAATCAGCATAGCTTTTTATGATTTTATATCTACGTTTTCCTTTTAGTTTTAGTCTAGATTGACCACTTTTCCAAACACCTCGAAGTTCGCCAAAAATACTCCGCTGCGCGTCGTATTTTCAACTCTCTTCTCAGTGTTTGGAAATGTGGCAAAATTCGGTGTTTCGTGTTTGATATTTCTCATCTGAAATTGTACAAGGAAATTGTGATACCTTTCAACACTTTCTCCATGATCTTTTCAGCAGTTACATCAGGATCAAGCTTTCGCTGTGTCTCTATGATGTATCCTTTATTCGATGTGATCACTTCCAACTCGCTGGGATCGGCTGATGAACCGACAGCGACGGGTACAATTTTAACCCCTCCCTCCTCTAGAGACACTACAGCCTTCTTCACACCATCAGGGCGACTCGTGGATTTCTTGTCAGTAATTACAACCAAAACTTTCTTCACATCGGGTCGAGTTGGCTCCGAGTCAAACAATCGTTTGGCTTCTTCTAAAGCTTTCTGTAAGTCCGGTTCCCCTCCAAGACGTTGAGATGACTTTATTTTAGCCTTCAAAGAGTTCATGTCAGATTCTTCGCCAAAGCTCAGTTTCTGAACTGCGTTTCTACCAAACACGATGAGGCCATAACGAAGCCTGTCAGAGATTCCATACTCGTCAACAATTGCAGTAATAGTGTCCTTAATGCGCTCAAAGGTGTCTGAAGCTGACACAGCTGTGGCACTGATAGCGAATCCTAGATCAATCTGTGGAACTCGAAGGTTGTCTAAAAGAAATTAGTGAAAAGAGCATAAGTGAAAAGTCTGGATTATTATCACTTAAATAGACCAATGTCGATACATAAAACACCGTAAACCTCAGCACGACCCCGGGCCAAAACGTATTAATGCAAGAGAATATAAACTATGTTGTCTAAATGTTGTGAGGGTTTGATTGTTATCCGGCGTGAAGTAAACGAAGCTTGGTTACTGAGATGGTAATTTAAAAGCGCAGCTTTACCTGAAGAAATTAACAGATACAACACGAGGTAAGAAATTTCTTATATTGAATATGTTCAGTTAATCACAACTCACCATCAAGTATGGTATCAATGATCTTATCTGCGATGTCTCGCGGTTCATCAGTTATGTTTGGTTTGATAACATCTTCTTTGATTGACACGATTGTCTTCACTTCATTCACATTGTCCTCATTACCCAAAGGAACTGCAATCACTCGTATTCCTTCATCCGTCACCTGTTTGGAAGATTTCATGGCTTCCTCGCTGCTGCTGTCCGACTCTCTGTCGGTCATAACCACTAAGATTTTCTTCGCATCCACCCTTCCACCGGCGGCAGGGCTGAACAACATCTTAGCAGTGGTAAGAGCTTTATCCAGTGCAGCTTCTTTCGATGGCATAGGGACGTTTTCAATCAAGTCTTTTAAAGCAGTTAAACTGGCCGATTTATTACTAAATTGCAGATGTGTTGTTGGAGGGTCCCCAAATGTTAACAAGGCATAGAACACTCTACCATTGATACCCAATCTATCGACAAATTCTTTGATTGTGTCTTGCATTTTCTTGAAGTTTGCATCTGATTGCAAGGCCGTGGCGCTGATAGCAAAAGCGACATCCATTTTCGGCACATTGAAATCTAGAGAATACAATCATGAGGTTAAATAATCAAACAACACAATCAACATTGCCAAAAAGTAAAGAATGCTTTGAACGTCGTGGTTCAGTTTACCAAGGTGCCGTCCTCTGTACTTTTGGTCAGTTTTTGTTCCATGTCTTCAGATTTACTTCTTTGACATTAAATTATGGCATTTAGAATAATTTCTTCCACAATTATTAAGCAAAAAAGGGCGACCTCTGCTCTTCAGCAACCTCTGCGGAGCAAGAAAACAGCCATGGACACCTGACCCTCAACACCCACCCCCCCCCCCCCCCCCCCCCCCCCCCCCCCCACCCCCCCCCCTTTTTTTTTTCCTCTTTTTGTTTGGTCCTTCTCATTTTTCACCCAAAAATATAAAAAAAAACTATCCAAAAAAACAAAAGTTGTTTTTATTTTTTTACTTTTTTTT
>Ga0126343_10000680_pt1 | contig 13927 bp, 6 predicted proteins | sample Cyp2metagenome_FD_92531 | JGI IMG/M metagenome (GOLD analysis project Ga0126343, IMG submission 92531) | Coral microbial communities from Lord Howe Island, Old Settlement Bay, Australia - Cyphastrea 2 metagenome | ecosystem: Host-associated > Invertebrates > Cnidaria > Coral ... | reverse complement strand
CCGAAATTTATGGGAGTACCCCCCCCCCCCACCCCCACCGGAAGCGTGAAGAGGATCCTTACGCATTCTTTACGCCGCCTTTACGAATGGCGTAAATTTAGCTTTTCACGCTGTGAAATAGAATCTTACTAAGTAACCCCCAAAGAGTTCTTTGCTACCAAATTTACCTCGTTTCCGATGTTGATAATGTGCATGATCAAAACGTGTGTAGATCCCTCAGCAACGTGTTCGTTAAAAAGCTCTTAATTAGCTTAAAGATGGATTGGCTAAATTGCCGCTAGATACGCTTGATTCCTGTGACTTATTTTACTTATTTAATACCATTCCTATAATGATAATTGCCCAGATAAGGACAAGGTAATAAACAAAATATGAAACGGTATTACTCTATAATAATCTGTATTACACTGCACCGCCGCTTTTTGAGATATATAACATGGGATAAAATCCCTTGTATTACAGACGGCCTGCGTGCAGGTTAGTCATTTCTTACAAACTCGCCCGTGCGTACAATCATTTGTTATCTATAAACCATCGAATAAGAGTACAGATTATTTTAGACTTGTTACCTAAACTTGTCTTAATCATCATTGTATGTTATGTACAGATCACCTGTTCCTACCAGCGTCTTCATTTGCTGATGTTTTCATTCTAAGTATAAATAGAGCTTTCATTATTATTTATTTCATTATTGTTATTTTATTATTAGTATTAGTATTATCATTATTATCGCTATAATGATTTTTTTCCTCGAAAGTGATTTTCCATGAAAATGATCGATGTTATTATAATTGAGTATTAAGTGCATTATAGTTTCTTTAGACCAAGCAGTATGGTGAAATCTTCGATACCTCAACTGAGTTTGTTGATAGCGCAAATATGGAGGTTCGCTACAAGTATCCTTGGAATTGACCTTGTGAACTAGTGGAAGGGTTATATCGGCCAGCTGCTCCGCAAAAATAAGCCGGACTTTTATTTTTTACACCAGTCTATTGGCTTTTTTTTGTCTGTTTGATTGTTTGTTCGTCTCTCGGGTTTAAGTGGTTTTGATCTGACATATGAAGTATGAAGCTCGGTCAAAGATAACATTGTGAATATTTTCTGTTAAACCTAATTGGCTTAGCAAGTTTAATATATGAAAGAACTAATTAAAACTCAAGCCACTCACCGCGGACAGAAAAGCTAATTAATATCTCCTTCCTTTTTATGGATAAGTAATAATCCATCATTGAAAGTCTACTAATAATTGGCTTAATCAGCCTCAAAAACGGGCATTTCTCAATGAAAAAAACGTAACTGACCGCCTCATGAAGTCATCTCTACTGAATCTGTAGTTGGGTTTTGTCGTTGTTTTACTTTTATATATTTGCAAATAATGAGGATGAGTAGTTGTTGTTTCGTTGCAAAATCTGTATGGTTATCAGAGATAACGAAGTAACCAAGGTATTTGTAGCATGTTTAACTACCGTGCTCACGAAAAAGGATTTGAGTTTGATACCCAAGTGGGGTCATGAGAAAGGAATGTAAAAGGAAAGAAAAGGCCTAGTTTTACTTCATACATTTTCAGTAATTATAAATCGTTATCTATTTATTTTTTCATTTATTTATTTCGTTACATTGAATTTGTTTTTAGAGATTTGCATATTTATTTATTAAGTTGTTTAGCTATTTAGTTAGTTTATTTGTTTGTTTGTTTGTTTATTTATTTTGAGTAAACCTTTGGCTTTAATTTTGCAATAATGTGCAAAGGTGGACTATGGTTTTAAGCATGTTGCTTAGCTAGTTCCATTTCAAATAAGTCGAATCTGGAAACAATGCAATGGTTTCCATTTATTTTTGGGAGATACATACAAATTTAATGGGATAATAATTCCGTTTATTGATGCTTCCACTGACCCGCATGTATTTAAGTTATTTCTTGCAAACTCACCCGTGCGTATTATCATTTGTTATCTGTAAACCGTTGAATAAGGTACAGACACTATCACTATCGTGTTGTTCCCGATGCTGATCTTCCGTGAAAATGATCGATTTAACGATAATTGAGTTTTAAGAACATTTTATTTTTTTATGACAAAGCAGTAAGGTGAAATCTTCGATTCCTCAACTTGAGTTTGTTAATAGTGCAAATCTGGAGGTTCGTTACAAATCTCATTAGTTTTGACCTTATGAACCGGTAGAAGGGTTATACCGGCCAGCTGTGCCGTAAAATAAGCCGGAGTTGTATTTCTTCACTTTTGTTTTGTCTGTTTGTTTGGTTGTTTTTTATACCTTCTTGGTTTAAGTGGTTTTGGTCTGGCATATGAAGTATGAAGTTCGGTCAAAGGTAATATTGTGAATATTTTTGGTTTGGGCTGAGGCACCAAATTTAACTACTCACGCCGCGGACAATAACATTTGCACATAAGAGAAAAACTGCGATCGTGATTTTTCAAAACAGCTAATTGGCTTAGCAAGTTTTATATATAAAAACTAAACAAAGTGACGCCATTTGACGGATTCTGCGGTCAAAGAAGAAAGGATAATTAGTATCCCCTTCCTTTTCATGGATAAGAAGTAATCCATTATTGAAAGTCTACGAATAATTTGCTAAATCTGCAGTCCTTACCAGCTTATTGTAACTCTCTGTTACACAAAATTCCTGAAAAAATTGTTTACACCATTAACAAATGGTCCTCCTTTATTGGGAAACGTTATTGACCACCCTATGAAGTCACTTTTACTGAATCTGTAGATGGATTTTGTTGTTGTTATTGGTTTACTTTTAAAGTCAGTGTAGATAGTGAGGATGGGTGGCTGTTGTTTGGTTGCAGAATGTATGGAAGTCAGAGATAACAAAATGGCCAGAGCATTTGTCACATGTTTATCGCCGTGCTTACGTAAATGGATTAGGTTTAGTACCCAACTAGGGTCACGAGAAAGGAATGCAAAAATAAAAAAAACGTCTATTTTTACCATTTTAGTATTTCGATTTCAGTAATCTTTATTTAATGCTATCTATTTTACTCATTTTATTTGCTTGTTTGTTTCTTTATTTTTATAGTTATCTATTTAGTTTTTTTTTTCGCATAACCTTTGGCTTTAATTTAGCAACAATGTGTAAAGGTGGACAATGTTTTAAGCATGTTGTTTAGTTAGAAACTAGAAGCTTGACTGAGATAACATTTGGCAAACATCGATGTTTTTCTCCACTTTTGGAAGACTGTTGAAGATTGGAAGATTAGTGAAGATTGATGAAGATTACTAGGTTGATGTTAACGAAACAGTGGATTGGTTTTCATTCAATCATCGATTGTCAGAAGTAGTCCAATTCGCATGAACAGATTTGAGACAACACGTGGCAAACACATGAACCGTTGTTTACGCGCCTGGTAGAGTGACCTGTTTGCGACTTTATTATTAATTTCATACTTTTAAGCATTAAATTCAGTGCTTGTCTTTGTAATCAAAATCTCAATTATGGGATCACTTTATGGTCTTTGAATGTCCAGCTTAGACGGCTTTGAATGGCAAAAACAACACCTGGTTTTTTAAAAGCCTTCTTTCAAACAAGAGGGACAAGGTCCATGACATGATATTACGCACATGACGATCTTTCTTCGATACTTTGCATTGAAGTATTAAATTTAACGCTTGTCTTTGTAATCAAACTCTCAATTATAGGATCACTTTATGAAAGTAAGGGTCTTCGAATGTCTAGCTTAGACTTTAAATGGCAAAAACAACACATGGTTTTTTAAAAGCCTGCTTTTAAACGAGAGGGACAAGGTCTAAGACATGATATTACGCATATGACGATCTCTCTTGATCTTACTGGCAAAAACAATCTTAAGATATAGGTACTACTCAGTGGCTTAATTTAAAAGAAATAAGGCCGAAATTAAGTTCATATTAAGCTAACATATTTTCAGACACCAACAGAGATTAAGTTATGTGCAAAGGAAGAAGGGGTTTGCACATTTTTTCTTGTTACAATTGAATCAGACTGTTGAGCACAATAGTCCAGTATACACATTGTTATTAATCTCAAACGGAGTTACGTTCAAAATTATTCCCAACACGTTTAAATTATGATAACACCATCAGACGTGATATTTTTTTCATTCCTGGATGTGAATGATTGGTAAAAGCCTCCAAAACGGCAAAGTGTTGCCTGTACTATAAGGTTGATAACAATTAGCGATAGATTCTGGATGAAACCTAAGAAGGAATGTGGATTAAAATTGTTCACTCATTGCGCATGCGAACAACACAACCTTAGGTCGAAAGCGCTTTCGATATTAATAGTTCTCTGATGTAATCTTTCTATTTAGCAGTGACTGCATATTCAAATTTGGAGCTCACGGTTAACGGAGAGGAAACAGTTGTCAAAACATTTCTCCTTCATGAATACACACGAACAAAAATTAACGACAACAGCAATCACCCAGCTTGGGCAATCACGATGAGCTAGGTCAAATGAAAAAAAAAGAAAAACTTAAACTTGACGGTCAACAGCTGTATCGGCCGTACATTCGACCCTTAACCCTATTCTAAACCCTCGTCCAAAAAAGGCGGTATCAGACGTACAAGTGGAGGCTTTGATGTATGCCATAGATGTATGTAGCCCCGAAGAAATGTCCTAAAAGCTTTCTTGACAGAGGGCGATAAATACAAATCATCCAAGAAACCACACTCTCGTTCAGCTATTTGCATTCTCCACAAAGACATCACACTGCGACTCTTGCCATTTAATTTTTAACTTGTGGACCTCTTTCCGTATCTTTTGCATGCCAAGCGCCTTGTTTCAGACTAACCATATGTAATTACATCCTTAGTTCTGGCTGCTAAATTGAGCTCGATGCTTGTTGTTCGGCTGCTTTTTACTATTATTTTTTGTCTCCGATGTCATATCAGAAGGGATTTAAAGATTGAGTTATTTATATTGCACACCTGTTTGAACCGTGAGAGCTTTAAACTAGTCAAAGAAAAAAATCAACGCCTAGAAAAGCTGATCCACCCAAACAATATAGGCACCCTTCAGAAGTGTTTGAGAGACCCGTGAGGGGGCACGAACTGCACAATTCACATAGGGCTATAGCAAAAATCGACGCTATATAATTTTCATTTCAACAGCAAAGTCATTCAACACTACCTGCGTCAAAAGGTGAGCCCGGAAATAAGATAGGTTATTTCACGGTATATTTTAAGGTTGCATGTCTGGAATCAAGGCTGCAAAGTGTTCCATTTCTTTAATAACGTAAAAGGCGTTTGTGGGTACAAGACTAAAGCGCCATCGTAATTATATTGAGCAAAGAGTCGCCAATGCCACGGTTTCCACTTCGGGTTACTTTCTGAGAAGTCTAAGGAAAACTTCTTTCACAATGAAATAGTATATCGTTGGTGTTTAGGACTCTGTGTTATTGTAGCAATGCTTTTCCTTTGCATATATATATATTAAGCCTCGACGGTTACGGTCCTTGATGTATTATGATACTGCCTTAGATTTTTCCTTGATTGCTTCCCTTTCCCATCGACTATCACTCCATATCAACCACCATCAACCTTTGTGCCACAATACCTAGTGTGAAAACGAAAAAAGCCAGAAAATTAGTTTTCCAGAAATAACAGCAGACAGTTCATGACAGCAAACGTTCAGATGATTCTCGTAGCACAATCCACTTTCTCTCCGGCATTTCGTAAAAAAAAATAATAAATAAAACTCGCATGGAGGACAGCCCGAAATTTGTTCAATCTCCTATCATTTCGAGCCTCCGCGATCCTCCACGACTAAACGGTCAAAAATAAGAAAAACTGCCTTCAGTTAATACACATATTTGAAATCGTGGCGTTAGGCCTAATGAATTAATATTGCTCCTTCCACGAATTGAGATATTTCATTTTCGGGTGAAATGTGAATAACAACCTTCACAGTTAAATAAAATGAGTGAACGAAACTCGCCGCCCGCACTCGTCCATTCTCCGGACAAAGTAACAGTGATTATAGCCAAACTATAACAACCTCTAAAAAGCTTGGATGGTAAATTAAAGGCTCGCTTCTGTTGGAAAGGTAATCGTCAATCGATTCGTAGAACAAATCTGACCAAACCGAAGACTATAAGATGTACTAATGACTCCCGACATATGCATCTCGTCGTTTTCCCTTTAAACATTCAAGGTTAAAAGGAAAACAGTACCAAATCACTAAAATTAATCGATTTTCATCATATTAAGCTGTAACTGTACTATTATACTAACCTTGACTCTTCGGAAAATAGACCCTCTGTTTTCAAGTTCTTTCACACGCGGCGACAATTTAGCGACACTTCAATCATTCAAGAATGGCCGACAGATCACTGACTACTGACTACTCATGAGTTATTTTCAAAGAAGAAGACTGCATGATATATGTAAACTTGATTTCATTGGGAGATACTGAGCGCAAGTCACTATAAATAGAAAGGATGGCCAGCCATCTGTTCAAGTTCAATAATTTGAAATGCGAGCTCCCTTTCAACCAAGAAAGTCGTTTATTCAGTTTACCCATAGTTAGTCCCCTTCACTAACTATGGTTTATTGCTTTCGTGCCTTTCCATGTGGGGAAAATGTCGACAATCCTCCTAAATCAAGTCAAACTTGCAGTTACACTTGTGCAATTGTGAAAAATAGCGGTGTTTCCTCTCTTTACAACCATGCTTTAGAATTAAGTTTTGATTCAAGTGCTCATGGTAGACTTGTCTTTCTCCACTCCTCACAGCCAGAAACTTCATCGCCTCAACCATCAACATTCCATGTACTGCGGAACAACTGCATGCGGAAGATTTCGCAAACCGGTGTTAGCTTAAACAAGTCGTTAAATTTGAATTCATGAAGTAGACGGAATTGAATCGTTTTTGGTTTCTAATCAAAGTTGATAAACCGAGTCATGAAAACAGTTTCCATTAATTCGTCGTTTTAGTAAAATTCAGGACTGAGCAAGTCACTCTGCCTCGCTGCTAGCTGGACAACTTGTCTGATCAGTACAGCACCTTGTCCTTCCTCGGAAATGCCATGCTGATCTGGACTGTCGATGGCGTATTTCTCGTTTGTTTCCATTCAGTCTGGCTCGGGTCACTTTTGAGTTATACCCAGGAAACCTACAAAACTTTCTCCAAGATTAAACGTCTCCTAAACAATGTTTTGGCTCAAAACGTCTAGTGTTGTTTTGGTAGTAAATGTGGCATCACAAAGCAAACTTATTCAAAGTTTTCAGGGTCTGTTTTCTGCCCTTAATGCGCTTTTGGTGTGATTGCCAAAATGCCTGCAGTAAACTGAGCACCATTTAGTTGGCCATTTAACATGGTATTTAGATCAAAGCAGAAGCTATTTTTCGCGACGTAATTACTGCCGATTTCCATGGCGTACTATATATAGTCCTAGAACTACGTGTAATTGGACCTGAGGCAATCACAGCTTAATGAGGAATCGCAAGACAGTTTTTTCGAGGTTGGGTGACACAGCACAAGCTTAAATTTAAATCAAACGGTGTTGTAATTAAAACCTCGGGGTTTCAGTGGAACTTTGGAATAATGGCAAATATCCTTCTTTTACCAGGTCCTAGCTTGAGTGGTTTATGTTTCGCATATCCGCAAATTCCTTTGCACAAGATAAAGAATCTCTCAGTTCAGCTTCCTGAGTCGACTTGCTTTCTAGATCAATCAAGGCTCAATACGTTCGCTCTGTACCACGCCGGGAAATACACAGCAGTATTATAGGTAGATGCAATTTTCCGGTCACAAGGTATTAATTTCACAAATTGACGTTCGTGATCATAGATTGCCAGGTCAAGTTTCTGTAGAACCACTTGACGATTCTCAGAATAAATATTTGCTAATGACTTACCACAATTCGAAAAGTCTCGGAAACCTCAGTGCTGATTTATTCCATAATATAGACTACCCACATCAGTACTTTTAAAGCAAACAGCTTCCTTTGATAGAGTTCTAAGTCAAACTTCAGGCAGAAATTCACCTTTTAACTTTTAGTCGTTGAAATCATCTACACAAAGAGTACTCGCTGGAAGATTTGCAAGCCGCGTTGACGATTTTAATGTGATTTCCACTTCCAAGAACCTCAGTTAAGTTGTTGTTGAAATGAGCTATATAAGTATCTAGTCACGGAAGGAGTTTCTTGAAAATATGGTCATTTTGCATGTTTGTAATTTGTAATCCGTCTAAAACGTGTCAGTAATAGCCATTCTTGTTTATTTTCGGGGAGTTTTCCCATAATTTTGGTGTTATTCTACCTTAGGAATCTAAGGTAGGTTTACGCCTTCAATTTAAAACTGAACAGGAAATGACTTAAAATATCGCGACAAGTCTAGGCCACAGAAACAATTTGGCCTTTAAGTAAGTTCAATGTTATTAAAGAGACGAAACAGCTTAATCCTAGGTCCTCGGGTCTTCGTCTAAAGTATTAATATATTGGTTTCTCTTGGTCGAGGTTTGATCAGGTCTTACCGCACCGTTTATCGCCTGTATTTTGTAAGACACCAGTGCACGAAGAAACTGAAGTAAAGCCATGCAGAACGGTTCTGAAAATCCAAGGAACGAAATGCTGTGAAAGCTTTCAATTCATGTGTTTCTTGATATTTGTTACTTTTCTAACATAGTATAGATAGTCAACAAGTTAACACAATATTTCACAGCAAAGCTAAACTTTCGAGCTAGTTTGTATCTGGAGCAGATTATATAATTCCACATAACACCCAAAGCGATGCAGCCGGCGACGTAAGTGAATTTAAAGCAATCATTGCACAAAAAAGGTAATTGAGTTCCTTGGAACATTACCTGTATGAGAACAATAACGATAATGTAGAGATAGTGGGAATCTCGTTAAACTCAGTGAATACTGAGAATTAAATGATACTTATTTGCTGATACTAGTCCTGCAATCTACTACCAGGCAAGTAAACAAAAAGTATGAATGGCATGCATTCCCAAACGTTTAGTTAAAACACAAGTTTGAAACAATTGTGCAATCTATCATGCGGGAATTTTGTTGTTTTGGCTGATCAACGTCGTGACTTTCATGTCATCATGATCAAAAATTCCTCAATCGATCGATACGGCATGACCCACAGTAGGACTGGAGCCTTTTTACTGTCGAGATCGAAACTGGTGTTTATATGAATCAAACATTCACCGTAACAATGCAAAAAATATATATATAAAGAAACCTTCAAGAAATGAATGAACAATATAGGTAATGTTACTATAAACACTTTTCGAGAGAGAACCATTCCAGTCATTCAGTATAACATAAAAGCCTCTCGATTTGTTCGTGTTTCGAGAAAAGAAATAAACGATTTGAAACAAAATGTTACTCCGTAAAAGGTCAAGAAGCCACTTAATATTGTGTAGTTCTTTTCCATGTGTATTTTCAGCAAAATTTTCTTTCATCCAGGAAGAATGGTTTCAACAAGAAAGTGTGAGAGTAGACCAGATGAAAAATGTCTGTGACTCTCTAGGGGAGGAAGGCAAGGTTTTCTTTATAAAGCTTTCCGTCAGTTTCTTTCCAAGTTTGTCACGGCAAAATTTCCTTCATTCAGGAAGAATGGTTTCAACAACAAAGTGTGGAGTACAACACGTCAGAAATATATATGTATCCGCGGAAAAGAGGCAGAGTATCTTGCCAGTCCCAGTGGAGTTCGTTCCTCGACCAATGTAGTCACCGCCATGATTCAATTTGTGACAGTCAGTATTTCGGTGAAGCCAATAAAGAACAAGCAGTAGTCTTCGACAAACAACACTAGAAAGAAAATGCATGCAGATCAATCAGTGTTTAAGAACTCAGCATGAAATGATCAAGAATTTGTGTCATAACATTCGGATGAAGGGGAATAGTTAAGACTGAATTAAAGCAAGTCTAGGTGAAACTGAGACTAAGGAAACACCATTCGCTCCGACGAGAGGCTGACGCTCGAAATGTCAGCTTTCGAATCTCTTTACGGTGGCTAATTCACATTATAAACCCAGTTGATAAAAGCAAATTACGTTGTTATACTTCCCGCCGACGCAGCATCAGTTTCTGTAGAAACTCGCCCTCTTTTGAGGAGCACCGACGAACTTGACGCCGGGTTATGAAGAACAACACTGAAAAGAATGAAGGCCTTTGCCGCCTTGAAATGTCCAGTTGAAACCCGCTAAGTAGTCACGGTTATGAGCAGGTCGTGATCTTAACACTCATAAGCTTTATTCTAGGACCAAGTTTAATTCTGAAGACAACATATGATACAATGAAAGGCTAGAAATCTTGGACAAGCCTGGCTCATTGTCGAAAGATTTCGAATCCGCTGCCATATGCGACCTAACATTCGTTCCGAGAGCGACCACAGTACATGCCTTATCTGTAAAAGAATGTGCTTATAACGGCCCATTAAATCAAGGAGAACAATGCTAATGCAGAATACCCTTATGGTCAAAGAGAAAATAAATCTTTACTCAACGTGCGAAGTAGATGTTTCGATACTTAATATCTATACTCCAAATACATCAAGTAAACATCGAAATATATACCTCGTTCATCAGAAAACAGACCTGATAGTATATACATTTCGCCGATAAAGGTAAAACATAGAACTTTAAAGTGAAAAGCTGTTAAAATCAAGAGTCTTAACGTCTTCGATCTGTTTGATCGCATCATCAGAGTGAAATAATCTGCATACGCTCAATGTTCTTATATGTTCAGGCAATGCCAACTGTGTCAGTAAATATCGTTGGTATAATTACCGAGTTGTAATCTTGATCGATCGAAAATTCCCTTGCCACCACAGGTGATGGTTCCTCTGCAAAAACAAAATGTGCGTTTAACGACCCGTCAGAATGAAGCCGCCAAAGAGCAAAAGAGATAGATATGCATGAAAAGCAAATGCGAAAAGCCCCATCGCTAAAAGCATACACTTTAGCTTTAAAAACGTGTCAAGTAGATGTTTTGATATCTGTGTATCTAGTTGGGACTATCTGTTCCAAGGTGTATCAAGTAAATCGTTACCTCTTTTGGTTTTGGTGGTTACCTCTTTTGTGTATTGCTGGCCTCTGAAGCGTTTCTGGTGTCTGAACAGCTGTAGTTACCGGGTTGTAACCTTTGAAAGATCGGAGTCTGCCTTTGAACAAGAGCATTCTAGAAAAAAAAAAACTTGCACTTGGTGAAACTCTACCCTCCGGAAGTCTTTCAAAACTACTCCCTTTGACCATCAAGTAGCATTCACGCAAAAAGATAAACACTCCCACAATACATACTTGTAGATGCATTCAGGTGAAAGAACCTTTTTTTCTCTTATCGGTAAAATCAATCAATCGTTTGCGAAAGAATATAACGAGCCAGTTGATGTGCGCGTTTCACTTGTCACATTCCATCACGCGCGATTCCTCAACCAATAAAGTGCCAATGAACAACAATAACTTCAAGTGTCAAATTCAACAACAGTTTCCAACTAAAGGACACTATAAATAATAATCAAACTAAAGCAGAAAAAAACTTAAATTTGTTTTCCTCTCTCACGTTAGGTGGGTTTTCTCACGTTAGGTGGGTTCATACCAGCGTAGTGAGCAGACTTTAAGTACACTAAAATCTTACTTGAGATCAGTGTGAACGGGTCTAATCTCAAGTTAGTTGCCCACTTTGTAGACGTGGTAGTCTTTTTCAAAAGAGGCGAGGTGCACTTTAAAGTTGCGCTTAACCATTCTTACCAGCTTACTTATGCACTATCAAAAAAATAATTTCAGCGAATTGAATCAGTGTCATTCAAATGTGAATTTTCCTCGCCTGATAACAGAACACGCAAGACTTAAGATTCGCGCGTCATTTTCGATCTACTCACTTGTTTTCGGATTTAAGGACTTTGGTAAAAAAAGAAACACAGAAAATGGAAACTCCAGCTTCCATCAGTTGATAACGATAATAATTAGCCCTGCGCTCCTCCAATGAGAAGATCAATGGACCAAATGTTCATGTGCTCCCTGCCACATTTACTAAAATAAAATTACACGGCCGTACAGCCCCGGTATATTTAGGTTTTTAGTTCTTTAGTGATCACTTTAATTAATCCAGGGCTGTTTCTTGAAGTATCTCATAGACTTAAATATTGATGGGTTATTGACCAGGTGTGAGGTTAAGATGGTTGGATATTGGCCAAGTTCCGTTTTCGCGTGTTTTATTGACCCGAGAGAGTCGAGGTCCGTAAACTCGTAAAAAAAAATAGAACGAGGCCAATATCCAGCCATCCTGACCGGACAAGTTAGTATATAATGGAATTATTATACATTATTGCGGGCGTCAGGAGGAGCACGCAATCCTAATCTCAACGTTGCTTTCACAAACGCATGCGTGGTAGTTGTTTTGCTTAGTTCCACTGTACTACGAATGCAAAAAATGCAAAGAACGCTATTTTCTCACGCGCATCACGCGCAATTTGGACCCTGGATCACGTGAAGCTCACGCATAGCAGCTATTTTGTGGTATTAATAATCGTAATACCGCGCGTGATGTACCTTAACGTTTTAATCGTTGCTTTCACATACGTAGAGAGAAGCTTTGATTTTTCGTCGCGCGTGTGCATATTAATTTCACTCCAGCTCCGCTATCAGCTTGTTACCCACTTCGGTTTGTTCATGAAATATCGGCACAAATATCGGCACAATTTTGCCACAGTTTTACCATTGAATCACTTTGTTCACCACGAAATAAGTCAACTGTATTGTAACAATCGTCACTCAAAACACACGACAAATACAGTGTAAGCTATCATATCACGACCTATCACGAGCGAAAGCGATGTGTTTCTTTAAACAGCGTAGACTTGCCACAAGTCGACCTCATGAATTTCAGGGTAGAATTTGTTAAGCCGCGATGGCAAAATTTAAAAAAATCTTAAAAGAGCGTTTTCGAGAAACTGATTACGAGTGAAAGTTCAAGGCGTAAAAACATAACAAAAACAAAGCTGTTTTAAATGTTATTGCAAACTATGGGGGGGGGGGATGCTACAGGACTTGACTTAATGTATCTGGTCTTAAATGAATCTTATCATGATAACATATAATTACCTCGAGCAAAAGTCTCAGAGAAATCGCGCCAATTGACTCTCAGAAAAAATGGCTTCAATATCATCTGGTGTTGGCTGTCGTTTTGCATTTAATCAAAAATTGGCCCTAAACTTCTTAAATCGGGTGGGAATTAAAAACCACTCGATGATTTTTTTTAACCTTGGCCCTCAATAAGATTAATCCATATTCAACGTAACACCTGAGTTTCAAATAAATTGAAATATTTTGAGGCATCTAATATTCAGCGGCAACTGAGGGAAATATTGCGCTGATTTTCAGTCAAGTTGTTTGATTTCTTCATGACAATTTTCTTTTGTCTCGAATCACCATGCTATTGTACATTTCTGTACATCATGACAGTACTCCCTTGCCCGATCGGCTAACCAATCATGGCGCAGGATTTGGTTTACCTTGCCTCGTCAAGGAGCTATTGTAGCCATATAGTAAGAACCCTTATCGACAAGTTCTCAAAAATACTTGAGTTTTTACCATATCCAAGGTCTTGTTACTACGTTAGTGTGAACAGCAATGATACTAAATTTCAAGGAAAAGAAAAAAGGAAATATTTACGAAAATTCGAATAACTAAAATATACCAAAATGTTCAAGAATGTACACGCGAAGAATTAAGGTTAAATTCGAAAAAACAGACCGAATTCTAACAGGATATTCTAGGTGTATTTCGAGTCAGGCGTTCTCGAATGCGTCAGTATATTTCAGTTTACGTGGCCGGCTCCTATCCGTTATCGTGCTCCAATATTAATTTGTTGCGTGTGAGAAGTCGCTGAAAACTGAGATTCCAGCACTCGCTCAAAGACCCTACTACTGGACTGACAACTCAACTTCCGATTGCCTTGTATTTCTGGT
>Ga0126343_10000679_pt1 | contig 13935 bp, 12 predicted proteins | sample Cyp2metagenome_FD_92531 | JGI IMG/M metagenome (GOLD analysis project Ga0126343, IMG submission 92531) | Coral microbial communities from Lord Howe Island, Old Settlement Bay, Australia - Cyphastrea 2 metagenome | ecosystem: Host-associated > Invertebrates > Cnidaria > Coral ... | reverse complement strand
GTCTTAGGCTCAAGGCCTTGATCCAGAGCACAGATTGTGCTGTGCATTGTTGCCATGTACACTATGGATATTGTTGATATTAAAACTATTGTATTCTTAACACATCCATCCATCCATCCATCCATCCATCCATCCATGCATCCATCCATCCATCCATCCATCCGTCTATCCATCCATCCGTCCATCCATACATCCATACATACATACATACATACATGCATACAACACAACTTGTCCATACACAACTTACTCGTACGTACTCTTCCACACACAACTTGCTCCACACCAATCCTTCACCATCTCTTTTCCCTTTCCTGCTTTCCCCATGCCATCTTTACCCTTCTTTTGCTGCTTGTTGGAAGAAGTTGACATGTGGGGTTATCCGGTCCTTTAATTTTGGTCAAAAGATATTCTAGAAAAAATCAGAATCTATGGCAGACAGGATGTCAACTATAGTGTCAGAATCCATGTCAGAAACTATGTCAGAAAGAATGCCGGCATATATGTTGGATAGAATATCCGAATATATGAAAATATACGCTATGTCAGAATATATTCTAGATAGTATGCCAGATAAAATGCTGATAGAATGGCATTTGGTGGGGATCACTGGTTTCAAGTTGTCATTTCCAGTCCTTTCGGATTTCCTCCTTGAAGCGTGTCTTCACGCCTCTGGCTCTGTCAGTTCCGATCTTCTTTTCGCCACCTAAATCGTGGAGAAAATCTCCACCGAAGCTGGGAAGAAACTTGGACAATTTGGAACATGAACATGTTGACCATGAGTTTACAATGTGGTTTTCATGTGTTTCTCCATTTTTCATATTTTTCCCAAGTTCTTGGAACAGCCGGGACATTCCACAATTTCCAGCCCATCCACCTTGAAGGTCATCCAACCAGGAAGCCATTCCCGACTTCTCCAGAATCCTTGGCCCATCCAGATGGATCCATGATCTCCCAAGAAAGGCCATGAAAATCCGAATAAAGCGCTAGAGATCAATGATCATATAACACCATCATCTAGCCAACAAATCCAAGACATACTTAGATTGGACTGCTCATACAAAATGGTTTCACCATCTTTTTGCGTTGTTTTTCCAAGCAAAAACAATCAAAAACCACAAAGAAAGTATCAAAAACAATCAAAAGCACTCAAAAACCATCCAAATCCATCCTCCCGCTGCCGAAATCCATCAAAAACCTCCGAAACCGTCAAGAAACTCACAGAACTCCAGTAGTTTGCTGTCCTTATGGCCAGGATTTTCGGGTACCACTGAGTAACAGGCACCCAGGTGCAGGGAACCCCCAGGGCGCGCAAAGAACGGAGTGCAGAACTGCTGCTCGCCATCACCTTCCCGACTGAAATCAAGATCCACCAAACTGCGACCTGCGTCCAAGTTTTCTGCACAGTTTCCAAGTGAATCCGAAAACCCAACTTGAAACAGTCGTGGCTGTTTCCTCAGTTCCAACCATTTCGTCGGCCGTAAGGTATCCTTAACTACAATAAGCAAAAATGACATGTCACAATCTATTTCTGGTTCTTTGGGGCCTGGGAAAAGACAAGATCTATGGCGTAAGGCTGGTATTGCCATGGCCAATCGCAAATGTTCAGTGCGAAGATGTTGATTTGGGCATTGGACGAAGCCATACAAGATCAACCCGAAAGATACCAAACTTTTTTTCAACCCCACCCCATCCCCAAAAAAACAAACAAACATTCAAGCAAACATCCAAAAATAATATCTCAAAAAACATCCCAAAAACATCTAAAAACACCAGAAATCGAGTCCAGAACACATGCACAAAAAAAAAAATCACTCGAAACAAGAAAAATCCTCGGCCTAAGAATGCCATGGTGTGCTGTCGCGTGAGTCGCCTGAGCCAGGCGTCTTGGGCAGCTTGGAGACGAATGAAGCGGCAAAAGTCGAGAAGCAATCCATCGGCTTTGGCTTCGCATCTCTCTGGATACTCCTCAGTTTTTGAAGAAAACGGCGATTTCTTCGCCATTAAGAGTCATTAATACCTGTGAATGGAGCTAGTATTGTTGTGGATTTAACATGATTTAACGATTCCAAATCTGGATTTGATTGCCTGATGATCAATGGATTGAGTTTTAAGGAGATATTTCCAGGGAACGGCTCCCAAGTATATAACTTTTTTGATGTAAATTGTCCCTTCAACCGGTTCTGGGATTTCAACGAACATCAAAGAAACACGATGTGGACATGACATATGATATGGCTATGGATCAAAACCTTCCCCAAAAACATCCCGCTGGCAAAAACATGATTCCCAGAGGTTTCGAATGGTTTCGACCCATCTCAACATGATGACATCTGTCTCATAAAAGAATAAAGCAATATAGAATGATATATAGATATCAAACATGCCCGAAAAAATGAAGATGTTCGACTCCAACGACACAGGGTGCACAAGACCCGTGTCACATTAGCACCTGAAAATGGCGATCAAACGCAAACATTAGAGCGAGAAGAAATGTGCAGACATGGCAGCATCACATAATTAAGAGTAAGTGGATAGATGAAGAAGAAGGACATGAAAACATATGAATATAGATGAAAATATATGAAGATAAACGCTGCAATGTTTTTCATCCCAGATTCGTTCCGTCGAAAGTCATCCTTTTCGTCATTCTCCACTGTGGGCACGGATGGTTTCTCGGTCAGAGCCGTGAAGGAGGAGGTTGCGCTGACCTCAAAGGGCAGCTGTTGCGAAGGCCCAGGGCGCCTGAAGAAGCGCTTTGGGACCAACTGAATCTGCTGGGACTCCAAGACTAAGTCTGAACCGTCAGAATCATCAGAATCCGAAGGGTCCTCAGGCTTCTCCTTCTTGTTCTCCTCATTCTTCTCCTTCATCTCCTTCTTGTCCTTCTTTCCTTTCTTCTCCTTCTTGTCCTTCTTTCCTTTCTTCTCCTTCTTGTCCTTCTTTCCTTTCTTCTCCTTCTTGTCCTTCTTTTCTTTCTTCTCCTTCTTGTCCTTCTTTTCTTTCTTCTCTTTCTTTTCCTTCTCTCTCTTTTTCTCGACCGCTGAGTCAATGGACGCTTCATCTTCCACGTTTTCATCTTCTTCCTCTGCATCTTTATCTACATCATCTTCTTCATAATCTTCTTCCTCTGCCTCGTCTGCCTCCTCTTCACCCTCTTCCTCCTCATCTTCCTCATCTTCTTCCATGGCTTCCATGGCGCAACAATGGAGTGCTTTGACTCTGGAGCTATTCTAAGCTCATCTTCACATGCCGCTCTCACAAAGTCAGAGGTGTTGTCATACCTACAAATCCTACAGATCAGGGCACAGGAAGAGAACATAGATTTTGGCCTTTACCCCTGGTATCACGTTCAAAATCTTCGATGCTTGATGGCTTCATGGCTTTGACTAAATCCATCAGTGTCCTCATTGAAGCATGCCATTTTGGGGGTATACCCTAATTTAAGAAACACCCTCATGATGCTTCAAACCACCTGCAGCCAAAAAAGTGTCATGCAATACCTGAAGATCAGCCCTCAGAGGAGACTCCAAGACTGAGGCAAAACTCCCACGGATTACCATCGTTTCATCGTTTTCCCTGTTGAAACCATCAAATTTGGGGGTTGTTCTTCCTCTGGTTGTGTGAAACCCATATTTTTGATGCTGATGTTTGGTTTTCAATCACTTCTTCTCCGGGGAATCTTTTGGGTATCAGGAAACTATCTCCACTTCCAGTCTCTGAGCTATACTCAGCTCATCTCTGGCGATGTTGTTCTGATGGGCTTTGGTGGGGATGACAGAATCCAATGTAGAAATCCAAACGTCGGCCTCAATCCTATACCAACTGCGAAGATTGGCATCCATACAACCCTCCTTCCAACAAAAAAGACACTGCCAAACAGGGGCAACACTACTTTCATTTAAAACATCAACTGATAATCACCTCTTCTCAAGGTCGAGATGTGAAAAAAAGAGGGATGTTACTAAAGGGCGATTCAAAAAACTCGCCTTCCCATTCTTGCTGCTTAAAATTGGTTAAACATGTTCGAAAAAATAGGTGATTTCCTCATGTTTGGCAATCTCTTGGTCATCCCCGGCACCTGTCAACTCGGAGACAGAAGCTTCGCGGGTCATGGCCTGGAAAACATGGGAAAATGGTGGGTTTAGGGCCAAAAGAACGGAGGAGAACGGTGAAGAAAAGGGATTTTTGATATTTTTTGATTGGGAAGTCTGATTAAGAAAGTGTATGACTTAATCAGGTGTCATGGTGATGAAATGGGATTAAAATGGGGATATAATCAACATTAATCAGCTATAATGGGGTTCTCATCAAAATGGAACCAAATGTCCATGGAGTTTTGGGGCTTCCAACGGTTTGCCCTGCTCCTGTCATGGCTAACTGTTTGTTGCAGAGTGGAACTTTGACCAACCCACGGTATACATCGCTTTGTCATCACTTTCCCTTGCAGTTGATGGGTTATTTGGGAATTATATGGATAGCTAATTTTCAGACAAAACCTTACAGATCATGTCAGATCCCAAATATTGATGCTTAGGTTTGGGATGTATCTTTTCGGAAAAAATCATCGTCAGAATAATGAGAACAAGAATGCTAGTTATAATGCTGATGATATTTCTAGAAATCTCTAAAGAAATCACACGCAATATGTTTTCTGAAATGTGCAAGTAAAAAACCTGAAGTGTACAACGAAAAAACATACCCCCACCCACGCCTGCGGCTTCTTGAAGCCTTTGGAGTTCCAAATGTTTCATTAGATAGCGCTGTGAAACCCTAAGTTAGCTTGGGCTCCGGTGTATATCATGGGGGGATCATAGGGATTTGCGAATGGAATTAACATGGTGATGTAATGAGGATTTATTCGGAATATAACCAGCTCTGAGGAGGTTGATGGGCCCAAATGAGTTGCCGACCAACTTTTTGACGAAGATATGCGCTGGGGACAAATAACCACCATATGCATTGTGGTTTCTTCGAAAATCAGTATACCTCGAACTCTTAAAGTAGCATTGCTTAGCGGAAACCGAGGGTGGGCCTTGCAAACCTATACATTCCTTTGAAACCCAAAGTCGAACCGCAAACACTGGGTTTTGAAGTTCATTTCAATGCCGGAAAATTCAACTGGCGTGATTTCAGGGATTTTTTTTGATGTCACTTCAAGAATCAAAAACAACAACGATCCTGACCCATCAAATAAGCTTTAAATAAGCTGAATCACCATACCGCCAAGTCACTGGAACTGAACCCGTCACCGCTGCGTTGACCATGAAAACAGTTTATTTTCTCCGAGGAAATTCCACACATTGCTCCACCAAGATCTTCTTCTCTTGAATTTCCCTGTCGCGTAGATTGCTTTCTTCTAGCGACAGTGCATTTTGGCCTACCCTTGGGAGACATGTCCTGGTGATCCAAGTTGGAAAAAATCACTCTGAGAAAGAACCAATGCCTGAATTCTGTGGGTGTTAGGAAAAACAGCAAAGATTTGAGAATGGAAACACGCCTTCAGGATGGTATCACCTTGCAGTGATACCATGATTCATGGGGATATCAGGGATATCAACCATAAACAAAAACACCTGAGTCCCAGTTTCACTCAAAAATGAAAGTCTTCGATCAACAAGAAGGGGCCAAAAATCATGGTGCTGACTCCCTGAGGGCATTGTTATCTTTGATTCTCTTCGTTTCTGTTGGAGAATCCACCTACCAACAACTTAAACTCACCCAATTTTGCATGCTGAAATACCAACTCTAAATGTGTTTGGCTGGCATTTCTTTTTACATTTACCCCAGCAATTACTCAGATCGATCGAATCAAGTTCTTTTCCTCCAATCCAAGTGGTGTAGCTCGGCTTGAGCCGTCTGCAAAGGCATCCCTTTTGAAACATCAAAAAATATGGGGTTTGAAGTACCAACATGTGGGGAATGAATGAAAAAACATTATATAGAATAATTGATACCTGTGATTAGTTGGTTGGTAAACTCTGACCTTAGAATGATGGTAAATGTCACCATTTAACATTTAACCTGTTCAAATGCTGCTTCAGGGTGCCACTAATATGGAGTCGATGGGGATCTATTGAGATCGCCCTATTTTCTGAATGAACATGGCAACTTACTGAAACTTAGCAGGGGAATGGCTGGCGCTTTTCGCCACCGGCCACGGCTAGATTTGCAATACTAACTGATCCAATATTACAACTTTGTAGCTAAACATTAATCTATTTTGTTAAACTCTTTCGCTTAAGTTCAAAGGAACCTCTGTAATTTTAAATGTTTTCTCAAAGTCTTAAAACTTACATCGTTCAAAAATCAAATGGTTGTCAGCTGTCATTGTTCCATTCTGCACTTTGATGTTGCAACGCTGCATCAAATTGGGATTGTTCCCCAAGGCAGACACATGCATTACCGCATAATGTAAATAGACATTTCGGCATCAGATCATGTTGTGCCAAAACCAATGCTTGTGGGATTTTGAAAACCTTTCTATCTGTTTCTGTGGCTGCCTTAAAAACAACCCAGAACGTGTTTTTATACCATGGCCACTGTACGCTGCAGGCCAAGCCGTGTCTGAATTCTGCTCCTCACTCCACCTGTCCGGTTGGCATTTTGAAGGGCTTCTCACACACACAAAAATCCAAATAACGGGGTTCTAACAAAGGAATATGGGTACCACAAGTGCGGCGTCCTTAAAAATGAACAACAGATCAACACGGGTGATATGAGGTTGTCGCAGCCGCTTCATGTGAAAGCCTCAAGGGTCACCCAACCCACAAAGCAACGGCCATCCAGCATGAATGGAAACTTCAAAAAATGCAAATCGGATGGACACACAAAAAAACTTGGCAATTGGCCTTCCTATCTATTACTCATGATCAGGAAGTGCAAATTGAATTCTATATTGCTATAGAACATAAGATTATATACAATATATATATAATATATTTCTTTGGAACTTTTGCAACTTGAATCAGAACATGAAATTCAAGAAAATCATGGGTTGAATGCGGGCTGATGAGTCACACAGACATTGTTTGAGGAAGCCTGAGCAGATGGCAGAATCCTTTCAAACCAATCCTTGTTGGTAGGAATGTAACCCCAAAGTTTGAAGTGGAAATCACCATTCCCATCAAATTTGGAGAAAAACACCTTGACACCATCACTACGAACTCTCCTTGGGATACAGACTTATCCGTGGCTAGTCAGATCCCCCAAAGAGGGGCGTGGCTTCAGTAGTTTTAATGTGACGCTATGTCCTCCATTGTAATCTGGCAAAACCAAATCCATTATAGTCTATAATAATCCCAAAAAAGATAGACAACTTGTTTGTTTACCACTTTCAATCAAATTTTACTTCTCAACCTTCCTGGGGTGACCATAGATCATAACCTAACCAGTCTGCTAGGCATTTTTTATGCCGAAAAATGACACATGATCCACCTGTGCCACCAAGCAAACTCCACGCAGTTTCCAATGATGAGGGTGGTACCTTAGCAGTCCCATGTGGCTGCTGCCCGGCCCAAGAATGCAGCAAACTGTTCAGTCCGGGGTGGATGTGAGTGGTATGGTTTCCCCACGTGTTGGTAGGGATGAAATCAAAGAATCGCGGAAACCGGCAGCCAAATCCCGAAAAAGACAATTTTCCAAGAAAAAAAATGGTAGATTCATATAAAAACTATAAAATGAAGTGATGAACTCAGGTAGCCGATGATGTTTGTAGTGAACTTAACGCCTCAGGACAGGCTCCCGCCACTTCAAAACCACCAGGGTCTTATCCTTCCCAATTCGGTGTGAAAATGGGGCACGGTAGACCGAGAAAACCGATGATCAACCGTTTGGATGCAATGGGGTAGCACTATTTCCAGCCTCCATGTGGTGATGGTCCAAAACGCACGAAACACTTTGTTGATAATTATCAGTTTTCTCCGCGATTTTGGGATTCAAACTGACAAATCTGACAATGGAACATCATGGAACATCTTCCATTTTCATTGATACGCATATCCCAGCGCCATGTTTCGCATGTGTGGGGCACCGTAACCCATTTCTGGCTGATTTCTAGGGACCTGAGGAAGAGCCTGAAAATCAAAGACCCGGCATTGAAGTGGCATTGTGACACCCAAATTCCCACATGGTTTTAAAATATGTTAAATGGGCATCTAAAACCGATGGAGCTTCAAGGAATCAAGAACATGTAAAGTTTCAACCCACACAAAAATGGGAACATGGCATGGCATAAATCGGGTCGATGCTTTGATGGCGATAGCTGGTGATTCAGATCAACCCCAAAAAATATGGCGGCCCGTTTCATCCCAAAAGCAAACCCATAAAAATCGTCAAACTGCTGGAAACTGCCTTAGATGGAGTCCTTCAGAACCTTCACAGGAAAGGCCTTCACAACGGTCTTTGCGGGCTGGGGCTTCACCTTCACTTCCTTTCCGAACACCATCCTGGTGCCACCTGCATCCAATGCCAAAAACTGCCCAAACTTTAAAAAAATCATCGAAAATGGGTGGCATGTTTACCATCCCCAAATGGTAGCTGGTTGTGGCATTGGGTTTGCCGCAAGATTTTTGATGCAGAATGGCAGAATCTGTATGATTTTTCTGATCAGTATTTGCAGAACCCATTTGGCACGTGGGGGGTAAAATTGGCCAAATGCAATGCGAAAATCCAAAAAAATGCGAATCCCTACCATCAATTGGCCGCACATTGAACTCTCATTCCAAAAACATGCCCATTCCAACTCTCCAAAAACAAAAAGATCCAATGCCATCTATCCCACCCGTCCAATTTTTGGGAGCTGGATCCTGTTCCTCCGAAAAAATATCAAGAAAACCAACCCGCCTTTGGTTGCCTTCTTCTTGCGTGTCTTGATCATGGCAAGGCCTGCTCCAAACCTGGCAGCGAAAACCTGACTTATCATGTGCCAGTGGGCTGGTCAAAAGGAACGCCTACACATGCTTTCTAGGAACTGAGCTGCAATCATGATGCAGAACCAATTTTACAAGTCGAGGGTTTTGCCTATGAACCATATCAGATTGGAAACCTTGGCTACGAATCAAAATAAGGCGCCAAAAAGGATTTTGGCGCTTACCAACCTCTGGGCCCCAAGTACGATAAAATTTCTTTCCGAAATTGGCCATCAAAACAAGAAATCAGAATTCCAGGGTTTGACACCAAGTTATCCCGCCTGGCAGGCTGAATTTGCCGTTCTTCACCACTTCTTTGGTGCCAATCTCTGCCAACAGATTCAAAACCTGACGCCAAAAGATCCAGAAAAATATCTTTGAAACACATGTGAAATCCACAGTTCCCAAATTTCAGTCACTGTGATCATTGTGTATGGATAGCCGAAGGAAGTTTAGAAGTCAAACTTCCGACAATATGGACAGATGAAAAGCAGAGATGGGAAGAGTCAGAGAAGAGAAGAGAAGAAGAAATAAGATCAAAAAGAGAAAGAGTGAGAAGAAAGAAGGTCCAGGCGCGCGAAAAGGTAGGAAAGTCGCTAAACACTGCGTTTTTCCAATGATTTGTGGCTCGGGAAGGTCGAAAAGTAGGCGCGCTAAAGCGGTGGGTGCGGAGCCATGTGGTCAGATGAGAGATGAAAAGTTGCACGCCGTTGTGGATAAGCACATTTGCAAGTCAAAATGTACAAAGCACCCCAGCTCCGGAGCACCTTTAAAAGTTTAGATGTCGAAAAAGTGCACGCCGTTGTGGCACGAAGTACATTTCGAAGTCAAAATGTACAAACGACCTCAGCTTCGGAGCACTTTTAGAAGTTGAGATGTCGAAAAAGTGCGCACCAGTGGCGCGAAGCACATTTCCAAGTCAAAATGAACAAAACACCACATGTACGCGCCACTTTTGTATGTTGAAGCGTCGTTCTGCGTGGCAGGCGCAAGGGATTTTGCACCTTGTCAAAAGTGAGCAAAACGTGATGGTTTTGTAGCATTTCCAAACACGATAGCAGGCGTGGGACTTTTGAGGAGGATCTGGAAAGATGAATTTCGCGTCGCAGGGGCGGTACAAGAGACATGTTCATCAGAGATGTTCGGAGGTCAGGGCGCTGATTTCCTGAGAACGGTTGCATTTCGGAGCATCAAATCTCCAGGTATGCTAAGATGATTTTGCGTGATAGGTGCAGCACTTCGTATGACCTGGCATCACTTCTTCGTGGCGGGCGCAGCACTTTAGACAAACGGAGTGGAAAAACCGTAAAATGCATTGATACGAGGCCGTCAGCTCTGCACTTAGCTTTCCATTTTTGAAGGAAGTCTCGCAGAATTGTTGCGTTTTTGATGTTGTCAAGATTGAAAAATGAGGAGGTCTCGCAGAACAGCTTCGTTTTTGACGTTGTCAACTTCGAAAGTTGAGGACGCCTCGTAGACTTGCTTCGATTTTCATGTTGTCAAGTTCAAAATTTGAGGAAATCTCGCAGAATTGTCTCGTTTTTGATGTTGTCAAGTTCCAAATTGAGGAAGTCTCGCAGGATTGCATCATTTTCAAACTTCCAGATAGATATAGATAGATAGATCGATCGATAATTAGATTAGATTAGCTTAGATTAGATGGGATTAGGTTAGATTAGATAGATGGATAGATAGATAGATAAACAGAAAGAGAAATTAATAGATAACAAATACCTAGGTAGACAGATAGATAGACAACTGCATCTGCACTACACCACACTACAACTAGAATTTCAACTACAACTACAACTACCTTACCGCTACAACTACTCTTCAACTACAAGAACTACAGCTACAACCACAAATACAACTTCAACTACACTTCAACTACAACTGCAACCTCAACAAGTACTACAACTACAACTGCAATTGCAACGGCCACTACAACTACAACTGCAGGTGCAACTGCAACAACTGCAACAACTGCAACAACTACTACAACTGCACTACAACTGCAATCGCAACTGCAGCTGCAACTACAACTACAACTTCAGCTACACTACAGCTACACTACAGCTACACTTCAACTACAACTTCAACTACAACTTCAGCTACACTACTACAACTACTACAACTACTACAACTACTACAACTACTACAACTACTACAACTACTACAACAACAGCAACAGCAACAGCAGCAGCAGCAACAACAACAACAACAACAATTTTTGGGTTTCTGTAAGTGATACAAATCCAAGCTGAACCCTTGACAGTGAATGGCAGGGAATGAAATCTGTGAGTCTACTGGTGTGCCTCAAACATCCTCAGACCAACACAAGCCTGTTCTGGTGAACACCTTGCAAGGTCAGATCATACTGTAGATTTCTGTAGATAATCTCAATTCATTTCTGGCATGCTGCACTTGGGCACTGCTTACTCCACTTGATTCGGAAAGATGTTGTTCTAGTTTCTGAACCACGTCAGGGTTTACCCGAATTCCAGTCCTCTCTGTCAAGAATGTGCGGAGAAATTCCCCGCCCATCCTGGCATAGTGCCAGTGCCATGTTTTGGCCATGTGAATGATCAAATTGGACACAAACAAATGCCGAGGTGATCTTTCCGGAATCCTTCGGGTTCCCCTCGGTTTTCGTTCACCATTTATGGGCAAAAAATGAGATAGATCAGATATATCAGATATATGTAGTGCACTTGGGTGTGAACATGAGGTATACGGTATACATCGGTATACATCGGTATACCCCCTAAATTATGGCCAGCCGGGTTGAAGGGTACCATCGAGTGGTGTTTTTCCAGACCTGCGAGTGGTGAAAACGTGAACCCGGCACTCACATCGATCCTGCAGGTCTCTTCCTTAGGCACAGGAGGATACCCTCCAGTCATGTTTCAAAATCCCCTCCGGTGAATATTGAACACCCCAAGTGACCCCCACCATCAGGGGATAAGACCGCTTTGGGAACATAGAATGAGTGTTGAATATTAGGATGGGATATCAAGAAAAAAGTCCTGAAACAACAAAAAATCAGAGTTTTTCACTTAAAACAATCATCTTCAATCCAAGTTTCTCGTTCTCTGCTACAATGACAGCACTGCCACTAAAGTGGGGTTCCAAAGTCAGCATTTCCAAAGGTTTTAGCCCCGCGCTACGCAACTCCTTGACGCACTCGTTGAAGAAGACCTCGGTTTTCAGAAAACTTGGGGGGAATCGAATGGATTTAATGGCTGTTGAGTTCGCTTAAGCAAGGACAAAACATGACAAAACCGACAAAAAACAAATGATATTCAATGATTCAACTGACTTCAACTGGTTATTTCAAAATTGAATGGGTTAATAGTTAATACCCAATGAAGATCGATTGTATCACCATGTTTGGTGCTTGAAACCCATATTCGGTTGAATCCGTCTCCCCTCCAAAAATATCCCTTACAACCTATCATGTGGTTGGGAAACTCTAAATCTAAGCACTTTCGCTTTCCATTTCATAGGGAATGTGAATACTCTACCGCTTGGATCATTCATGTAACACATGGAAAAAACATCACCGGTAAAAAAAATGCTTAAGGAGATCAGCCGGCAAACCCAATAATAAACCATCCCCTAAGGTTGATTCGCTATTTCACTCAGTACATGGTACAACCCTCAGATGGAAAGGGACCCCCAACCAAGGAGCCTCTGGAAATTCAACACGCACTGCGGTGGTAGCTAAAATCACCCTGGAATTCTCGTGAAGATACTGCCTTGCGCACGAGATAAAAAAACAACATCATCTGGATGACAATCAAATAACAGGGAGGATGATGATAAACCAATGGATTTACCGCCTATTTACATTCAAAATCATAACAAAAAACGCATTTCTACATGTTTTGTCAATTTTTTGGGTTAGGAACATATGTGTACAAACAAAACGAGGCAATAACCTTAGAACAAGAACTTGGTTTTTCCAAGGAATGAATGTTGTCCGAAAACAAAATTTATTTTCCAAACCTTAGGGTTTCCTAGTTTCCTGCAAGAGAAATCTGAAAATACCAGTGTCCTTTGAAAGCAATTCTTTGAGAAAGACCATCCGGGACTGTTTTTATGTGAGCAACGGGTCATCAGATAGCTCCGACGCCTCAAAGCCTGGAAAGAACGGAAAGATGGTAACATGTCCAGCATGTTGCAGCTCATCAGCAGTTCCTACTTCCATCACAGGGCTGTTGTTTCAAAGTCGTCACATGCTGTCACCCTAGTTACTAGGTATATTGGAAAAGATAGGACATTATTGGGATATAAATGGCTAAACATTGCTGGGTCATCATTGTAAGCTCAACCATGTTCGTTCCGAACTTGGTGGTTTCTGATGATTTTTGATGTCAACCCCGGATCAATGAATCTTGAGCGCGTCTAATCGGGGAGTCACAACCCCCGCAACGGTGTTGGCATCATCTGTTGGTTGATCATTGAGATTAGGCTTCCAAGTGCTAAATGCCAAACTCAGCAGCCTATACTGGCCTATACCAATCTAAAATGGATCTAAATCTCGGTTTTTCATAGTTTTTTCCAGAGAGTTGTCCCAGTTTTCCCAATTTTCCCTGTGGTTTTCCCGGTTGTCCCCGCCTAAAGCGTGCCACCAGGGGCAAAACCTCCTTGGTCTCCGTCACCGACGCCACCAGAACGTCCAGCGGCTCGGGGCTCGTGTCGGACCAGGGCCGAGTGTTGGACCAGGGCTGCAAGGCGTCCCAAATCCCATCCTCCTCAATCCTGGGAGTTCAGATGTGAACGCCCATGAACTATTGGTGAGGAACTATTGGTGATCAAAGGAAGTTTAGGGGAGAAACTTCCGTGTTACGGACTTTTTAGAAAGTCAGAGAAAGAGTTAGTCAAAGAACCTTAGAATGTAAGGGAAAGAGTTAGTCAAAGAAAGAGTTAGTGAGGGAAAGAGTTAGTTAGGGAAAGAGTTAATTGTAACTTTGACTGTCAGGGAAAGAGTTAGTCAAAGGAAGAGTTAGTGAGGGAAAGAGTT
>Ga0126343_10000678_pt1 | contig 13940 bp, 6 predicted proteins | sample Cyp2metagenome_FD_92531 | JGI IMG/M metagenome (GOLD analysis project Ga0126343, IMG submission 92531) | Coral microbial communities from Lord Howe Island, Old Settlement Bay, Australia - Cyphastrea 2 metagenome | ecosystem: Host-associated > Invertebrates > Cnidaria > Coral ... | reverse complement strand
GTAACACACCTCTGTTGAACTGAGGGTAGTATCCTTGAGTTCCAGCTCCGACGGATAAATTTCACTGATAGAGTTTCCAAAGTTGTCGTTATTGACGCTGAGTAGATCGTCGATGTAACGAAAAGTGGTGCTAAATTCGACAGCTTTTGACATGTCTGCTTTCATAGTTTTAAGCATGAAATCGTACTCGAAAGTGTGGAGAAACACGTCAGCCAATAGAGGCGCACTGTTGGTACCCATTGGAATGCCAATAACTTGTCGAAAATGTTTGGCGACCAAATACCATCAAACATTGTTTGGTGATCAAGCATGCTAATGTTGAAGTGAGTGGCCAAAAGGTTTGAAACATGTTTGATCAAACACAGATGAAACAACATTCTCGTCCCCAGAGGCCGCGATCCTTTTGGTCAGCACTGAAAATCACGACCTCTGGCCCAGTCCAACGACATTCCGGTTTTGAATGGGTTTGTAAACACAATAGATTGAGACCAGAACCAATCAGATTTGTCAGACTTGACTCAGAGCATGCGCAGAGTAACGGGAAGTCCATGAATCGCGGACTTCCGGAGTTGGACCAGGCCAGAGGTCGTGATTTTCAGTGCTGACCTAAAGGATCGCGGCCTCTGGGGACGAGAATGATGAAACAATTGATACTACCCGCTGAGCAAGCGCGGTACCCATGCGCGCATCAAACATGTTTGATACACGGCTGTCCAAACGAACAAAACATCGCCCATCAAACACGCGAACAAAAGAAATGTTTTAAGTTCTTGATCGAATGTTTGACGGCCTTCAAATTTTATCACACACGACCAAATACGATCAAACACGATCAAACAGCACCAAACAAGGTGTCCAAACGGTAAACTGTTTGGTCAACAATGTTTGATGGTGTTCGGTCGCCAAACATTTATCGTTTGTCCAGGCCCTAAATTTGTCCTCCTGTTATTCAACTCCTGTTGGTCTGTTAGAGGTTCGTTTGCCGTTTTCTTTACGTCGTCGATAAAGTCATTTTGTAAGGTGCAGGTAGCTATTGTTATTATCCAACCGCACTTCGGCTGCGTTCAGACTTGGTGCCCGAGCTGGTGCCTGAGAACGATGCTTGATGGGTGCTAATGTGAACACACCTTTTTTCAAGTACCCACGCCAGAATTCGGCTTGTACTCGGACACTGAACAGGGCATCAACATATCGGGTATCCAGTGTCTGAAAACAACACCATTTTGTACCAGTGCTCGGGCACTAGTGCTTGGGCACCAATTGTCGTAGAGTACAAATAACGACCAAAACGCCCAAAACGAGTACAAATATCACTCTCCCAAGAGCAGCATAGATTAAAGATCTATAATTTTCGAAATATTGTACATTTCCTCAAACGCATTCTACAAGTTGTAGCCGGATAATGCCGTGTTTTGGCAAAATTTATTGTTATATTTCGAAAACGATCCACTCAGTCCGAGTTTTTAGACGTTTTCTATTGTGGTCACGTGACATACCAAATATGGGCATGGTTCGTAACATTTAAAGGAAACGTGAATCGAACAAACACGGCAAACTCTAATGCCCACTGGACTTCAGGAGCCAAAAAAAGGAGGTTTTGAGATTTCCTTAGCAACAGACTTGTAGTTAAGTTTCTCCCCCTTACAATGCACAATAACTGATCATATAAAACTACAGACATAGAGAACTAAAAATCTAGCGCATCCAATTACAATCAATTCCAATATCAGTCCCATTAAGCCATCGAATTCTGTTGTTGACTTCATTAGTCTCTCCTTTAGTTCCAATATCATTAATTTTGTTAGTTCGTTCGTTTCTTTGCGGCAAAACAAACTCCATGATTTGACGCCTTATTTACTCGTGTTAATTTTTGGCAAAGAAAGGATATACTTCGAGTTTTCATGGTTGGGAGTCTGATTCTTTGCAAGAAATTTGGATCGATACACCTTTATCTTTGTTAGTCTATGTACCTCAATTCCTGTCGTTGACTTTCTCGATTTTAGCCGCTGAGTGTTTCTTTTCCGCAGTGATGCCAGCCTTGGTTACAACATTTCAAATGCGCGATATAGCGATTCTTTAGTTTTAGGTGGTAAAATATTCTTCAGTTTGTTCAGAGCACTTATCTGAGTACTATTTGCGACAAATACTAGAAATGTAAACGTGAATTTTAATTTGTTATCACGAACAATCCCCAGGACACAATTTTTTTTCTGTCGTTTTAATGTCGTTATCAGCTAATTTAAAGTTCGATGCTGCTTCCGTGGCAAGGTTCTTTGGTTAGTTCAATCTTACTTACTGCCTCTCGTGAAACTGGATTACATGCAGATTCACTCATGCTTAATTCATTGTTTTCCTCAAGGTTGGTTTTCTACCCTTTTTCTGAAGACAGATCATATCCCTGGACTGGAAAGTCAAAATAGATGTTTTATTATCAATATCAATTAAAGAAATCCACGTACTTGTCTCCTGGCTGGCAAGCAAGCTCCGTGTAATATTTAATCTTTGGTTCTGTACCACTAGTCCGAAGAGTGGCAACACACCCATTCTCAAAATAGAATGTAATCATCTGACTTGATTTGCTGACTGGAAGAATCTGATGGGCAAGTTACAAACACAATTAGTAATAGTAATTCGACCGAGTGGAGTACAATTCAGGGAGTAATCGCACGAGTAATTTCAAAATCGGGCCAGCGCAAAGCGCGAGGCCGATTTGAAATTACAAGCACGATTACTCCCTTAATCGTATCTATAACAAAATTCTCGATCGTGATTGGTTCTCCGCACACCTATTTGTCACGTAATCGGCGCGCAATCACGTGGGTGTCCAATTACAGGTGTCCGATTTGAACTTTTTGTAATTGGATACCTGTATTTGGATACCCACGTGATTTTCACGTGAATTACGCTCGCTTTAATGGCTTCCTTCGCAATGTTTCCTACAGTGTTGGACACTTATGAAAAGCGCTACAGACGTTTTTGCCCAAATCAACTTCTCGAAAGACATTTTGAATTCCGAAATTTGTTATAGATACGATTAATTAGTAATTGGACCTCGTGTCGTACAATTCAGAGAGCTCGTAATTCCAAATCGGCCTCGCGCTTCGCGCTCGTCCGATTTTGAAGTTACACGCGCGATTTCTCCTTGAATTGTACTCCACTCGATTCAATTACTATTACTAATAATATACATGAAAAAATTACTCGATTCTGATTGGCTGAGAGCAGTGCATTTCAAGAGTAACATCAGTACAAAAAGTGTAAAAGAGGTGAAGTCTGCATTCGGGGCAAGTGGTCCATCAGGCCGGCGCTTATCTCCGGTTTCTGTGGTATGAAGCGACTGGGAGTATTTCTACTCCTCACTGGTTGGGATGCCAGTCCACCGCAGGGTTACCCCCAGTATTTGCCGGTACCCATTTGTACACCTGGGTGGAGAGAGGCACTGTGAGAGTTAAGTGTCTTGCCCAAGAACACAACACAATGTCCCCCGGCCAGGGCTTGAACCTGGACCACTCAATCCGGGGACAAGCGCACTAACCATGAGGCCACCGCGCGTCCCAATTTGGAATAAATAAGCACAATTTCTCAAAGATTCCAAATTGCACTCGCCCTACGGGCTCGTGCAATTTTGTTTATTTAGTCTTGAAAAATTTAGTCGTTCTGATTTATTCCAAATTGCACTCGAAGTCATGTGATTACTTATACTAATAACTAAGCGGCAAGTGCAATTTCAGATTTTTGAAAAACTCACAAGTGCAAATAAATTCCAAATTTCTTTTGAGAATTTAATTTGAACAAAAACGTCTAGTGCTTTTCCAAAGTTTTGAAACCTGTGTGAATATTATGAAGGAAACCATTAAAGCATGCGTAATTGACATGCGAATCACGTGGGTATCCCATTACGAAAAGTTCAAATTGACCTTTAAGTGGACACCTACGTGATCGCGCGCAAATTACGTGGCAAATAGGAGCGTGGAGAACCAATCACGATCGAGAATTCTATTATAGATACGAGTAAGAAATGTATTAGTTATTATGTACATCTTAAGATCAAATGCTCTAAATAAATGTTCACAATATGAGCTTCTCAGTTTTCGTAAATCTCTTCTGTTCGTTCCAACAGTCAACTGCTCTACACCCGGGAATCAGGCCTTTGCTTATGCTGCACCTGTTTTAAGGAACTCGCTGCCATTAACTATAAGAACAAGTAGCAGTCTCGCCATTTTTAAAAAGCAACTTAAATATTTCTTTTTAAGAAAGCTTTTAATTTGTTAGAATAGTTCTTATTTTTTTAACTTCATGTAAAGCGCTTTTGAATATTCTTCTATGGTTTAAGCGCTATACAAATTCAAATTCAGTATCATTATTATGAGACAACATGATTTATGGTTCCAAATATTTGTGAAAAAAGACCCAATTAAAATATAACAATACTAACAGTACTTCAATATATACCGTGAAAGACATGGTGACAACAAATCAACTGTAATCATGGTGAAAGAATGAATGATGCAAATGCAGACTAATACTACTGGGAAAATGACCTGAAAAAATACTCAGGCCCTGAACGGGATTCGAACCCACGACCTTTGTGTTACCGGTGCAGTGCTCTACCAACTGAGCTATCAAAGCCACATGAGAGCAGTCATGTGTGAGTCCGGCCCTATACGTTCAGTGGACGTAATACTCGGCTCGGTATATGAATTCCATAGTAACAGATGTCCAACAGTAGCAATTCAATAACGAAAGCATGAATGATGCAAATGCAGCCTAACACTACTGGGTAAATGACCTGAAAAAATATTCTGGCTCTGAACGGATTCTAATCTCGTTCACTAACTTTCTTAAGAACCATAAGGCTGGGTTATTATCTACACAACCATACAACTCACGCAGAAGATCACTTTGTACTGGCCTACTTGTACCTAACACCTTGTACCTAACATATGTCGCGTATTAGCACCAGATATATATCATATACTACTACTCAAAACAGAGCAAAGTGTGAAGGAAATTAAAAGCCTCTTTAGCCTGGACACTTTGCAAATGCCACTTCAATGTGACAGCGGCATTATAGTAAAATTGAATCTACTGCTGGAAGTTACAAACCTTGGGAAAGTTTACCAATATTACGCTTCTTAAAACTGTTATATGAATTGAGCTTCTTTCCTAAACTAAAGTCCTTTTTCTCGGTGAGCGAGTTTTCCTCCTGGATATTGTCCATTTAGAGCTTTCAAAGAGTGTGTAACCTTGAACCTTGTATTTATTTGAGACTGGAGAGAAATGTCACTCTTGAAAAATTAAAAGTTAACAACGTGGGTATGCTTTGTCGAGTGTAAATTAAAATGCATAAATCAATACCGGTGCCATTAAAGTTAACAGGAATCCAGTGTTAGGAATTTGGTCCTTTGCTATACTCTTCATTGCTTCTGCATTTCCTCGTAAAACGTATAAGTATTACTTTGAATAACCCCCCAAAAATGCAAGAGACAAGGGTGGGAAGTTTACTAGGTAAACATGTGATCAACTGTATGAGGGTAGTTCTGAAGAGAACTGTTGTTGGTGACTGATAAACTGAGCAGAAGCTTGCGACTTTTGTTTTCCCTTTGTGAATGAAATTGCTCTCACTGGATCTTCCAACAAATTTGAGACTTGGAGTGAAAAAAGACAAACAATGTTGGGCTTTTTTAGTCTTTGCTTTCATTTCTCTTTTGAAGGAAAGTTAAAACTTTTAATTATAATTAACAATAGTGCACATGGGCAAAATCAAGTTCAGTAAAATGGTTTACCAAAGGACTTGTACAACAACAACAACAACAACAACAGTTACCATTGTGACATTGCTGTAAAAAATGTTTGCAACGGCTCAGAGACGAAATATCAGCATCGGTTTTAAAGCTGTAGCTACTCACCGGTTTGTTATCAGGCTTGGTACTATCGTAGCCAGCAGTCAAGTCTCTAATACCTGACAGTTTGTAAGGACCACATGCACTAGGATACTGGAACAAATGAAAACAAAGCAAGATCTGTTACAGAAAGGTTTCATTCACCGTTCTCACTGACCTTTCATCAATTTTATTGTATTACATTTAAACCAATCACAGCGAGCATCTCCCACCGTGATCACGTGAACTGGCACATAACACATGACACATTTACGTGACATGACAGATCTGGTCTAGTGTGAATTCAAGGCTTCTGAGGGACTAAAAACTATTTAGATACTCTCGTAAGGTTCGAAATTCCTAATTCGAAACCTTCCCTGTCGTGCCGTTTATTTGGCGCTAATGTTGTGTGTTATGGTGGATATCACAACCTGGGTTCAACAACTGAAAAATCTCAACACTTTTCACTGTCGAGGACGACAATCTGTCCGACGATGCTACCGTCTGACATGTTCTTTTCGAATACTACTTTGTCTGAACTTGTAAAGCATGGACAATCTTGGAACAGCCCCCAGTACTCTTTCAGACAAGCATCCAATCTTTCTACAATCGAACCTCGATTATCCCAACTCGTCGGGACCGCAGTAAATAGTCCGGATAATCGAGAGTCCGGATAATCGAAAATATGAATATTAATGAGATAGAAATGTTTACAAAAGGTATACAGCAAAGATAATATTTTAATTGTGAAATCTACACAGCCTGTATGTATTTGCAAATAAAAACTGCCAGTTCAGGTATTTTCTGATGCCATGCTGTGTTTTAAACTTTTCGCGCCAGCCAGTTGATGCTTTGAATTCGCGATAGGCTGCCTCTCTGTACTGCTTTGAGAAATGTTTCGCTTTCCACTAAAGAAGCGGACCTGAAATCAGTGTCCCACTAGATCTTTGTTAATACGTTACATTTTCGAAAATTTAAGGTGGCTCTCAACCCCACCTACAGAATTTTTTTGAACTTTGCCAAAAGTTGCATCTTGTCATGGTTATTAAATGTTGATAATTACAAAAAAATTTCACCATGCCGTTTTTGAATTATAAGCTCCTGAAGCTGTAATTAAGGGTGTTTTTAACAAGTAATACTGTTGCTATGGTAACCTATTGTGTAACGAAAGTGATAACAATGTGTTCACCAATGGTTGGGCAGTTTCATCAGTTTTGATACCATGATTGTAGCATCAAATGATAGAGAGTGGTTGTAACGACCCATCAAAATACAAGTGCTGGAAACTGTTTCGAGCCACCTTAACTGTGACATCTTAATTTTAAACTTAGTATTTCATTTATTAGCAGTCTCTCCTCCTTGGTCGAATTATTAAATGAAGTTAAATCATCGTTGCTAAGGCTTTTAAGTAATTCAAACAAACGAACATCTTAAAGCACGCTTATTTCATATATGCTACAGTCTAGTCCTTTCATCCAAACATGAATTTAAGCTAAAACTTTAGCATTTTCACTCATCGCGATGGACGCATCCTCGGCATAGTCTGTCAACATTCTAGAGATATTTAATGCGTATAAGTACAATTATAAGTTAAATTTCTGCTCCTACAGTTTCCACATCTTTCGATTTTCCCTATCTGGTTAAGGGCTGATTGATGTGTAGCGTTTTATGTCCGGAGATAATTCAGATCACTACTGTGCTTTTTTTGTCACGATAGCTTTTCACACCTCGCCATCAATTAGTCATTATGCATGAAGTTGTAGATGAATCACTGCGTAAAATATGTCAATATGAACGGAATGTGCAAATTAATGCATTTTCACACGTCGCAATGGACGCGTACTCGACACATCTTTTGATTTTCACGATCTGGCAAAAGAGAGGTTGATGTGAATCGCTTAATGTCCAAACATAAGTCAGATTAAGTGATTTTTTGTCACGATCCCTTGTCGGATGTACGGTATATGCAGAAAGATGCCTGTGGTGATCATGAAGGAAAGAAATGCCATATCAGGTGCATCTCACGGCAAAACACAAAGAAGCTGTGCGCCTATGGAGCAGTCAGTCCACTTGAAGTTATTGGTACATTTACAGCGGATATCACAATGGGAAACAAGTGTGTGTCAGCTGAAGTCAGTCGGTTGTCAAGGGTCAAGGGAAGTCACTTCTAGGAAGAGCAACAGCCACTGAGTTAGGAGTCCCGAAGTTGCAAATTCCAGTGAACTAATGACTAGATACAAGGATGTGTTCACAGGAATTGGCAAATTGAAAGACTTTCAACTGAACTTACACATTGATCAGCAAGTCCAGCTGGTAGCACAACCATTAAGACGGCTGGCATTCAGTTTGAGATAGAAGATTGAGAAGAAACTTGACAAACTTCTCCAGGAAGATATTATTGAGAAGGTTGAGGGTCTGACGCCATGGGTAAATCCTGTTGTGGTGGTGCCTAAGCCCAAGATTGTGTGTAGATATGCGGTGTGCCAATAAAGCTATTATTCGCGAGAGGAAACCATTTCCCACCATTGACCAAGTTCTGTAGGATATACAAGAAGGCAAGGTCTTTCGCAAATTGGATCTGAAGTGGGGCTACCATCAAATTGAGCTTGGCGAGGAGTTACGTGGCATTACAACCTTTGTAACACACAACGGCATGTTTAGATACAGGTGGTAGATGTTTGGCATCACGTCTGCACCAGAGAAATGTCAGCGAGTCATTCAACAAGTATTGCAAGATTGCAGTTGAACAGCAAACATTTAAGATGACATCATCATTTATGGTCCTAACACACCCAAGCATGACAAGCGATTGGAGAAAGTATCGACCTGGTTGAAGGACAAGGGTCTTACCCTTAATAAGAAGGAATAAGTATTTCATATGCCGAAGCTCACATTTATGGGCCTGGTACTATTACGTCAAGGCATTGGTCAAACTGATGAGAAAGTCAAAGCAGTTAATGAGGCTTGTAAACCACAGAGTGTGTCAGAGGTTAAAAGTTTGGACTGGTTAATTTCAATGCCAGATTCATTTCGGACCTTGCTACTGTGGCAAAACCACTGAGGAGGCTTACAAAGAAAGGAGAGCCATTCGTGTTTGGTCCAGAGCAGCAGGCAGCCTTGAAAGAACTGAAACAGTGGTTAACTCAGGCAGAGACTTTGGGCTATTTCGACCGCAATGCAAAGACAAAGATTATTGCTGATGCAAGCCCAATGGGCCTGAAGGCAGTCTTGGTTCAAGAGTACAGTGGAGAGAGCCGGGTAATTTGTTATGCCAGTAGAGGACTTTCTGAAGTGGAGCGACATTATTCGCAAACTGAAAGGGAGGTATTGGGACATGTGTGGGCTTTTGAGAAATTCCATGTTTATCTTTATGGAAGAGAATTCTGACTATGGACTGATCAAAAACCTCTTGTATTCATTTATTCCACACAGTCCAGGCCTTCTGCAAGAATTGAACGAAGGGTTTTTTGGTACCAGCCTTGTGTATTTTCAGTGAAATATTTGCCTGGGCAATTGAACATTGCAGATGCATTGTTGCGCCATACAAAGACGGAAGAAAAAGAGTCAAGGAGAGTTGCTGAAGAGTACATCAGATTTGTAGCGATTTGTAGCGAACACTGCGGTGTGGACATAATGGTGAAAATGAAACAGCGACTCCGAGCAAAGGTCTGTTGGCCGGGCATTAATAATACGCCGAGAAATTTTGCAAGACATGTCAAAGTTGTGGGTGGACTATGTAATCCTGAACCTCTTCATAGGACTGAATTGCCTCAAGTGCCCTGGCAGGACATCGCGGTTTATTTCATCTTTAAAGAATGCAGATTGCACAAGTGGAAGGAAAGGACTGGAAAGAGGCAGACATATTTAATTGCCCATCGGAACACTCCCAATCCAAATACACGAGTGTGCCCATCAGAGTTGTTGCTCGGTAGGACATCTCGTTCCCATAGCTTCGTTCCCCTCCCTTCCTCAGAAAACAAGAGCTCTGGGAGCCACCACTTCAGGCATGCGCTATAGATGGAAACTGCGCAGTGAGCCCGATAACCAGAATTCGGCTATTTCCTTTGTTATTTTAAAACAGCTGCTCACAGAGCTCTCGTTTTACAACCGCTAGTCAAGGGGAACAAAGCCTTGGGAACAAGATTGTTTTTTAAGAGAATAACACCACATGGATAGCAAGAGATTTCCAATGATTTCAAGAAACCAGCGTAAGGATACCTAGCCTGCTTGCAGGCGGTTAATGGGTGTTTCATGGCGGAAAACCCGTTCCGTTCGGTAATCGGACGCCATCTGGGATTTTTGAGGCGCGCGCTCCCGGGTACAAGCAGGCGAGGGCAAAAATCGAGGGACGAGGAAGGAGGGAGGGGGAGGGAAGGTTTTTTTGCTCCTCTCCCCGCCCCCCTCCCCTCGCTCGCTTTGTCAACCCCCAGCCCGGCCCAGAGCTAGCCGCGCGAATCCAAGATGGCAACCTTATTAACGAATTCCGGTTTTTTCAACCATCCGAACCGCCTGCGTGCGGGCTAAAGGATACCCCACCTAACCTCCATTCCTGCAAGGCTAATTGATTAATCAAAATTAATTAATCAAACAAACACTAAAGTTTACACCTTAAAGCATTATTGTGTTAGTGCGATAGTGCCTTAGCGAGCAGCAGTCCCTCTAAACCATCCCAATAGAGCACTCTGCACTAACAGAATAACTCAAAAAGTTTACAGCCATTACCCTAATTGACTTCATCCAGCTCAAGTGAATTAAACTTCCAGTTATTGTAGTCAGACTTCCTGAAGGGTATGTCAGCTTTCGGTAAGGACAGCTTCATGAGTTTCACAAAATGCTAAGATGACTCGTCCTTACATAGAGACCACTCAACGCGCGTTGAGTAATGAAAATACTGTGATACTTCTTATTATAAATCCTTGTGTATGTATCAACTCCCAACCCCTATTTCGTATGAACCAAATGATACGAGTAGATGACTGGTGTAAGTGTGCAAAATAAATCCAGTCTCGAATGACAAATTCAACGTTCATCAATTCTAAAATCAACACTTTCTAGGAAAAATCTGTTGATATCTTACTGAAATTATAATCTGTCTGTGATTACAAATTTGGTTGGACAAAGAGCATTTCATGTAATTTGGGCACAAAATAAACTTATGAGTCAGCCCCTCCTTAGCCATACATGAGACACAAATATTGCCTAGCCATGTATCATGATCAATTTTCAAAGCTAAATGTTCCTTTTATGATATAAGTCTGGAGAATGTATTCAAATAATATAAAAGGCGCATCTATTTGATTTAAAACTTTCAATATATTTTAGAGCAAATGTGCAGACACGACCTTCAAGACAAAAAGCTGGGTCATGTCTATTATCTGACCATGACCGACTGTAATTTCCAGCACTGGGTAAGCACAAGCAAAAATTTCAAAGACAACGAACCCCTAGGGTGAGTGCAATTCGTAGTCTATGAAAACATACAAAATGCTTATTTGCTCAACAAATTGCAAGAGAAAACCATGCAATGCCTGGCGGGGTACTCCCATATAAAAAGGACAGGGGTAATTATTGCAAAATATTTTGAAAAGAACCACTAAGAAGAACCAACATCTTGTTTTGAGGGTGTGGCTTGAATTTTTTTCACCCCTAACAGGTAGCAATTCTAGAACAACAGATTATCTCCTGTGATATTTTTTCAGCTCAGTAGCCTAAAGGGCACTGCCAAAGTTCCCACTGTGGACCTTTTGAGGCTGAAAACTAAGAGGTACCAAAACCCCCTTTTGAACTCCTGAAAGGTACGAGGAGCATGCCCATGTCCTTTTTTATTCAAAAAAAGGATCACCTGATTTGCAGGTTACCGCACCCCGGGATGTATTGACTACTTCATTATACATTTGGACAACAGACTATTCACAAACGCGGGTTAATCACAAATTGATCTGTATGCAGTGGGCAAAGCACTTGGTCTTTTCAAATACCTCCCCAAAATGCATGAAGCTATCTGTAATGCATTGCTTTCGTTCTTTTCCAAAGATATAGAGGAGAACTTTTCACTCACCTGACCACTGTCAAGAGTCCTTATGCGATTAAAAATGTTCTTTATTGTAGTTGGAGAATAACACAAGTAATAAGAGTTGCTTGACACGTGAACACCATACCTAAAACAACACACAGCAAACTTCATTTAACAAGAAATAAAAACGATGAAATAAAAACACATGACCTAGACAATGTGAAGACACAACCTGGTACCAAGTTATAATAGTATCTGAGGATGGATAAAAATATTGTTTTGATGCAGTCTAACGGGTTCATAAATTCTAAGAAGTGACTGGTTAGTGTGATCGAAAAAGAGAAACAAAAAAAGCATCTTTCAGTTCAACAAATCGAAAATTTAAGGTTACTTCCCACCTTCGCGGGTGTCGTTTGGAAAAAAATTCGTACGTGCGCTGGTTTCAATAAAATCCTAACAAACTATATATCAGAAGAAAGCTTAATAAATGGAGTTTACGATAAAAGTATAGTTTGAGCGATTTTTCCTTTTAGTAAGTGTAAGAAGGCAGTAAGAGTTAAAACGACCGAGGTTCGCTCTAGTGAATTTATCGGGTATCGGATACCGCAGCACAAGCACAATAAATGCACACAGTTATTCACAAAGTATCAATAAACAAAAGGGTGTCAGGCTTTTTTGATATTCTAATTGGTTGTCCAGATATCCGCATCTAAAGTTGGAGAAGCTAAAAATAAGCGAGACGTGTTGCGTAAATGGACGCCACAGGAAAAATATTTTAACTACCAGAATTTCCCGACACACTTTTGTTGATTGATGCCTTGTGAATAACACTATGTAGTTATTTTGCTCGTGTTGCGGTAGACGATACCCGATAAATTCATCAGAAGGAACCTCAGTCATTTCAAAGTCTCTCACGTCTTACCTGCTTCTTACACTTATCGAAAGGACAAATCGTTTAAAATATATTTTTGTCGTAAACTCCATTTATTAAGCTTTGTTCTGATGTATAGTTTGTCAGGCTTTTATCGAAACTAGGGCGCGCACGAATTTTTTTCCGAAGACCCCCAAAGACTCCCGCGAAGGTGGGAAGTAACCTTAATCCGAGAATTTTAAAAATTCAAAGAGCTTAAATTTTATTTGGGTACACTGTATATATCTGGGCACATAGGTTTTCACTATACGGGCCTCCCAGCAATCAAATACATGTAACATCTATTTCTAGGTGGACTAACCATGAAGCACAGTGGCCTCGCAGTTAATGCACTCAACTCCAGGTCGAGTGATGCGGGTTCAAGTACTAGCAGGGATATTGTGTTGTGTTCTAGGAAAAGACGGTTTGTTCTCACAGTGCCATTCTCCACCCAGGTGTATAACTAGGTAATCCTGCAATGCACTAGCTTCCCATTCAGAGGTGGCGGTGTAGAAATATTCCTAGTTGTTTCATATTACAGAAACTGGAATAAGCTCCAGCCAGTTGGGCTCCTCGGCTCATAGGCAGACTTAACCTTACTTTGACTTTACTAATCATACCAAAATCCTTGAGCAGAGAGAAATTATGTTTAAATTCAGAATAGGAATCCCAAAGTGAGAACGAAAATTGGAAGATTTATGTTCTTTCAGACTCCTGAAAACTTGCGTATTTGTAACAACTGTATGCTCTTGTTATGTGAATGAGAATCAAAGTTTAGTTGAAGATGAAAAGTATGTTTTATCTTATTTTTTGCTTCTCCTGCTATTGTTATGATTATCTTATTTTTCCAAAGTATAAGAATGCTGCAGCCCACAAGCTATTTTTAAAATTAATGTTAATTTGACGGTTTAAAATTCAATTGAGGCCTTACACTACTGTAAAGTTGATGTTAAAATCGTTAAAAAACGTTCGAGATCCAAGCTTTCGCCGATCTACGGCATCATCAGGGATAAGAAAAAATAAAAAATAATATCCTCCGTCTCAATGGGTATCCTGAAAACATTATAAACCAAACTAAGCACTCTCAGAACCACCAGAGAAACCCTCGACCTTCCAATACTGAATGGTCGTACTT
>Ga0126343_10000677_pt1 | contig 13944 bp, 8 predicted proteins | sample Cyp2metagenome_FD_92531 | JGI IMG/M metagenome (GOLD analysis project Ga0126343, IMG submission 92531) | Coral microbial communities from Lord Howe Island, Old Settlement Bay, Australia - Cyphastrea 2 metagenome | ecosystem: Host-associated > Invertebrates > Cnidaria > Coral ... | reverse complement strand
ATCTTCGGAAAGTGGTCGGAAATCTTCGGAAAGTAGTCAAAAACATCGTTATTAGTATGGTTATATAATAAACAGAATAATACATGGACGCTTGGAGATATGGAATTTATCTTCTCGTGTTCACATTCGATATCTCACTCATTTGCTTCGCTCACTCGTTCGATATCGATGTGAACACTCGAAGGTAAATTCCATATCTCCGCGCGTCCATGTATTATTCTCTATTGAAACGATAATTTAGAATTTCTTTATCCACTGCTGATATCTTCATAAAAAAAAACATCATTCTATTACATGTCCGTAAAAATCCATCGACATCAAACTTATGACTAACGAAGAAATCCAAGCTTCGACGAACATCGCCCCCATCACATGCGGCCCAGACGTTGTTTGTGATTTACATATGTGACAGTATTGCGTTACGTTTTGAGCCATCTAAGAGAATGTATGAAAATGGTTCGAAAATCGCTCTAAATTCAACCTGTAGTAAAGGATTTAAATAAAAGAAACGTACTAGTCTGCGCTTGTGTTATTTTGAAGTCTTTGTGGCAGCTGAGGCGTTCTAAAGTTGTTCTAAAGCCATTTTGACGATCTAAATTTTCCAGGTTTGCTTTCCATTAAAGTGAAACGAAAGGCTGGTGGCCTGGTCGGCCAACGGTTCGAACTCGAAGCTCCATAAATTCCACTAAAATGCTCGGAGCTCGCTAAAATTGCCTCACAGCAGCCATCGATAATTCTTCTTTCTAGCTGCTTCACCAAGGTTTATCTTATCCGCCCGAAAATCGCTTCTTTTCGAACACTGGCTGCCCATTTCTACTTCATTTTGATCCGTTACCAGTGATCTTGGGCACGGATTTCAAAACCGTTGGCTTAGCGACCGCTCCAAAACGACAAAGTCGCTCTTAACCATAGGGAGGCACAGGTCAATTTCCCGCCGTTTCCAATGTAATTTCCCCAGGGACCCTGATACGATCCAATTTGCTTAGAGCAAATTGACCTGTGCCTCCCTACAATTGAGAGCGTCTTTGTCGTGTTGGAGCGGTCGCTAAGCCAACGGTTTTGAAATCCGTGCCCAAGATCACTGGTAACGGATCAAAATGAAGCAGAAACAGGCAGCCAGCGTCCGAGCGTTTTTCGGGCGGATAAGATAAACCTGGGGATCCGAGGTGAAGCAACTAGAAGGAAGAATTATCGATGGCTGCTGTGAGGCAATTTTAGCGAGCTCCGAGCATTTTAGTGGAATTTTTGGAGCTTCGGGTTCGAACCGTCGGCCGACCAGGTCACCAGCCTTTCGTTTCACTTTAATGGAAAGCAAACCTGGAAAGTTTAAATCGTCAAAATGGTAAGTTTCGTTTATTTAAATCCTTTACTACAGGTTGAATTTAAAGCGATTTTCGAACCATTTTCATACATTCTCTTAAATGGCTCAAAACGTAACGCAATACTGTCATGTATGTAAATCACAAACAACGTCTGGGCCGCCTGTGCTCCCATAAGCGCTGCCATTGCCTGTTTTCAACCGTGAAGGACTAGGTACGAGTCTCTAAATTATGGGATTAGCAGCTATTGATCCACATAATCAGAAAGAGCACACCGAGATTCACAAGTTTCCCATACTTTGGTGTTAATCAGGCTAGTTTTGACTGAGATACAGCCATTCAAAGACATCAAAATTAACAAAGAAACGTATGGCATCCGGACGCTGTGTCGGACAGCGTCCGGATGGCCCTGCATTTCTTTGTAAATTTTGACATTTTCAAATGGCTATATCTTCCTTAATTTGGGTCTATTTACATCAAACTTGGGGATTTTGTAAAGCTTGGTCTGCATTTTATGACTACGTGGATCAATAGTTGCCAATCCCATAATTTACAGACTCGTACCTAGTCCTTCACGGTTTGAAAACAGGCAATAGCAATGTAATCAATCCCTCAGAACAAGCGGATTCCCTGTGCAGTATCACATCTCGGTATAACAAAATTGTATAGTACCAACATTCCATACATTTCCTTAAGGCCAGCGGATTCATTAAGTAGTACCCAGATTTCCCTCATTAAACCTTCGCCATCTTAAAGTCTAGTCCAAAATTACCTAGTAACAATCGTATTGTTGCCAACTTGTTTCATTTCCTTCGAGATACACCGATTCAAAGAGTCGATATCAAACATGAAAATGCATAAAGTTCATTTTATGCAACATAGCTGGGAACAACAAGTATAACGATGGTTTCCAAATATTGAGAGATGCTTGTGATTTCCAGTTCGCCACAAAAAATAATGACCGTTTGGCCGACGATTACAAGGAATACGTCATTTCAACGTGTCAAAATGGAACATTCTGCTCTCCTACTACGTGTCATTCTAATAGCATTATACAGCTGATGGTTTACTACAAATTTTTCAACTACACTGACGAACGCAGATTTCGTAAGTAGATATGACTTTATTTTGGGCATAGGGAAAACCAATGACAACAACTCATCTTAAATATTTTGGATCTCTTAACATTTAAGTTCACATGTTGGTATTGCCCTCAACTTAAAAGTATATTCCTATATTTATACCAAAGGTCATTGATTTTCTTATCCCCTTACTTCATTGTTTTGGGCATTCCTATTTAGGAAAAGCCATTTCATTACTTTGAATTGTTAGTATTCGTAGCTTTTGATACTAATAATTTTGCAAAATCGCCTTTTTCAACAAATTCACCATTTTGTACAACATTTTCAGGGCCCTTCAAGCTAGTTAATATATTCGCTCGCAAAATTTTGTCACAACCTTGATGAATTCGCCAACATTTTCAGGACCCATCTAGTCTCGCATATATATTCGCTTGAAATATTTCGTCAACAACTTTGACGAAATTTCGCCAAAATCGCCACTTTCGCCAGGTTCGCCGTTTTCGCCGTTTTCTCCAACATTTTCAGGGCCCTTCTATTCTAGTTAATATATTCGCCCACAACATTTCCGCCACAGCATTGACCAAATTTCGCCAAAATCACCACTTTCGCCAGATTCGCCATTTTCGTCATTTTCGCCAAATTCGCCAACATTTTCAGGGCCCTTCTAGTCTCGTATATATATTCGCTTGAAATATTTCGTCAATAACTTTGACAAAATTTTCTCCAAAATCGCCAGAATCGCCATATTCGCCAGATTTGCCAACATTTTCAGGGCCCTTCTAGTCTAGTTAATATATTCGCCCACAAAATTTCAGCCACAGAGTTGACCAAATCTCACCAAAATCGCCAGATTCGCCATTGTCACCAAATTCGCCAACATTTTTAGGGCCCTTCTAGTCGCGCTAATATATTCGCTTGAAATATTTTGCCAACGGCCTTGACTAAATTTCGCCAAAATCGCCAGATTCAACATTTTCGCCAAGTTCGCCAACATTTTCAGGGCCCTTCTAGTCTCGCGTATATATTCGCTGGAAAAATTTATCAACAACTTTGACGAAATTTCGCCAAAATCGCCAAATTCGCCATTTTCGCCAGATTCGCCAACATTTTTCAGGCCTTATACTTTTGTTAATATATTCCCTACACACATTTCCGCTAAAGCCTTGACCAATTTTGGCCAATTTCGCCAATTTCGCCAAATTCGCCAACATTTTCAGGGCCCTTCTAGGCTAGATAATATATTCGCTCACAACATTGTGTCAAGCGTCGACAAAATTTCGCTAAAATCGCCACTTTTGCCATTTTCGGCAAATTCACCGATATTTTCAGGAACTTCTAACCCATGAAATCAACACTTATGAGCAAATATCCACAGAAATCAAAATTTTACCATATTCGTCAAAATCGCCAACAAAATTTCGCCACTTTTGCCACTTAAGTCACTGCCTGCATTTCTGGACATATCTCGCGAGGATTGCAATAAAAAAAATAGTACTGCGTAGTTACCTAGGAATGCATTTTAGTCCAACTGAGGTGAAACAAAATACTTGGCTCCTAAGACGTCATGCAAAAATTGATCGATTTCCGGTCAGTGTGATCAGCTCGCTGGTGGTCGGCAACAATCGTGTAACAGCCGCTGTCATTTTTTCATTTGATAAGATCTCGTATCACTGACATCTTTAATGATTAACCTCAGTTAGACAGCGAGATTACTCATGCGTACAGGTTAAACCTTGACACGTCAACATGAAAAATCTTGACACAAAAAAAATCATAGTCCTCTTTCCAAGCTCTTCCAGTGACAGAAAACGTTGTCTTGAAAGCTGGCACATGGTTTTTATTGTAAGAGTAACGTGACTTATATAAATTTTGCTTACACCAGTGACATAACTTACAAATAGCTCACACAACCATAACATTATACTTGCGACAGGAGCCCACCACTATCCCACATTCCTCTCGCGGCGTTTTCACAAGCCGAGCTATAAGTTCCAATTTACCGTAAATTCAGACCCAATCCCCGCCCCCCTTCCCCCCCCCCAAACAGGAGCCTCAATCACCAATCACAAGCAGGAACTTAATATTCAACTGACATTTCACCTGATGATTGGAAAGAAAGAAAACCAATTTTTCACTCGCCAATGCGCGCTCATGTCAAACGGAACTGACCTATTTCGGGAGAAAAGAAACCTAAAACTAGAACGGTCTGTAAAATTTCGGGACATCGGCTGTTCCGGACGATTTCACTTATTTTTAAGACGACAAAATGGTAAACTTTAAGACGATTTATTCTAAACAAAACGACAACAACGTAATCCGACACAAAGTCAAAAACGGTAGAAAGGTCAGTCCATCACGTGTGTGACGTGTCCGAGTTTTGGCGCGAACATAGGCTTAGCATGGCAGTTGCAGGCTCCTACTGATGAGCTCCTGGTTGCGATACTTCAAACTACGATGAAAGATACTAACGGTTTCTTAATAGCTAACATTACTTACTTAGGTAATATATGTGACAGTGTATTATGTTAAATACTTTGCTATATAATAACTTGGCTAAATGTTAACGTGCAGTGGTATTTAAACAATTCAAAGTATAAGCATGAAATCTGCTGTTTATCTTAATTTTCTATGCAGAAATAGCGTATTGTAGATAGTTACAATTGTTTACTTTAGATACCAGGTACATTTTCAGTTTAACGATAAGAAGCCAGAGGCTAAAATCATTTCTGTTACCTCAACAGTTGCGCCTCAAAAGACTCATGCTACAAACGTTTGGCTACAGCGGCTTTCTATCCTATAGGTGGAGAAATTAACACCGACAAACTGTTTTGTCCGGGCATGGGCTGGTGTGTGTGTTGAGTGAAAACCAAACGGTTGCCTTTTTATCACGTAAGCCTTTTCTGACAGACGACAACTGGAGCTCGACTCTGATGTGCTTCAGACCAACTGCATTGCATGTCATTCCACTCTCCAGGTTTATATGAAGCTGCATACATTTTGACACATTTTTCATCAAGGTTACTTGGCTCGTTGTTTGCCCATGCAGAATAATGGCCCACTAGTGGAGTGTCATCGACCCAGTAAAACGCATCTCCATCGGACGTATTCCTGTAAAGACCAAGCCATGCACCCTCTCTCTGCACGACTTTTTGCTTTCTTAACAGCTTAAGAATAAAGCTATTCTCATCCTGTGATCTGATTATAGCGAGGTCTCCTCCCACACATTGGCACATCGTTCGAGCCTTGCTCCAGTTGACCGTCGGAATGCAGATGACATAGTAACATTTATGTCCACGAAGTAACCAATCTTGGGGACAACCTAATAAAGTTTAAGATAAGAAAGGAGTACATTTGAGTTTTGAAATATTTTGAAAAATTAAAGCAATTTTCTTGTGACCAGGAAATCACTACGCGTTGATACAAATAATACAAGTTTAATTTTAAACTACAGAAAGAAGCAACTAAATAGAATATAGAACGAAACCAAGAGACGCACATAGCTAACACTAAAGAAAAGCGTACAGTAACCTTCGACGATGTTGCTCGGTTGTCAGCTTGTAATGGGTCAATATGATTAATTAACTATCAGTGATATTTGTTGCGGAAAACCGCTCAAAGTTAATAGTCTTAATCCAGATACAAATGGCGAGCAGGAAAAGCAGCTTTTCAGAGTGCATGGAGCAAAATCTGACTTCTACGAATACACTAGCTTTGATTTTGAGTTTCACGTTGCCAGTATTGTCCTTGTGCAACTTTTCAGCGATGAAATTTTGACAAAGAGCTTGACGTATTTTGCAGCCAACGCAGAAGAGCCTTATAAACCTTGTGAAAACAAGAATGTCATGATTATTAAGAAATGGAATTACTTCCTAGCTAATTGTGTTTTACTACTGTCATGTCATTGTTACCTAGTTTGATTTCACATCTGTCTCCCGTCCAAGATGGTAGACACGAGCATGAAAAAGTTTGTTTTTCCTTGTCAGGCAAACAAGAACCTCCATTGAAACAGCTCGTGGACAAACATCCCTGATTAATAAAAAAATAGGCAAAGTAAAGAAGGACAAAATTAATTGAAAACCCCGGGATTGGTGAAGGGAAGTATTCATGATTCATTCAAGTCCAAAGATGTTAGTACTTTTCTCAATTGCATACCCCGTTTGTTACGCGAAAAATAAAGCGTGCATTTTTTTTTGTGGTACACTATATTCTTGTTCAAATTCAAAATTACAATACACTCATTACCTTTAGTTTAATAGAGAAAGTTACTCCCTGTTGATCATGAAGGTTAACGTTGATCCTCTCATTAATAAGAGAGATGTCATGTTTGTTGAGTTCACAAGTTCCTTCGCCGCCGTCCGTCTCAGATGATATCTTGTAGTTTGTAGAGGTACACCAAGCGCTTCTCATACACTGTTGGCCACACGATAACAAACTTTGAGAATCAAACCGTTTGACAACGTATCCCTTAAGCTGCTTATTTTCTCGAACTTCAAAGTATGATGAAGGAGAAGATATGGAGTTTTCTTTGGTGGAGAACATAGCAGAAGATTGTAATAGGAGAAATATTAGTACTTTTGTACATCCCATGGCTAAGTGATTTTGATGAGAGCAATAAAGATTAATGAAACTTTAAAGTACTCACTTTATTATAGGACTGAGAAAGTGAGTCCATTGTGATTGGCTGAGGATGGGCAAATTTATTCGTAAATTTTTAATCCATTTTGCATCGCATTGCAAATTTAAATACATTCGGAATCGTATTTTACACTGGCGAATAATAAATGAGTGATCCGTCTTATGAAAACTCGTGCACTTGTGATTTTTATAAATTCCTTCAAATTGCATTCACGAAGGCTCGCTCCATTTGGAAGAAGTTTCAAATCTCGCTTATAGTGTTAATTGCACTCATAAATCCTCATATACATACGATTATTTATACTTAACATCTGAGCGCAAGGTAAAGGAAATACTGCTCCCTAAAACGACATGCATTCCGTATCAATGTAGTATATTGTTAATTCGACTTATTTTAAGTTACGCACAGCCCTTGCGCGAAGGCTCATGTGTAGCACTAAAATTGTCACATCAACATGACAGTGTGAAAAACTTAACATTGCCTGGGAATTTCGGTGACCAAATGATCTTCCAAATTCAGTATATGCTCCTTTACTTTATAGATGTCAGGTACCTTTACTGTTTTTAAAATAAAAACAACGAAAAAGCAGATCAGAGGCCAAAATAGCGGGCACTGTCCAAATCGGCAACTGTTCTACCCTTCCCTTCCTCGCCTCGCCTTAGTCATCTCTCATTTTTTCTCTCGCTCTCCCTTTTTTTCGCTCGACCCCAACTGTCCGGAGAGCCTGAAACAGACTATAATACTGGGTAGGTACGTGACGGTGTCTGTGTCGCGGGGTGGGGCTAGGTAACTGGTCCAGCAATCTATCTTGGAGGAGTAACTTAAAGCACAGAAACTTTCTGCACTTGAATCAAAAACTTTCAATTTGACTTTCAAATGCTCTGCTTTAGAGGAATGTGTATACCGCGACGATTTGACAAGTGGAATACACATATGTTATTTGCCGGTTTAGGGTCGATCCGTATAGTGCAAAACTGTGAGCGAGGTCTTAAAAATGTTGCACGAGGCCGCAGGCCGTGGGCAGCATTTTCAAGCCCCAGGAAGTGTTGCGAATCCCTCAAAATCAGACATTTTTACAGTAAATTGAGTGGCAGAATTCGAGGAAATTCGTTAAGTGTGTTCCACAGAAATCCTCTAAATACAACACCGATCGACAAGTTGAACTTGATTGTAATGGCATTTTTTTGCTAAAGCTGAGCGGAGAGAGAAAAACAGGATTACACGCCATCACAGCGTCGAGCTTCAAACAACCAAACCTTAAAATACTCAATTGAACTTTCTTACAGGTACTTTCCTTGCTATTTCAAAGTGAATAAAGACAAACTTGCGTTGATTAATCGTCGATGGAAGTGTGAAAAGGGCAAAGATCGACCATTACCGCTAGTTCACTCAGGAAAATTGACCAACACGACAATATCACCCGCGCTGTTTCACGCCGTTACCGTGACCGTGGTCAGAGATAGGAAACTCGAGACCGCGCTAATTATATAAGAATAATTAGATTGAAGGATTGAAGGATTTGTTACCGTCCCAGAGATAAACAAGTCCCGTATAACCCTATGCACTTATTACGCATAACGATTTTAATCGTTCAGAGGAAACAAAAGAATCAACAAAATGTTTTGGTCTTACTTGTCTTTTCTTTTCATCTAATCAAAATCCACATCACCAATACTTGAATTCCGAAATAACATGGAGGAGCTATTCCTTGATGCGTTACAATGTGACGATGAAAATATTGAAGTCTCCCAACTGATACAGAAGTTTTCTTCGTTTTCGGTTACCTGCAATTTTTCCTATTGTTTATCTGTACCTTACGTAATTTTGTGGAAATTGTTATTACTGTATTTCTTTCTTTCCTTTTTTAATGCGATCTCTCGGTTTTAAGTCCAAAATACCGAAAATCGATAGAGAAAAAGCTCGGCGACTCTTGGCTCAATAGAAAGCCATTTTTATTTACATACAGGTACATTGCTGCTTCATTGGCTGGGCGAATACAAGAAAAAAGAACAACAGAAAATTAAATCTCAGGAAAAGGCTTAAAATCAAAATATCTGCACATAGTTAAAAAAAATCCCGTCCTCATAAAGTGCTATCACAGATCGAGACCTTGTTACATAAAATACACTGAGAACAAAAGTGGCCGCCTTAGGACCATGTGAACCTTTTTGACAGAGAACAACTGGGGCTTTACTCTTTCGTGCGTCAGACAAACTGCACTCCTTGTCATTCCACTTCCCTGTTCTATCTGAGGCTGCATACATGTGGCCACATCTCTCTTTCACCTGACTCGGGTGCCCGCTTGCCCATGCAGAAAACTGACCCTCCAGTGGAGTATCATCGATCCAGTAGAAAGCATCTTCAGCAGACGGATTTCTGTAAAGACCGAGCCATGCACCATAATATGTTACCCTTTCGTGCTTCTTTATCAGTTCAAGTATGAAGCTAGAGTTGTTCTCTTCTTGTGTTCTGATGATAGCGAGGTCTCCTCCCACATTTTGGCAACTCGTTCGAACGTCGCTCCATTTAGCGGTCGGTGTGTCGGTGACATTGTATCAAGAATTTCCGTGAAAAACTCAACCTTGAGTATTAGATGCAAAAACGGAGCATATTTCAGCTCCAAGCTATAATCGAAAATTTGACCAGTTTTCATCTGAACCTGAAATGACTACGCGTTAACGCAAACAAATTTAAAATTAGAGAGAAGCTATTTGCTTGGCTTAGCTGGATATGATTGGAACTGAAAAACCGCACAACTATTGATTGGACAAAGAAAGTGGCCATTCTCTCAGTTTCACTTCCGTCTTTTTTCAGCTTCTGATGAGAGTCAATCGAAAAAGCTGTCCGAATAGTCGGGAAACCGCTCAAAGTGAGTTTTGATAATAACGCAGATGGCAAACAGCTCTGGTCGAAAAAGAAGCTTTTCACTGAATGTTGTAAAAAAAGCTTGTTATAGCGTTTAGTTCATATATATCAGCTTTAATTTTGAGCTGGTTTCATTCTGTCAATTGCTTCTTTAAAAAATCTTTTCTGCTAAATCCAATTTTTGACAAGGAGCCTGTCACGGTTTTGCTTGATAAGACGTGTCAAAACAAGAAGGCCAAGAGGAAAGTAATTACTTTTTACCGCTATTTAAACTGAGCCATAACTACATAACATGTCATTATTACCCAATCTAACTTCACATTTGTCTCCGGTCCAAAGTGGATGCATGACGCGAGCATGAAAATGTTTGTTTTTCCTGGTCAGGCAAACAAGAGCCACCATTGAAGCAGCTCGTGAACAAACATCCCTGATTAATAACAAGAAAAAAATACACTGCATTAAGAAACATAAATTATATAAATTAAATGGAAACCCTGAGAGCTGTTCGAGAAAAGCTTTCAATAGCAAACCTAAAAATATCATATAAGTTTTCCTAATTTAACATTTCACAGAAATAATTTATCGTTTGAATGTCACTAAATTACCCTAAACAGCACAGAGAAAGTAACTCCCTGTTGATTTTGAAAGTTGATGTTTTCGTTGATGACAGTGATGTCGTGCTTGTTCAGTTCACAAGTTCCTTTGTCGTCCTTCTCAGATAATATGTTGTAGTTTGTAGAAGAACACCAAGCGTTCCTCGTACATTGTTGGCCCCACGATAACAAACTGGAAGAAACAAACCGTTTGACAACATATCCCTTAAGCTTCTTATTTTCTCGAACTTCAAAGTTTGAGGAGCTAGAAGATATGGAGTTTTCTTTGGTGGAGAAGACGGCGGTAGATTGTAAAAAGAGCAATCGCTAATATCATGCCATCGCTAAAATATGAGTAAAGTTGATGCGAACTATAATCATCTTGCGCTTTATTATATGACGGAGAGGCTCATTGTGAAAATTTTTTCAGTGCATTGCAAATAAAGACACTGGCGAGATGGTCTATAATCGGTATGTAATTGAGCCCATGATAAAACTAAATACTGGGCTCCCCAAAACAACATGCATGATTGGTCGATTTCACACGGTGTAATCAGTTCGGTGGTGGTCGGTTATCTTCGGCAAACACCTTTTAAACGCTCTCATTTTTCATTTGATAAAAAATGCCATCTCTAACTTAACGAGTCAAACTTTTTTAAAGTTACGATAAAACTGTTGTCGATGCACTTAAAGTCCAAAACAGCGACAACATGACGCAGTGCGGAATTGAGGAACGTTTACCTCTCCAAGCCATTTCAGTGACAGAAAACACCGCCTGGACAGTTGGTATATGTTCCTTAACCTTTCTTTACTATTTTTTTTATTTTCTTATTACCTTCATTACTAATATTACTTTTTCTACTGACATCAGTGCTTGCGATACTCTTCTTACACATCTTACAAATTAGTAATACTAAAAAGCACAACTTTCATAACACAGTGAAACCCCGATACAGCGAACCTCGATATAACGGTATCCCCGGAATAACGACTCTAGTGTAGTGGACACATGGGCAGAACATCTCCTAGATATTCGCCATAGCTACGGGCCCAGAGATCGATTTAATGCGGACGAGACAGGCCTTCTGTGGAAAGCACCTCCAACATAAACCTTCTATTTTAAAGGACAAAAGTGCAGTGGAAGCAAGAACAGTAAAGAGTGTGTTACTGTTCTTGTAGCATGCAACCAAGACGGAACAGACAAGCTACTCCTGTTAATTATCGGGAAATATGCCAAACCCCGGTGCCTCAGGGGAAGCAATATGAACTTGATTTCAGTGACCTACAAATTACAAAAGAAGGCATGGATAGACAGTGTTTTATTCGAAGAATGGGCTCGAAAATTTGATCGGAAGATGAAAGCGCAAACCGGCATATCCTGCTGTTCATCGATAACAGCACTGTACACGTGTCAGTCACTAGCCTAACAAACTCGCGATTGATATTTTTCCCGCCAAACTGTACAAGTAGACCTCGGCCTGAAAACCAGGGTATTATTTAGAACCTGAAGGTCTACTACCTCCAGGTATTGATTCGAAGAATGATGCAGTATTTGGATGAGGATCAGCCCATCTTTTGTGCTATAGCCAAAGCGTGGGGCAACGTGAGCCCTGACACTATTCAAAAAGGTTGGAGAAAGGCCGGATTTCCAGGTGTGGTGGTAGAGCTAACGCAGGACCCATTTGAGTCAGACTAGGAAGGCGTGCTACATTATGGAATGAGATACCAAGCTCTCTGAGAGAACTACCAAAGAAATCATTCAAACTCAGAATTAAAAGCAATTAAACTCTTAAGTGTTCTTGCAGATGAAGATTGAGGCCCTGTTAGGGGTTTTAGGGATAAGGGATAACTGGCAAAATAATTTTAGGGATAAGGGATAACTCACTAAAAGAATATAGGGATAAGGGATAACTGAGGTAGTTTAAGGGATAACAAAAATAGCTTTGATTTCTCAATTTTCACTCGTTTGGTCACTTTTGCCATGGATCTGCATCACCAGTGACCAGTAAGGAACAGTAACAGGACATTTATCGGTCCAAATTCAAGCAAGATGGGTCAGATTTCCACGATTTGCTCCCAGGCTCTTTTATTCTGTCAACCGCTGCCATCATGGCACACATGTAACACAGGCATCACTTGATCAGTCATAACTGAGAGCCCGAAAGGGGGGGACCGCTAAAATTTACTGGCCCATACAGCCTATTTAGCACTCGAAAAGTATCTTTGCAGTTTTCAAGCGGGTGGTATGGTTCTTATTGTTGGTATGTCAACTGATATCAGGCACAGGGTTTTCAGTAAAACGGCAGAACTCCACTGGCTGTAAAATCGAACGTCGTTAAAATTTGCACTCATGTAAGAATAAATTAAGACTAACAAACTGAGAGGCTTCATGAAGAAAATAGTGTTTAAAAGGTGACACAGCACTTTACTTGCTATCAAATTTTATGATCATAAACTCTTTATTTCGTTTTGTTTTGCCCCTAAAGAAATCACATCTTTGGCAATCTCAAATTTCAAAATTTTCCAGAGGACCATGCTTCCGGACCCTCCTAGGTTAGCTTGCCCCTTCGGACCTCGCCTTAATTTACACCGCATGTTATGCTTTATTGGACACCTGTAGAAACTCCTGCTAAGAACCCTGATCAGACATCGGGATCACAAGGATCAAGAGACTGCACCATGGCGGCTTCATTGTACTCTAACTAATCATTGTTAGACTGAGATGGTACTTTCATATAACTGTCACGAAATTTATGAAGATTTATGTGGGGGATCCCTTCAACAGAAAAACTGAACATTTAAGGGGAGATCAGCTAAATGTTACTGTCTTTTAGCCGAAAATTCTCCAAACCTTCCACCATACGATAAATAATGACCGGTCCCTTATCTATTAAGAAACGGTCCGGGGTCACTTAACGCTTTAAAATTGCCACCTATTGTCAAATTCCAAAGATAATTTTGGGGATAACAGTCTCGATAATATTAGGGATAAGGGATAACTGCCGCTGGAATTTTAGGGATAAGGGATAACTAAACCACCCCTAACAGGGCTTCAAGATTCCTTCATTGAGGTTGGTAGGATCATCTCTAAATGAAATTAAAATGTCAGTAGCAGTAGTAAACAAAAAATACATTAAATTACATCGTTTTCCCATTTCTCGATTTAAGTAAAAATAGTAGTTTATAATGGTAATAGGACTCAGTGGAGTCCAATTCGGTGTGTAATCATACGAGTGATTAACAAAATCGGGAGCAAGGGAGTCATGTGCCCACCCAGGGGTTGTGACATAAATGTAAGTTTACTCTCCCCTCCCTAGTCAGTCAACGTATGTCACGTGACGAGGCACATGGAATAAAACACTTTTGGAGTTGTCAGCCATCTTTGAATGCCTGATCTTACATGGTGTCAGAAATAGTTTCTTTTCCACGCCAAAACACGCCACAAAGCT
>Ga0126343_10000676_pt1:2500-13950 | contig 13950 bp, 9 predicted proteins | sample Cyp2metagenome_FD_92531 | JGI IMG/M metagenome (GOLD analysis project Ga0126343, IMG submission 92531) | Coral microbial communities from Lord Howe Island, Old Settlement Bay, Australia - Cyphastrea 2 metagenome | ecosystem: Host-associated > Invertebrates > Cnidaria > Coral ... | reverse complement strand
TTAGCCCTAGTAAAGGGAATCAGGGAACCACACGAGGTAAAGAAAAAATCTTTTGACCTCGGTGGGAATCAAACCCACGACCTCCGGATTAGATCTACCGTTACTCTGCCGACTGAGCTACGATGTCAGTCAGAGAAGGTCGGGGACGATTAGGTGGTGAATCGCGGCGAAGAGAAAGTAAGGGTACATATGAACGTTGCGCCGCGTAGCACTAAGAACACAAATGATGAAACAGAGAATTAACTCTGGGTTCAATTAGCACTCCAATTTACACTTCAGAGTTAATTCTCTGTTTCATCATCATATAATTAGCTCGTTATTCTGAAATTTCACATATTTTGGGATCTGTGGCAGCTTCCAAATCTCGATGCTTTAGTGTTCTTTAGTATTCACTCCGTTTAGTGAAGAAAAATATTTCACTACACCGTTGGCTTTTGGTTGTTTCTAAGCCTGGAACCCATCGTCCATCTTTGAACGGTAATAGCCTGAAATGAGTGGTCGCCATGTTGTGCTTACATAGCATCGAGTACATTGGTTCATCTTGCGCTTTTGCACATTCACTACACTACTCCTGTGGACTTGGACATTAAAGGTCATTCTCGTCCCCAGAGCTCTTGTTCCTCCTAGCCGGCGGGGCCATTAAAGTCCATTTTAAGCGAAAAGGAACCCACCCACGCAAAACCCAACTACGGGCCTGGGGCCTGTTTCTCGAAAGCCCCGGAAACTTTTTAGCCCGTAAAGCCATTTTCAGTTCATCTGTATTTAAAAACGGAGAAGAGTATACGAATGAAACTTCGTGTGTGAAGTGAACCTCAGTTCATCTTTAGAATATGAGAATAAAAGAGTTCTGTAATGGCAAGGTTCGAGATTTTGCTATGGCTTTATGGGCCCGAAAAGTTTCCGGGGCTTTCGAGAAACAGGCCCCTGCAATCATCAGTGCACAAGTTGTGACCATCGTCAAGTCATAACTGGTTACCATAGCAATAAGATTAATGAGGGTCAACAAGTCACAACTCGTTCATTATCTGAGAAGGAGTGGTACTATGATCCCTCAGGGCATCTGATTTGGTCTAGCTAACCCCAAAATACTTTTTTCGCCTAAATAAATCTTTGCACCTGTTCGAAATGCACTGAGCTTTTTTGAGCCTTTTTAAACCAGATCTTGACTATTTATAGGCCATAAAAGTTACAAGTCATCTGCTCCCCGACCGAGCTAGTAGGGGGTATGGACCTATTCCTTACATGACGTCACACACTGCTTTGCATGCATTTTTACAAAGTCTTAATGCAATGCAAATCAGTTTGTGACGTCAAGTAAGGAATAGACCCATGCCCCTTTCTAGCTCGGTAGTGGGACAGATGATGGCTAGACTTTGTAACTTTTGCAGCCTATAAAAATGTAAATATTTGGTTGAAAAAGGCACAAAACGGCGCAATATGTTTAGAACAGGTGCAAAAAAACCTTTGCAAAACCGAATTAAAATGTAAGCAACCAAGCAAAGAGTATAGTTTTAACAGAAATTAAAAAGCGCGTAAATAAAAAAAATGCTCCAAACGTCTACTTTTCAGGGGCAGTGTAGGACTGATTAAAGGCTGCGTCAGTGTTCACCTTGGGATCTTTGCAAACAAAGTTCATGATGTCCCTCCAGTTCCTGTCTACTGTCTTGAACTTGCGTCCTTCCTCAGGCATCTGCTGCATGATGTCCTCAGAACTAAAGATAGGCTCTAGGTACAGCCACTGGGCTTGAACTTTTAGCCACTCATCTATTATTTCCTGCATCTTTAACAAACGCTCTTCCCAGGACTAAAACCCGAAAAACATAATAAGACTAACTATCCATTGAAAGAAACGTCAAATAGTCACATTAGTGAACACTATAAGCTGTAAATTAAGCGTTACTGCTCTAAAAAAAGCAAACGCTGCATTCCAACTCAGCCAAAAATTATGATAACGAATCAGTCTAAGGTTATCCTCCAGCATAGCGGCTTACATCAGTTAGTAATATTTCACAATTAACTATGACAACATTGATGTGTAGTAATTATAGTAGTGGAACCGCGTAGCACCCGTGAAATAGCAATGATACTAAATTAATTACTTGTTAAGGTGCCGGAAGTAGGCAATACTGCCGATACACCAAATCCCCTGGGTTTCTACCCTTATATGTTTATACCCTTGATCTGTAGTATATATGAAATAATTCATATTTGTACTACATCATTTCACTCCTCACGGGAGATATGAATTCAACTAATTGACCTCGCTCCCAATGTGTGGCTTCATAGCTCAGTGACCTCCGTAATACCGATTTTCTCATCGCTTTCTCATCATTCTTTTTACCCGTCGAAGACTGCAGTTCGGGCAGTCAAAAACTTGTAGTTTTTAATCATTTTAGCCAGAGATCACCTTTAATTTTAACTATGTTTCATCCTGGCTGCAGCCCTTCAATATTTTCATGTATAATAATGTTATCATAAAAGGGAAGGTGAAAGTAAAGAATGATAATCGCAGTAAATTTTCCCACTTAAGCAGCTGGAAAGAAGAAGCCTGAAAAAACTGCAGTTCGGACAGTCGAAAGCTCGTAGTTTATAATCATTTTAGCCAGAGATCGCCTTTAATTTTAATTATTATACATGTATGTTTTTGCTTGAGAATAGCAAGAATTAAAGCACTTTCATTCATCTGATTCAAATGTACTGCAGTTTCAAAGACACCAAACATCCATTTTAGCTATTGTTGACAGGGCCATGTGTTGTAAAATAGGGATTACTCCTTTGAGCGATGAGGTTGAACGATACAACCATTGCCGCAATGGCCTCAGTTTACAATAAAATTTCACATAATTACCTTTATTTCAGCCTCAAACGGCTTGATAAAGGGGGAACCTCTCATTGTCTGGGTCTTAACAATTTGATCATCAAGTGTAGTCTGAATTTCATCCACAGCAGCCAAGATAGACACGCCAGTATCACGGTATTCAGTTGTACTGAACAAGATGTTGTCCCATTCATCCACCATCTTTTGCATAGCTTTCTCCAACGAAAATTCCTTATAACAGTATGAAAAGACTCTAACATCAGTATCAGGATTGATTGATGTGAATGTAGCTAAGCAATAACTTTGATATATACTGGAACTGTACGATTCAACTACACAGAATGTATGATAACGTTGCACCCATTAAATAATTCAGCTGTTATTGATAAATTCCACAGCGTAACTGCAGTTTTACATACATTACCAATGATACTGTCCAAACCCTATCAAATGCTTCTGTACGGACACACTGCACACAACCGCTATTCTTCATATCTGTACACTCCACGCGACAGGTTTTTAAATAGAGACTCAGTTTAAGCAGCGGGAATTCGGACGGCGACGGCGATGCCGAAAACTGTGAGAAGACTAGGGAGAGAATGCCGTTGTGGTGGAAATTCACAAACATTAAGCAACATCGTCGGGACCGCGGTTTCGGCACTGCCAAGCTTCTTGAAATTATTGATTTTCGTCCCCTGTTTCAAATCAGGATGACTTCAGTCAAAGAAGTTCGCAATCAACTCTTGATAAGCAACGATGAAAGTGTACGAAACGATAACAAACTTCTACTCTTGAACCATTTAGCCGGTTTAATAGACGGGTTCACGCTCTTAGTTACATCATGGGCAATCAGGGCAAGATTGTAAAGAAACAAAGGGGAAAATAATACGTTTTTCTTCATATTTCCGTTCTGATTGCACATTTGGAGACGAAACATACACTGTAGATGGAGAAACCCCTTTTCTAGGTTGACCAGCGTTTTTGAGCTGATTGAGGGATTGTTGTGGGAATAGGATTTTTTTTTCACTGTTAAAACCGAAAATTTTTTTGCCTTAGCCGCTTAAACCACAAAAGCAACATCTCACATATTCTGATGAGAAGGCTAATGCCTAACCCAATCGACTTCAAAACACTAGTGAATGTACAAATGGGGTTTTTATATGTATAGTTAAAGTTGCGTCGCGAAAATTCCGCAACTCAGAACGGAAATATGAAGAAAAACTTATTCTTTGCCTCTTTGCTTCTTTACAATCTTGCCCTGATTACCCATGATGCAACTAAGACCGTGAACCCATCTATAATCTCGACCTACGTTATGATTTCTTTCCTGATTTTTACTTCAATGATTTGGAAGTCGACGAGTGCCTGTCCGAGTTTCGCTTCCACAAACGCGGCTTGCCCTCTCTCACTGAAATGAAGTAAATTAACTTATCAGCAAATGTTAATCAGACTGGCGCGACATGTCATTGTACCGACTGATAAACATTGAAGAAAACCACTGATTTTACGACTGATAATGATGAAAACAGCTACATGTACACAAGTTTTAATACTGTTAGAATTTCACCGTAATAAACTGTTTGACATTTGAGTACTTCTTGAAGGGAAACTGAATTTCGAATGAATTGCGTGTAAGTTGTCTTTGTTTACATCAGCTTTCAAAAAGACATTTCACGGTACTCACATGTTCGCCGACTGGCTTGAGTTCGCTTCAGCTTTTTCTATCTTTCTTGAAAATGAAATATCTTACATAACAAGAGGAAACAAGCAATTAAATCTCCTTGAGATCAGTTTCACGGGTTATTTAGCGCCAACACAGCAGAGTAAACGAAAGCGAAACCTGACGTTTTCAGACAGGCGAAATGAGCTCAACTCACGTCGGGACCGAACGCAGGTCGTTAACCCATTTCCCGCCAGTCATGCGCAGAGGACCTTTTGGGTTTTCCCTGACCTTGTGATGTTCCCGTCGCCGTCCGCGTTGTCGTTGCTTAAAGTCCCTATTTTCTACCCAGGAACTGTATCAAAAATTAATGCCAGTAAACAATATAGCGATCTAGGCACAGGGCTTTGCTCAGTGTTCTCGAGTACCCTGCAGTATTTGGGAGAGGTTATAATCACCGTTCTTTACTCAGGATTGTTTTTTTTTAAATATGTAAAGACCAATTTTTTATGCAGAGCAAAACACAAACTGGAAAAGAACCAGAATAAAGTGCCCGTTACAACCCGTATTTTAGAATTTTTATCTGGCCAATTTGTAAGTTCTAAATTAACCAAACTGACTTGAGGCACATCACTATTAAAGCTGCGCGTAGATAAATAGCCAGTAACTCCTTAGTTTGGGCGTGTGGAGCCTGTGAACAGTCTCTGAGCCAGTTCCTTCTTGGCCCTTCCAGCCAGGGCTTGTTTACAGGCTAGGGAGTTTGGAATGAGTGTTCCGAAAAATTAACGAAAGCAATGGTTTTTTGACAGGGATGGCAGTGGAACAGTATGCCTGCTACACTAAATAATTGAATCAAGATGCCACTTGATCCTGTCCAGCATGCGATACTGGAGGTGCTCTTCATGGTAATGACGTACCTTGCTTGCCCCTGCACTGATGCCCTCCAACTCATCCATATATGGCTTGAGATTGAACTTGAGAACCTTACGCAAAGTACTTCCAGAGTCTGGTGTGATATCAAACCCAATAATATCAGACATGGCCTTCCAGTGTCGAGAACGAATTCCTGGGTTGCACATAACACTAATGACAGGAATGTGCTCCTAACAAATATAAACAACAACAACAGCACTGTAACTCTGAGGATGATCACCAACTACTTAAACATGATGTATGGATTAAGTACAGAATTGAAGAAAATGTTTCATCATGAAAAACATCAATAGATAAGTTAAATGACATAAACTTGACTAGACAACAATACCTTGAATTCTCTAATTTGATGTTGTACTGTGTGTGTAACTACTAATGCAGCCAGTTCTGTCTCTGGCTCTTCCTTCTCCTTGGAATCTTTGACTCTTCTGTGACCTTTCTTTTCCTTCTCAGCGTCCTTTTTCATTGACTGAAACACTTTTGCAATCTTGTACATCTCACGGCCATACTCCTCAACCTAAACAATAACTGACCTGTCATCTGATTATCACATACCTCAGTATAGACGATACGTGCAAAGCTCTTTTTTACGATAACTGCAGAATGCGCGCTCAATGGCTAATTTTTATTGTCAGTATGCCGACAGACACATGAATTTAAAATCCATGCGACGTGTCAGTGAGCGAGAGCGGGAAATTCGATAATTTCTTGTCCTAGAAAAAGGAAGTTGATGTCAGTTTTTAATGCGTCTGTCATGTTATTGACTATGAATTTCGTCATAACATTGTCAAAGAAGTCTGCGGATGATCCACAGCTACTTTGATAATGTTATGACGAAATTCATGATCGATAACAGGACAGACGAATAAAAAAACTGACGTCAATTTGTTAATTCGCACAGTTGAGAGTTTTTGTTAAACACAAACTTGTAGGAGTGAATTGCTGCTTCATATTAGTAGAAACTAGAATCGTGACATCTTAAATTCTTATAGTAAACTTGAACTTCTCTCCAACTTGTTTCTTCTTAGGTTCGTTCCAGTTTGTTGTTTGAATTTTGTTCTGTTCTGCCACATATTCGTTCGTTTAGTAATTCAAACCTGTTTTCCATGGCCTCCGAGTGTTCAAGTTACCCCATTCATTATTTGCTGTTTACTTCTTGAAGATACAGCTTATTTTCTTAATTACACTAAAACTAAGTGATAAAATAAACTTTACGCATTAATGTTATGCATGCATTCATGAATGTTTTGTTACTGTTCGAAACTGACCATATTCATTGTTCATTAATATTCTCATGATAACATCCGTTGCACTAGTTTTACACTATGAACAGTCCATCTTTTCCAATCGGTTGTAGAACGAGCAATGAAAAAAGAGTGAGCACAAATTGGCCATGAACCAGGGACATTGGATGATATGCAACTCTCATGGTGTGATTGGCCGTGGCTTGGAAGTATGTCAAAAGGATGTAAAGTTATTGCTAAAACTCGAGATAACCAGCCACCGAAAGGTTTCAGTTTAACGGGAGTATGACTGACATTTTCGAGCGACGTTTAAGAAAGAATCCACCAGCAGTTTGAGCAAAAAGAAATTACATCGGTTCGACGACTTCTGTGCGACTGTTTAAATAATATTTTCTCAAAACAAATCATTTCTAACAACACGCTGATCATGAAATTTCACATGTTTAAGCACAATTTCTCTAAACTTTGAAATTTACTTTCTCGAGTTCTCATGGGAAATTGTTTTCACTGTTATTTCAGGCAACTATTTATACATTGTTAGCGTTTTAGACATTACACTGAAAAAGGACTGTAAAATACCTAAAATTACTCTGATACAAGGTCTTTGGCTGCTGAAAACTGAAATTACACGATTTCCTATTGGATTTCGTCTTAATGATTTTCAGAAAAGCTCTAATGATGTTAAACCCGAGCTACATCACTGTTGGTAGTTTGTTGCTTACAAAATATAGAATTCCGGAAAAGCAAATCCTTGTCATTCTTTTGAAGAAAAATGATAACAAACATGCAAGACACATTTCATTTGACATAGTTTGCTGTACGAAGGTTACCTTCTAACCAATTTTGACGAGCGCTTCAATTTTGCTTGATTTACCAGTTCATAAGCTCTCTTAATGACGCTAGTCGCTCTTCAGTAGAGGCCCCTAAAGTATAGTTAGAAAGACACACTTCCCAACAAATTGGAGAAGAAATTTAGGCAAACTAAGTATAGAGAGGTTCCCACTACTATCACCACACATTGAACTAAGCTCACAATGGAAGACTAAGATAGTTCAGTTTAACCAGACACCATTTCCACCCATACAAATGGGGAGTTCTGAGACCAACCAGCTTCTAAAATTCCAAGCATCTAAACATGCGGTACGATCGTGGAACACGCGGTGGCCTGATAACTAGCATTGGATTGATTGGACCAGGTGCAAGCTCTGGCCGCTGTAAAAGCGTTTTGTGCTAGGGCCAGCCACTTTGCCCTTCTACATTCACGTACGTGTGTGGATGGGTACCAGCAAATTGTAACCTGGAGGTATATCAGCTATGGACTAGCATCCCATCCAGGGGGGAGTGGATTACTCCTACCATGTTAAAGGCAGTAAAAGTCAGAATGTTCAAGCAGTTAACTTCTTTCCGTCGCATTGCTGATATAAAAATCACCCAATTATGCAAGGTCATTCTCGCATGCTTTCCGAGTCAAGTCAATCTTTGCCTGTGCGTCTCACCACCCAGCTAGCGCTGCTAGCCAGTTTTTGTTTTCATTGTTCCGAATTGAAATTTTGTTTATTTTGTGAAAGGCACGTTGCGTAGTTATTGAGTGTAGGACTGGGTCCGCCGGCCGAGTGATGACTTGAAGAAAGCTATGTGACGACGTTCGGGTCGAAGAGCAGATAACGTATAAAATTTCGTTGCGTTCATGGATTAAATCGTGCATTTTCACTCGTTTCTTTTTTACTTCTTGCTCAACCCGAGGAAAAAGCCAGCCTGCTCATTGCTACAGCAGTCCTTAATCAAACTGAAAGCAGAAATACAACAGTAATGCAACTGAAGAACTAAACCCGCTTATTATATAATATGGCATAGCTATTTTAACCTCTGCCTCAGTGGCTTCAGCGTTCAGTTCAAGAAAGGCGCCATCCATCCATTTTTTCTCAGCTCTTTGCCATTTAACAATTGTTGTGAAGAGTTTTTGATAAGGCTCAATAGCTTTGGTGATGGCCTCCACTTCAGGATATGTTGTTTGCTCCCACTTGAATAACTCTTCTTCCTATATATTGAAGAGGACGACAAAAACACTGATTAAAAGTACTTCTCGAACATCACAAGGCCAACTAGACCACAAAAACATAATTTTGTAAATCAATGGGGATGGAGTTAACAGTGAATGGAAGTGCAGTAACAAAGAAGCAAAATGATGGGGGAACTGACTTCTGTAACAAATATGCTCTTTTGACGAGAACAGCAACCTCTTTAGTTAAAATCAAGGAATAAAGGATGGTTAACACAACATTCAAACCATCTGCTGGGGAAATGGTAATAATATATCAGGGCATCGGAAACTATACTAGGAAAATGGCAAACAAAACTCGGAATTCTCAGGATGACTGTCATCACTACATAACAGTTCTCACTCTCTGTAACGCAACAGATGACACCCACGGTATGTGGAAAAATACCTATCCTTTTATCTGAAAAATGCGGCTTTATTTTTAGGGAAAAAAACAACAAACAAACAGATCGATAAGGTTACCTCGTTAATAAAGCTAATGGCATCAACACTGTCAGTGAGTTTCTTTTGAACTGTTTGTACTTCCTTCACATACTGCATCATCATGTCCATATCACCATACTCTTTGAACTCCTCCACGCGTCTGAAACAAACAACATTACAAAAAAATGGCTTGTAACGGTCCAGTAAAAGACGAGAGCGGTCAACATCTACGTGTGGAAAGAAAATTGGATTTGCCTAGGTTTTGCGTTACCAAGCTTAGTGATTGGTTTAAAAACTTGTGCCACGTCTCATCCAATCAGAAGTAGAACCAAAACAAATTATGAGTAGTTCGCGCGATGCGGGGACAGCTCCACTTATTTGGTTGGAGTTCCGTCTGCTTCCTTTGTGATTGGCCATCAATCATTCAAAACTGCTCTATACATTATTCCGTACAGATATAAAACTTACTATGAGAGTGAATACAAGCTATATTTGCGTACAGCCTGTCACTAGATTTCAAAATTGTATAATTTCAGAGCTGAACAAAGAGTTTCCAGCATTCTGGCTGTTCACTTCGCCTTCCGCGAATAATTGTTAAATATCAATTAAAAAATACACATTATGTTAGAATATAGGGAGTCATATATGTTGTCGCTATTTCTTCGGTGTCATGGACGTTTGACAAAAACACCTACTTCCACACAAACTCTATATTCAGTTGCTCCATTTTTGTTGTTTTGTCATTAACATTCTAAAAAGGCCTTATATATACCTGATAAGTAGAGTTTATATTAAACGCATGTTTTGGTTAGAACAAACCATTTTAAATGTGTATAAATAAAACGGCACAACTTTTCGTAGACATAACTCAAAAAGTACTCCTGTGTTACAATGTAAATCATTAAAATCATCCTTGATTATACCTCTTGAGCTTGTCAAGCTCCAACATAACTTTCTCTCTTTTCTCCATGAGTGCACTTTCATTGCTCTTCTGAGCAGCAACCACAATCTACAATACAATATACAATTTGTTGTGTCGATAAAAAAATACCACAAAATGTCAATAAAATAAATTGCTCATTCCGAATCCAAGCTTACCCAAAGATATGTCCCTCGAATGTTAGATGCAAATATGAATTCAATCATAATGCACTGTGAATATAAGACCACGCTCTAATATAGCTTTTGCTCTAAAAGAACACTAATAAATAGACAGGAAAATCATTGAACATATGGAGCACATTGGTTTGTAATTGGTCCGCTAAGATTGTAACGCTCTTTCTTTTTCCCGGATGGTATCATGCCAATCCCAGTTTATCGGTGAGCCTCCTGTCCACAGTCTCCCACATGAGTAGTCTCCGTGACATTAAGGAAGGTAATGTACATTGCTGGTGCCAAGTTTGAAGAACACTGCTTTAAATATTTTTAGAGTTATTTCGATTGAATGTTATGCTGTTTGAGTGGTACCACCTATGACGTAATCACTAAAACGAAAAAAGGTATGCCAGAAAGAAAAACAACATTCTTCTCTACTCTGAAAGCCTTTCAAATAAGCAGCAATTATATTTTACTTCATGGGCACTTTAAATTTAGCCAGGTTCAAAGTAAATTTTGGATATTCGAAGAGTTTTCATGGTTGAACCAGCAGAGCCTTTAATACTCAGCGCTCTGCCTTCCACGGTCAGGTTAAAAGAATTTATTTTTCCTTTCTGTCTGATACTTTCTTACTCGTAACACTGAAAATACGCAAGGTCTTTAGAACCAATCCCATTTTTGGGTGATGTGAGGGCTTTTGGGTTTGGTACCCCAGCAATGTTGATTTTGCTAATTTCTCACCATCAACGCGATCATAAGTCAATCACATTCTTACAAAGAGTTAATTCTCGGATCTTTATTGGAAAAACTTTAACATTTACCTCATCATTCTGGTCGAATATGGGAGCAATATTGTTAGGCCAGTTAAGTACAATAGAGTTGAGGTTCATGTCATCTTGTGTGAATGTAAAAACATCTAAAAGATAGGAGAGCCTGATGAATGACTCCTGCAACAAATGGACACAGGAACCTTAGCATGACTTATAGACAAATATCATTGAAAAATAATAAAGAATTGGTTCATGCTTAGAGTGCGTATATTGAGTTATGGATGCACGCAGGAAGTTTGGAGAACACGAAAGAAGCGTAAGAGTTGCTCGAGGCGATAGCCGAAAGCAACTCTAGCTTCTTGAGTTGGCGAAAGCATATTATTGGGCGCTAAAACACGAAAACAAAGACCCTCCAAAACGAAGACCTAAGACCTAAGACCCGGTCTTC
>Ga0126343_10000675_pt1 | contig 13964 bp, 4 predicted proteins | sample Cyp2metagenome_FD_92531 | JGI IMG/M metagenome (GOLD analysis project Ga0126343, IMG submission 92531) | Coral microbial communities from Lord Howe Island, Old Settlement Bay, Australia - Cyphastrea 2 metagenome | ecosystem: Host-associated > Invertebrates > Cnidaria > Coral ... | reverse complement strand
ACCGATATGTCCCCAAAGTACCCTAGTTACAATTTATAAGTCACTGATTCTTCCACATCTCGATTATTGCAGCGCTGTATGGGGATGTATCGGAAATGGCCTCAGCCAAAAACTAGAGAAACTACAAAATAGGGCAGCACGCATGATAACAGGGTCTGGTTGGGATGTCAGATCTGTCTAGATTCTTCGTGCCCTCAATTGGGAAAGCCTCGCTGACAGACGCGCTAAACAATTGAAATCTTTAATGTTAAAACCGCTAATAACCTTGTACCCGAATACCTCTCTGATTAATTCACCAGCGTAAATACCGTCCACAGATATAATCTTCCGGGCGCCCAACATAACCTGTTCATTCCGCGGCCTAACACTGAGGCCCTCAAGAAGAGTTTTAGTTATAGGGGCGCAGTAACATGGACCAGTCTGTCAGCGGAGGCTAAGCAGGCCACTACTTCGAATAGTTTTTATTCCGCTATTGTAAGTTAGTAATAGCTGTTACGTTAATTTAAAATAATTAAAATAAGTTATAATTAAGTTAAAATAGTTAAAATAGTTCGTAAATTTTTAGTCTTAGTTCTTAAGTACTAGGTTATATAGGTTTTTAAGTATTTAAGGTTAATGTGCACGGCTCTTTAGAAGACCACTTTTTAGTGAAATGATCCCGTGCATAAATAAAGTTTCTATTCTATTCTATTGTTCTATTCTAATTGTACGACTGGTGTATTTTCCATTAAAACACTCCCGCCTATATAATAAAAATCCTTATATCACTCTTGAATTTCAACACCCAATCACAGCATGATGTAGGTTACGAAACTTTACCAAGCGCTAATTACAGGGAAATAGTTCAACCAGATTCTCCCAATCAGTGCCACAAAAGCAGTTGGGAGACAAACAGGGGTATTTGTATGTTTTCATTCAGTTTAAGGAGACTTAAAAAAACCTCGCCCTGTTAATTTCATATCGTTTTCTGGCTGACTAACACATGCGACGAAAACATAAGTACAAGCATAATCAAAAGCGAAAGCATAATCAGAAGATTTCAGCATAACCAGAATTATTTTTTTAAAATGGACACCAACTTTAAGTTAAAAACAAGACATGTTTCGATCGTTCAAAGATCATCTTCAATTGTGAATTCGTTTACAAGTTCGGTTGAATTTGTACAAGTAACGTCGTATAAGTTAAAACGCGATACAATTCAATTATTCGAAAAAATTAACGCACAATTCTAAGAAGCGCAAGAAATAGAGTAAACGCGATTGTAGACCAGCCATAAACTCAACGTTTACTTTGACACGAGGCACCGCGAAACAAACGCACAATTCCAGTTACACCGATAGACCTTCGTAAAAGTTAACTTAACTTCAGTACAAGCGTTGAATACTGATTAACCTTCGTAAACTCGGAAAACTGCATTAACTCTGGAATTCAAGTAAAAACTCGGAGGCCCTCGTGGTCTATACTAGGAAGGCCACTCGCACGCATGCTCAAAACTAGAATGCCTGCGCAGGGAACAAAGCTGGGAAACGTGAAGTCCAGCAGTAACAACTAGAGCAACACTTGCGGAGCACTACACTTAACACAAGAGAGAAAATTGTAAAAAACAGAATTAAGTACAATAATTATGACACAAAATTTTATGAATAAAAAAATAATAAAATAACATAAACCAGTACTACATAAAGAATAACATCAGAACGAGAGTTAAGTCAGCATGTTTCAGCTGCTCATTTAAAGTAGGATTCTCCCATTTGATGTGCACTGCTTCTTTCAAAAGGAGTTGTAATTTGTTGCGTGCGCAATCCAGAATGGATAATCACTTCTTATCAGCTGAAAACCGACATACCTGGGATTGCTGTAAATGCAGAAAGATGTGAGAGCTCCTTTCCCTGCTCAGATGTTCACGAACGCGCGTCGAGAGATGTCGGCTAGTCTCACTGATTAACAGGCATTACACCATGCACACGTAAACTTGTAGACAACGCGCGAACGGAGATCGAGAGGAATAGAATCCTTAACACTAAAAATACCACCAATTTTAAAAGAAGAAAAAGCTGACTTAATTTCGATGTTAGTACAATAGCGCTGTACAAGTTTGCGTAGCCTTTTCTGTTTCCCTAGTGAAAGAGCCTACATGGCGTAACTAAAAATAATCCGTTGAAACGGTTTGCTGAACCTGAGTGCTAACTGATAGGCGGATTGTAGCGCTCCTGTCGTATCTGTGGATGACCTTTTCTACGATGTGATCAGGGAAAAGGTTTCACCGTAAAATAAGGGTAAGATTTTTGATATCCTGATGAAAGTCTAGCCAAGAATTGTTGATCTTATAAACCCTGTACACCAGGGTACTAACAAGACCCATGTTTTAAGAAAATGAAGAGAAACTGAAATAGTTGGTTGGGAGCCCCGTAAAATGTTTCCTCACGGAAAACAGATGTATGGAGATTAAGAGGGTTGTTACTGACCACGAAATCCGAGAAAGCTAACTTATTGTCTACTTCTTTCGCCATATAGTAAACCGTATGTTAGGGTGTTGGGAACTGATGTAATTGTAAAAGGAAACAGCATCTTACCCCCTCTCAAATAAACAGAAAGTGTTCTCGACATATCGTCGATAGAACAAAATCTTAGAGCCCTTGTAGTTTTCTATCCAATCCTTCTCGTTATGCCCCATGAAAAGGTTGGCTAAGACGCGGCAAGGGGCAAGCCCATAGACACACCATCCACCTGATTGTAAAAAGAACCTCACAAAAAATGAGTTTGAGATGTGGCAAAACACAAAAGGGGTTTAAGCTCGGTGGCACTTAACTAAATGCCAGTATTATCCTCCTTTATGTAGCGAACCGCTAGATCAATGCACTCATTCAAGGGTATGTTGGCAAATAAACTTTCAACGTCGGATGAAACCATAAAATTACTTTATAAAGATAATTAAACAGAATTAAACAGAATTAATTTTGGTAATAATCATTTTATTAAGGTAATTAAACAGAATTACAATTAACATCTTTCTAGATTTTTCTAGTCTCGTCTCTGCTTGGTCCGGCCTCGCCCATGGAAACTAATAGCACAAAATCAAGTACCCTACCTTAAGGTGGCCTCTAAATATTCGTTTATAATTCAGATGGACGCTTCAAAATTCAATGGCACCACGCTTTCGTGTGTAACGTTGTGCTTGTAACATCTTAAAATCATTCCATAAGACTTAATTTACACCTGAGGCGCATGCTAGATTAGGTCTATGTTCTACTTTCCGTTTGTACTGTCTGTCTGTGTCTGCACCATTAAAAATTGGTGTCTATAGAGCGCTTATTAACAAGGTTCGTTGGGAGTCTGTTCGTCGATATTTCTTGCATGTTAGGACTGAGTTTCTTCCCAGATTGGTGATCACTCACTGTAAAGTCACGGGAGGTAACAGCTCGGCGTCTCTGATTCCAAGTCTCCAACAACCGAAGTGCCTGCAAACCCGACAAAAACAGCTGCCAAAACGGCAAACATGAAAGATCAACCGACATATCTGAGATAATATAAACGCAATAACAAGTAGAGCGAATACAGCAGGCAGAAAACCGAGAATCAAAAGCTCTACCCATGAGCAAACATTCAGCCAATCAGCAAACGGGCCGGTGGATGAAACAGCCAACGAAAGGAACGAGGCAGGAAACAAGCTTACCATCCCCAACACAATAAGAGATAACAGAGAAATTGTCTCCGCTGTGTTGGCCTTTGAATCTCGAAATGGCTGTTTTGCTAGATGATGAAGAAGAACCAAAAACGAGAAGAACGTCATCAGAATGAGACGTGAGAAAGGGTCATTGATGACAGCTTTCAAAATGATTAACACCAGCCGACGACCAATCAGAATGCTCTCCCAATTCAAAGAACCTCCCTTGCCATCCACTGGTCTTTTAAAAGGTTCATAAAGAACCTTTTCTATTGAAGCCGTCAAGCGCTGGGAAGAGGGCCCACCATCTGAATCCCACAGAACAGCCGTGATTATCCAGTAAATTAGGAATGGTGTAGGAAGAACACAAGCAAGCAAGAATGTTTTAACAGAGACCGCCTCTCTGTACAGCTTCAATGCACCCCAACACAACACAAACCCGAAAGGGATAATGAAGGTGACAACAAGGGCAATCAAAACGTACTGCCGCCACTCGTAGCAAACCACATTACCGTCGTAAAACAGTCGCCACTGAGAGCCAATGGGAACGCATCGCAGAAGCTCAAAACTAGCAGATCCTAGTATTGCGTAACCCAGTAGCAAGACTTCCAGTATACCACCAAGATAAGGCCCTTGAAAGGGCGCATCCCGACCTCGTATCATTTGGAACCCAAAATGTAAATAAAAAAGCACACAAATCGTAACCAGCGTACCAAACACGTGGAGTGTGGAAAACAGTCTTTTTGTTACGACGGTGAAACCAGGAAAAGGGCATATAAACCCGGACAGAGAGGACAATTGTTGCTGAAAATTAAACAGTCCAACCAAAGGGTCGACAAAGTAGGTTTTTAAAAGCGATTTTGAAGAGCTGGAAACAAGTAGTAGGTTTCCAGCCTGATAGAAGTAGAAAATAATCTTCAAGTATCCTCTGTTAAAGTCCAGCTCTTGGGTTGCGGGTGCAGGCTCCTTGAACCAAAGTATTTGACACTTTATCCAAGAGAGAAAAGGGGGCTTGAATGTCAAATACAGTGCCATTATTAAAATGTACAGTGTTGCAACAGGCCAAAACCAATAATCTGAGCACTTGGAGATTGGCCGACAGAGGGTGGAGTAAAGTGCCTCGGTGTAGCCCAACTTACAATGGCCACACAGTACGCCTGAACGGTTTCCTTGACAACTATTGTATTCCAATGAATTTGACTGTTCGTCTTGACCACAATATTTAGGAGGGCAGATAGTAAACTTCAAGACTGGTGGGCGATGTGACTCTTCGAAGCCCCAAAAATTCGGTTTTGCGACAATATTCCGACTGCAGTTTGCTCCAAACGGACAGATAAGACACTCGAAGCCCGGCTTTAAATGCGTCCCATATACTTGTCCACGCTGAAGGCTGTAGAGACCTCCTGCGCAAGGCAAGCAACTATAGTCCAGCCCAGTAACCATAATCGTGCATGAAGCATCCTTTGTTCCAGTAGTCATTGTATTGGAAAAGTTCACGAGCTGCATTTGACTCCCTTTCGGGCAGTAAAGTTGGGTGGAATTATCATCTCCAAAGTCAACGAGGCCTCCTTTCCCAATTTTCACTATCGAATTTAAAACAGCGTTGCGCTTGGCGTTTAAGGTGGAGTTTTTGATGTCTAAAGGTCCTTCACTTTCTGTGTGAATAAACGAGGACTTTGAAAAGGTCTTTAAGTCGCGAATCAACCCACTTTTGGATTGCAGAAAATAACAATCCTGTATAGAAACACTTGTCGACCTCCCTTCGGTATAAATAGCTCCGCCAACAGCCGATGCGAAATTGTCTTGAAAAGAACAATTCAGGAATGTTGTCTTCCCGCGGTTTAAGTATAATGCACCGCCGATCAAGGCGGTATTGTACTTAAATCTTGTCTTCTTAAAGAGAAGCCTACTGTTATAATCCCACTTGGGAAATTTCTTTTCCTCTTTTCTCATGGCAGTAGGATGGTCTTTGTGCATGCAGCCTGGATCTTCAAGTGTATCCCAAGGCAAAATAATGTGTACAGCGCCTCCAGGAGCTGCAGGGGATGAGTTATTTAGAAACAAGGCACTTTCCACAAGAATCTCTGTCTTGTTGTTGCGCGCGCTGAGATGGAAAGCTCCCCCGTTGACGGCGCTTTTGCAATTCGTATAAGTTACATTTGACATTATTACCCTATGGACATTGATCGAAAAGTAAGCTCCACCACCAGGTCCCGCTGCAAAATTCTCAAAGAAGGTTGTATCGTTCATCGTTAGATTAATTTCTGCGAGTGTGGGTGCTTGATTTTCCAAGTAAATCGCGCCACCGCGGCCATTTGAATTATTGTTGGTGAACGATGTGCCCTTAACTATGATATTTGTTTGCTCAGTAACAAAAAAGGAGATCGCACCTCCCTGTGCAATTCCTGGGTATGGTAAAGATGCCATATTTTGGACAAAGCATGAGTCCTCGATTTTTATAGAATTAACTGTCAAAGCATAAATGGCACCGCCTGGTGCACCAGCATTATTGTTTTTAAAGTAGGTTTGTCTTATTGTAGTTTGTTTTGTAGAGCTCGAGAGAAATATTGCTCCTCCGGGTGAACGCACTGCAGCATTGTTTAAAAACAGAGAGCTCTCAATAGTAATTGATTTTTCAAAACCAACTCGAGAATTGCCGCTTCCTAGCCCCATGGATGCAATTGCCCCACCTGGACCTCTAGCACTGTTTTTCTCAAACGTTGTGTTTTTTAAGGTTATTTTGCGTTGTCCTGTCCAATCATCGATAAAGACTGCTCCTCCAATTGAAGCAGAATTGCTGACAAAACGCGAGCTTTCAATTGTAATAGAATTTTCGGTACCAACTTGAAAATCTTGGTTTTGAAAATTCATGGTTGACTTTGGAATACCGAAAATTAGCGCTCCGCCACAACCAAAAGCCGAGTTTGACACAAAGTCGCTGTTTTTAATAGTTATCTTGTCCATTCTCCCAGATTTAATAAATACAGCTCCACCTCCGAGTTGTCCGTGATCACTCTTGCATTCAACAAAGTGCGATTGCTCTACGTAAAGAACAACACTTTCTGTTAGTTGCGATAAGGACACCACGAGTAATGCTCCACCGTCACCATAGGAACCACAGCGAAGAAACTTTGAATTACGCAGGCGTACCAGCATCCTCGGAGCAACAATTGACACCGCGCCCCCTCCAGCAGCATATGAACTGACGGAATTGAACAGGCAGTCTGATATGTCTATTATCAAAAGTGATTCTGTATTCCAAGTAGGAAAATCTTTCAGAGGCATATTCGCTACATTCATTGGCAAGTGTTTAATGGCACTTATATGAACAGCACCCCCACCTCCAGCCTTGTTCTCCTTGAAAACGCACGTGCGAAATGTGACCATGGCGTTAGGACATTGTATATGTACGGCACCACCTTTTGACGCCCCAAACGCATCCGTTTTTATAAACGATGAATTAATTGCTGAAAAGTTTGCAAGGTTGGTGGCTGAAACCTTTAATGCACCACCATCTCCATTCACGCCATATCCAACAAATGACGAGTTATCAACCTGTGCTACCAGTTTTTTTGCAGTGATTCCGAGGGCCCTTCCACTGAGGCCCAAGAAAAAAACCTTGCTAATAACTGCGCTCACATTATTACTTTCTATGATAAACTCGGTGCAATCTCCAAAAGGACACAAATGGTTGTTTTCAGTGACAACAACATCCTTTAGTACTATGTTAAGGTTGCTATTCATCGCGTTTACGTAAACTAGACCCATCCGCGAAACAAGGTTGTTTGAAAATGTTACGTTGTCCAGTGTAAGGTCACAGCCCACCGAAAAGCTGCTTTGGATGTTGATCAAACTTCCGGTCTCGGCTCCAGCAGCTACAAACTTATCTCTGAATGTTGTGCCTTTGACGTCCAGATCAATACTTCTCTGAATTCCACTTTCAGTGCTGCTGAGAGCAACCCAGAGACCACTGCTGTTTTTCCAGAACAATGAATTCCAAATTCGGATGCTTAGGAAACTCTTATTTGCCACCGTAAGCTCAACACGCTGTTTGCTCCCAGCAAATTCACAACCATTTATTGCGGCTGATGAATCTCGAATAGAAAGAACAGTGTCGCTGAACAATAAATCTGTTACGTTCACCTCCAAACCACTATTTCCTCCATCAAATATCGTCCAGTTTAAACATCGAATCTCAGGTATAGAGCCGAATCGTTTAAATGCTAGGCTCTTATTAACATATAAAGTCCCTGGATGTGGCTGCGTTGAATGACAGGTGTAAGGATTTTTGTTAGTATTGGCCCCATCCAAGTAAATGTGATCTCCAGACGAAGCCAAGTTCACAGCCCGCGAAATGGTTTTGCATGGATTATGTAGGTCACATGGTGACTTGTCGCTACCAGACTTGCGGGAAACGTATAGGTTAGCTCCTTCGGTTAAAACACCTGCAAACAATAAGGTGTGGTTGGAATTTGTGAAAGGATAAATATAACAATGAAAATGGATATATACCAATGCTGATCACTCTTTCAAACATATCATTTTAAAATCTTTGTTTACTTTCATTCAACATGACGCCTGTCAATTAGCGTCAAGCTAAGTCTGCGCATGCCACTTTCTTATTCTGATTTTTTTCTATTCAGACGTTCAAAACGCCAGCTCAGAGATAACTGTAGCATTCGCGGAAGGTAACAAACCTTAAAACATAATAACCCAAGTTAGTCTCCAATTTTGATTAGTTCTCGCATATGATCTATTAGAGGACAGACGCACGATTGACGTCACCATTACAAAGTTTTTCCATTTGTGTTTTAAAATGGTGGAACGGTTTGAGAATTTAGATAACAATTTACGTAACTGGGTGTAGAAAAAAACTTTGTGGAGGCATTAAACAATTGCGAGAAGCAGAAAGAAGGACGAAAAAGCCGTTTTGTTTTTTAGAAAAACGTTTATGAGAAATTTATTTAAAAAATTCAACTTTTCTCAGTCTCAAAATTGTTGACGGAGAATGATATCAAGAATGAAACATCAAAACATCACTTCTTAAAGTTAGTTAAATTAAACACAACACCTCACTTTCCGACGCGAGTGAAGTCCCTTTCAGGGCACAGCAGCAAGCAAAGTATAGCTCACTACAGCTCACAGCTAACTGTATCGCAGCTATAAGGCGTCTCCGATACTATTTCAAACTGATTTGAGAATCACCTACAACAGAGGACACAACTTTCCACAGTCACTAACGCTCCTTTCATTCAAAACCGAATCAAATGGCCGTTGGGTTGACCGCAACCGCAAGTTTTCCGAGCGTATTTTTTCAACTATCGCAACGTCCAACCTTTGGGCTCACAGGGCTGCTATGATGACAAACACTGACTTGACTTCTCCAGCAGTTTCTATAAGATTTGCAGATTTCGCAATTCTGCTTTCGCTGTAAGTTTTCATTCACGAGGAGCGACTTTCGAGTCAACTTTGACAGTGGTGTGATTTTCTTGGAGCAATCACAGCAACCGATGAGGCTGCTTTATTTTGTAAAGACATAAGATTACGTGAAAGGGCTTTATTCGTATTCGCCTGGGTGGGCAAAGGCCGGCTTTCGAGTTATGTTCAAAGAATAGGGAAAAAAAAGTTTTAGAAGAACAGTTGAACCCCGCTGTTTTGAACTCGGAGAGGAAACGAAAAATTGTTCGAAATAGCCGATAATAAATGACTGAAGGGAATATCCAAGGGAAATAGTGTTGAGTTGGAAATAACGAGTATTTCAAAACAACCGAGTTCGAATTAGCCGGGTCCTCTTATGACTTCTTTATTTTTACCCAAAAAGACTATCTAGGGCCCCGCCCCTAGATCCGCCACTTGCCATGCGTCTGCTTGTTTCATGTTCCCGTGCGTCTGTTTAGCAACCGATCAAAGACGTCAAAATGTGGTAAGTACATCAGTGACACACTCGGATCAGTCGTTCGTATGTTGTGATCGTCTGGGTGAGAGTAGTTCTGAAAAGAACTGTTGTTGGTGACTGACGTTTCGACAACCTTAGCGGAAGTCATCTTCAGAGTCAAATGAAAAGTGTTTCTCAGTCGATGATGTTATAAATCTGGTCCGTTGAACGTGATTGATCAGTTTAGCGATGATGCCATTGGCTGAAAGACTCGTGTAAAGTTTGTCATCAGTCATTGGTGGGTCTCGATCTGTCTGTTGCTAGTCAAGTTGGTCGGTTTAGGTCCGTGAATTGTTACGTCGGTCTGTTAGAAGTTCGTTTGTCGGTTTCGTTTCCGTCTTGTAAAAGTCGTTTGTAAGGCGCCGGTAGTTGTTGACATCTGTTAAGAGGTTAGTGTACCAGCTTTTCAGGGTCAGTCGCTGAAAATAGTTTGCACGTAATATTCCGAAACGAGTGCGTGTGTTTTACCGAGGTTTCCAAACACGAGAAAACTGATGAAAACAATGTTTTCGAGTGTTTGGAAACCCCGGTAAAACACGAAGCATGAGTTTTTGGCTTCTCAATCGGCGCCTAATTGTAAACAAAAGAAAGCAAAAGAACAAAAGAACAAAAATCACATAAGCATGTGATTTTTGCTTTCTTTTGTTTAATCAGCGCACAGTTTGTGTTGATAATGTCCGTGTTTTTCACAACTGAAGTTTGTTTATAAGTAGTCATAATTTACATTCAGTGGCGTCCAGCTATTTCCGAAACATGGACGGGTTAGCTGAGGATGAATTTTGCCGGTTTCGACCGTCCAAAAGAGTGCAAGAAGAAGATTATTTGCTTGTACAGTCCAAGCCTAAACTTTCAGAACTTGGCAAGCAGCGCGCGAGCCAAAATTCTGTATACTTGACCCGGGAAGCATATTCAAAGAATATGACCGGCACCGTGTGCAAAGTCTCGAAGAGAAGTTGGAGAACTTGGATAGTCTTTCCCTAAACTATTGGCTCCCAAAATTCGTCCAAGAAGATGCTAATAAGAACGGTGGTCGGTATCCGCTTCTTTCCTTGTATGGAATTGTTTGTGGCTTAAAGCGGCACTTGGGGGTGCGCGCGGAATGTTTAATTCGGGAACGTTTTTGAATTGCACTGTAAACGTAAATGTAAACAGCAAACAATAGAAGTAATAAAGTTTTGTTGAAGTTGTCTATTGCTTTTTCTAAATGATTTCCAAACACACGTGTTTGGATATCCAAACACTCATGTTTGGATATCTAAACACGCTGTTTTTTACCGCGGTATCAAGGAGCATCAATGTGACCTAAATGCGGGCACGCAATTGGTCCCAGTCAATGTTGTGTTTTGTCAGTTGATGATGTACAGCAATGTGATCGCTTGCATCACCATTTCTCGTAGCTCGTTTCTGTTCAGTCAGTCTTGTGTTGAGGTTTCTGCCAGTCTCAGCAATGTAGCAACCCTGGCAGTCGGAGCATTTGATCTTCCAAACTGCTCCCCGTCTGTTGGTGGGTTCGTCCCTGTGTTTCACGTTGGGTTTGTGGGCTACACGAAAGTTGTAGGGCTGTAGGATCCGTGAGATGGTCTCAGACGTGCCCTTAATGAAAGGTATTAGTCACTGTACTAACAGGAGTAGGATTCCTGTTAGTAGCGTCAGCCTTAGTAGGTCGGTAAATGTTTCGTCTACTTAAGTCAGCGTTGAATATGATCCTACCCCTGGGTTCAAACCATTTACTACGACACTCGGATCAGTGGCGGATCCAGACCTTGACCTAAGGGTGGGGGCAGTTTTGTTTCACTTGCTAGGGCGGCTTCTTTTTTAGCTTCTGTTATTTCTTCTTTTTTCATCCAAGATAAGGGGAGCTCGTACCTCCGGGGCCTCTCCCCTAGATCCGCCAATGCGGCTATAGTCTCGTGTGCCACTTTTTTTTTGGTTCTTAGCACATTTTGACGTCACCTGTGATCTATTACTAAACAGACGCACGGCAATATGGAATCTATTTATTAAGTGGAAAGGTTATGGTTAGTCTTGAGAAAATTATAGTCTTACTCACTGTGAACTAATATTACTTGACAGACGCTCCGAAACATGGAATCTGCCTTTTTTATATAGCAAAGAAACAAAACAAAGTTAAATAAGCTGTCTATACGTCTGTCGTTCAATAGATCACAAGAACCAATTACAAGGCAAGAATACTTTGACTTGTTTTACGCATATTGTACTATAACCAAAAAATGAAAAAATACAAAACTGATAAAGTTACATGTAATATAAAAATCCGCGATTGACCGTTGAGTTTCTGAATTAGTGTACCCTTTTTGAGGGAAGTGAGAGTTAACTACTCCCAAATTAGGATTTAAAGCTAAGAATTAATGGGAGTCTCTTCACACGATTCATTTAAGTTTTGTGGTAATAGTACACTTTATTGCACCACACTTCTAATCAGCAGTTATAAAAACTTGGACAGGGTTGATTTTACTCAAACTTTCAGTGCCTTTATGATCAAATTCTCCATAAGCATGTTTTTTTTTTACATTTTCGTACACAATAGGTCTTTCCAAGAGATCTTAGCAAATTTCAATCTATTACGAAAATCAAAACTCATGTTTTTTGGACCTTTATTTCCGAGAATTTATGGCCGCCATTAATGTTCCTTGTTTTAAGTCTTGGTTCAGAATTGGAGAAAATGAGGTCAAGTTTTCAAAAATAGGTGCTCGATGAGCACATGAATCCACGGCCGTAGGTAAGTGGATTAGGAAATTTTGAGGGACCCGGATTTAATTCAATGTCTCCAGATAACAAAAGCGTCTTTTCTGACAAGACTTAGTTCATATAATCAAATTGAACTTGGACAAACTTCTGGACCAACACTTTTCTTGTTCAAATTTTGTTTTAAAGAAATCGAGTACGAGAGAGCAAGCTTGACAATCCATAGATCATCCCTTGACATATCTCTAAAGGGCTTAATAATCCCTCAAAAGGGTTGATTAATCCCTTGAGAAGTATTCAAGTGTCCTTGAGAGGAATGAATTTCCGCGAACAGTGAATTCGTGATGTCTGTGCCATATATAGATATAATAAAACAAGCATTACTTTTTGTTCCGGGTTGCATGGAAACATGAAGTAAACATCATTTCCAAATTGCATTTCATTAGCACGATAACTGCTTTGAAGGCACGTAACAATCGTATTTCAATCAAACCCTTCGGAAACCACTCAAAATCATGCAAGATCATTCGAGAACTATATTTTGGTACATTCTTTGATAGCTGTACTTGGTTATATCAGAACTGAAAAAAAAATAGAAAACTTTGAGCGTTTTCCATTTCGCAAAAACATCCGGAAATTCCGGTTGGGATGTAAATGGAACACGGCTTTTTGGTTCGTTCCACTGAGGATTTTCCGGAATAAACGGAATTTCTAGAAAGGTAGTCCCGTTTTCCCGATGGAAACTTCCCAATGGAAATTTGTGTTCCATTTACAGATTTCTTGTCTTTATCACCAGTTCCATATCTTTCGCGGTCTTTTAAGAGACCAGGCCTCCCTCGTCTCCCTCGAATGGAACTTGTGACAAATGGAACGCGCTCTTCCCAAACGGAAATTCCCAATAGAAATTTTCCGAAATTTTTTGCACATGGAAAACGCTCTTTGTCTACTGACTTCGAAGAACGTAGGAAAAGGGGTCTGCAATGTCCTAGGTACCGTCAGCGGTTAGAGGTAGTCATTGATAATGCTTTGTAAAGCTGTGCTTCTCCCAGTAAAATTCGCATTTTTTTTCCGTTTTGACAAGCAACTCCCTGTTACCAACACTGACAGGTTTGACTGACCGAAAGTCTATTGACAATTCATTCGTGACTAACCTTCATATATTCTGTTCCTCTCAATCGCACAGTCGTTCATGGGCACAAATCGGGAATCGATCTTCGCACATCCGAAGTTTGATTAAGTACGAATATTCTTTTGTTACGCGTTTTGAAATTATAAGAACAATTACAACAGCAGTTGTTCACATAAAGAAGAACATAAACTTTGGCTCATATAATCCTACAATTTTCTACATTGAGTTCTATTAAACGTTCGGAACAGATTGAAATTTGCCAAGATATCCAGGAAAGACCTATTGTGTCAGGAATTTTTTGGCCCTTCAGGCTTCACTTTTTTAACAGTAACAAGCCTGGCCTGTACCTTGCACCTGCTGCTCTGCTTTCATCAAAGCTCCCTCAATTCAACAATATTTCTTCAATTTAATCTTTTGGCTAATCCAAGCAGCAGTAAGCCATGCCATGAAGGATAATTGACAAATCTTTTGATCTCAACAAAGAAACCCAGACACCCTATTTCACAACTCCTCTGCTTGGATAAGCAATT
>Ga0126343_10000674_pt1 | contig 13964 bp, 4 predicted proteins | sample Cyp2metagenome_FD_92531 | JGI IMG/M metagenome (GOLD analysis project Ga0126343, IMG submission 92531) | Coral microbial communities from Lord Howe Island, Old Settlement Bay, Australia - Cyphastrea 2 metagenome | ecosystem: Host-associated > Invertebrates > Cnidaria > Coral ... | reverse complement strand
GAGGTACATTTCTTTTTGCAGAAGCCTTTAAAAACACGCGTAAATTCAAAATATAAATCGAAAGGATCAACCTACATCTTACATTTGTTAGCTTTTATAGAAATTAGACTTTTTAATGTATTTCTCTGGGAAAGGAGAGCGGAATTCGGGAAACTGATGAAAAACGTACGGGATGCGGGATTCTCGTGAAAAAGGGGCGGGAATGCGGGATCAGGACCCCCTTTCCGGACCCTCTGAGATCAGTTAGTAATTCTTGCCAAAATTCAGAGGCCAGTGAAGCTATAGTCTGTTTTCCGATATTAGTTCTTGTTCGTACTTTGTGTATGTATCTTTAAAGTGGCTATGAACCGAAAATTATTTTTCTGTAGTTTTAAAATTTGCCTTGAAAAATACACGTTTCCAAAGTTTGAGAAGTCTAGGCTTCAAATTGACGATTTTACAAGCCTTCAAATTCCTGCGTTTTTACCCTCAAAAATGGTATTTGAATCGCGCGGCCAAAATACCACGTGATATCAACTTCTGACGTCACTTTGGTGCCACAATCGTTCTTGCAATATGACGGACAAGAAAGAAAAGTGGCAGCGAGGGCGGTATTGTGTTGTCATCAGCGAATAGGCGGAAAGAGAGCTTTTGTGAACAATAGGTAATGTCATTGATATAGAGCAAAAAGAGTGGTGGTCCAAGTGTACTACCTTGAGGAACTCCACAGATGACCTTTTGTTTGGTAGATTGAGAATCCCCTAGAGAAACATATTGTTGCCTGTTGGTAAGATAGTTGGTAAACCAATTGAGCGGAACTCCCCTTATTCCATATTTTTCGAGTTTCTTAAGTAAAATAGCATGGTTGACGGTGTGGAACGCTTTAGCGAAATCCAGGAAAACGCCGCAAGAATAGAGGTTATTATCAATTGATTTTTTGAGATTATCTGTAATTTCTGTTATTGCTTGTTCAGTAAAATGTCCCTTCCTAAACCCGAATTGGCATTCGTTGATAAACTTGTTTTAATCAATATAATTAGTGAGTTGTTTATAAACAAGCTTTTCAAATATTTGTGAAAATGAAGAAAGGGTTGATATTGGGCGGTAGTTTTCTGGTAGTTTTTCCTTTGTCAACCGGGGTTACTTTAGATATTTTAAGGACGTCGGGGACTATTCCCTGCGAGAAGGAATTGTTAAATATGGAAGCCAGGGCCTCGCTTATATGGTTATCTGCAAGTTTTATACGTTTTGTTGGAATGCCAATAGTTGATTTGTTGACATTTATACCTTTGATTAAATCAGAGACCTCTTGTGGACAAATAGCCCTAAACATGAAACTTCTCGAAGGTGCATGATTAATATGCTGTGTTGGGTCTATGTCAGGGATAGGTGGAAGCTTATCGGCCAGTTCTGGTCCAACATTAATAAAGTGCTCATTTAGTTTATCGCAAATACTGGTCTGGTCAATGAAGCTTTTATTATTATAAAGAAGCTTAGAAATTAATGTCTTCTTTTTCCTGCCTCTGTTAATTATCATATCAATGAGCTTCCATGTCCATGTCGCTTTTATATTTCCTTTGTTAATGGCAAATTGTGAATCGAAATAATTCTTTTTAGCTTGTAATTCTATTCTATTTAATTTATTATTGAAGGCTTTGTATTGACTAATTTTGTCAGGGTCATTACTTGAAAAATGTGATTTGAATAATTTATGCTTTTTTAATTGAGGCTAGGATACCTTTTGTTAACCATGGCTTGTTCAACTGTTTTCTATTTGATTGAGAAGCTCTTTTCAATGGAGCATGTTTTTCAGTGAGTCGGTCTAGGACACGAATTACACTATTAATACTACTATTAACGTCTGAGTAAACAAGGGTCAAGAAATTAATTTGTTTCAAATCATCAACGAATTTGGCATTATTAAAATGAGAAAAGTCTCTAAAATAGCGTTGTTGCTGGTGGTAAGGGAGAGTAGCAGAGAAAGTGCAAAAAAAGGGGAGGTGGTCAGTAATGTCAGCTAAGCAAATTCCTGATTTTATAACTTTTTCAGGTGCATTTGTATAGATGTGGTCTATTAAGGTCTTTGAGTGACTAAGGGGTGTTTGTAGATACATCCAATGATAATATTTTTGTTTTTATGTCTATGAATTTCAATGAAACAGGTTTCAACCCCTTCAAAGTCAAATTCAATATCTTGTCTTCTAATAAATTATCCAGCGAAAAGAACAGCAATTACCAGATGACATAACGTGAAGGGCGCCTTCATCTAAAAAGCCATTAAATTACCGAGTGGCTAGCTTCTGGGGATGAAACTTCTGGTGGCTGCGAGAATGGTTACAGCGGCGGTTCCTTTACGATCTATATGAGAAGTAGATACAGAAACCTGTGTTTGAGAAAAAAAAAAATTCCAGTAAATTATTTACGTTTGATTTGAGAATTTTGGAAACCATTAAAAGGCTCCTCGGTAAACCAGCATCTTACGAGCGTGCCACATGACTGGAATAAACAGAAGGGATAAAAAACTAAAATAAAATAGCGCAGCGATGTGAACAATACTAAACTTGATGAGTTACTTGAAGATATATTTACCAATCGCAGAGATGTCTGGGACATGGCTGACACAATACTGAAGCTTAGATAACCTTAAAATTAAACAAGACTTACCTTGCGGTGTTGTCGTGTGTTTCCCTAGCTCGAACTTCCATATTGTGGGAATTGAGCCGGGAATAAGCCGACGAGGACAGCCTTCCAAATGAAACACTCTTGAAAAACATTCCTCCGCGAAATGGACTGTCACCCACCACAAACTTTCCGCTCGGGTTGAAGTCCACGCAGTGAGTGTGCACGTATCTCAACCACTTATCTCGCTCACTTTTTATTGTAGGACCAAAATGAGCCGAAATACCTGCATTCATATCTGGTCTATTGCTGTATCCGTGTGTTACACAGCGATCGGGCATGATTCGATTCGAATAGAGCGCTAGATTCACGTTTCGAAACCAGTTAACTGCGAACTACATAGAGATGTAAAAGCAAAACACGCCGTGTCAGCCAAGTTGGTTAGGAGTATGACGTCACAAAGCAGCAGGGCCTTATGGGGTTGCAGGAGCATGATTGAATAATGGCGGACGAAAAATTCTCGGGAAAAACCGTGAAAAAAAAACATCTTCCCGCGCTTGTTAGACAAAACGGCTTGGACAGGTGAGCAAGAACCACTTAAAGATTCAGAAAATGCAAAAACAATGAATTCGAAAAATCTCGTCGCAGTGGCACTTTAATGTAAGGAATATAGACTCAAAAGAAACTGGCAAGATGAATCGAAAAGTAAAAAGAATGATACTTACCACCTGATTTGTTCACCAATATCCACATGGGAAGGAAAATATGGAAAATAATTATTAAGAGGAATTAATTAATAACTTATTATAATGTTATTTCAGATTGAACACTGTTTTTAAACAAAAAATAATCTTATAATTTTCCTTTTAAGAAAGATATTTAAAAAAGAAACAAAAGACCACTAGCTAGGAAACTTTACACTAATGAACGGAATATATCAAATGAAACTCACATCAAGATACATTGAAAAGTAAAAAAAAATGGTACTTACCACCTGATTTGTTCCCCAACATCCACATGAAAAGAAAAGTGTCAAAATTAATTATGAAAGGTAATTTATATTCTGCTCCTTATAAGAGATAACTCAAAGCAGCAGAGAAATACCAAGACTCTCAAAATTAGTTAGCTAGTAAAAAGACACTTAGGGTTTGTTGGGTTCCCTAACGGTGAGAATGAATGGAAAACATGAAATAAATGACTAAAACGAATAACAATATTTTAAGATATTATAGAGTTTTATTTAAGACAACATATTGTTTTTAATGAAAGAGGATCTTCATTTCCTTCTGATAAATTCATTAAAAAAGAAACACAAGACCACTAGCTAGTAATTTACATTTGAATGTAATACTGACGTCATGAGTTAAAAACTGAAACGAATGGTACTTACAGCCTAATTTATTCCCCAACATCCATATGAAAATAAAAATTAGCAGAAATTAATTATTAATAGGAATTGATAGCGGAGCTCCGGCGGCCCTTCGGGCTGCCAAGCGGAGTCCCATACTCAAACATGTGTAGGAAAGAGAAGGAAACCTATGAGTTGATTTTCTCAAGGTTATTATGGCTAGCGGTATTGCTCATGGGCGCATATGCACGACGACGACGAAGTCGTGCAACATGGCTGCCATTCTACATATCATAGGTTGATAGTGACATAGAGTCTTGGTTTGCCGTGTACTTCTTTGATATTGGACATCCATATCGTCAATTGACAACTGTCAAAGCAGAGCATCTGCTGACCAGTATCACGTGGTCATATCGCGGGCTCAAGTTTAGTGGGTTTTTAAGTTGACCGCTGACCAAGTACTCGCTTTCCAATTGGATCGTGGGCTCATATCAGGTAAACTTGTTGAAAACAGGGCAGGATTGTACTGAAGCTGGTTCAAAGATTAAAAGCTAACCGAATTATAACTTTTTTTTCTATAGAAATGTTTTGTGCGGCTTTCTTTTGTGTATATGGTGATTGCTAAGGCTAAAAATAGAAACTTAAACATTATACAGAAAACCTCACCGCAAAGTTATGACTCAAATCAAAATTCTACCTTAATTTTCCCAGGTTAGCTTAATCAGGTTCTGAACAACCCAGTCCAGGAGCTACGCTTTTAGGCTGGCCTAAATCTATACATTGTTTTATTGATATTTCAAGTTCAAAACTGTGTTTAAATAAAGGCTACTTGGTTTTCTTTTCAAAAACAAATTAAAAAAAGAAAGACAAGACCACTAGGTAACTTCACATTAATTAAAAAAGAAATTGACATGATGAGTTAAAAAGTAAAACGAATGGTACTTACACACTGATTTGTTCCCCAACATCCACATTTACATGAAAAGAAATATGTGCAAATTAGTCATTAGAGATATTTCTTTTATGTAATGTCCGTTTTAAGAAATCACTCAAACAAGTAGGGAGGAGAAAAACTACCAAACAACTTGAAATTAGTTATGAAGTAAAAAGATGCTTATAGCCTAATGCATTCCCTAATATCAACAAAAAATGTAAAAGAGGAGAATCAATGATTAACAGGAATTTAGTATTTTATTGCTATTTCAGACTCAAAACTTTTTTTCAAATTAAAGATACTTGTTTTACTTCTCAGAAATTTATACAAAAAAAGAAAGACAAGACCACTAGCTAACTTATGGACAAAAGAAATTGATATGATGAATTAAAAGTGATAAGAAGGGTACTTACTCACTGATTTGTTCCCCAAAATCCACGTGGAGGAGTAAATATAAAAAGTAATTAATAGCAAGAGGAATTAATTAATATGTTATTGTGTTATTTCAGATTAACAACTACTGTTTTTTAAAGAAAGATGATCTTTTTTCTCTTTAAAAAACAAACAATTAAAGAAAAGAAACACAAATCTAATAGCCAGGAAACTACATTTTAATGCACGGAAATAGGTTCAAAAGAAACTGATAAGATGACAAGAAAGCTAAACAGAATGGTACTTACCATCTGATTAGTTCCCCAAGGGGAGAAATATATGGAAAAAAATCATTAAGAGGAATTAATTTATAAGTTATTATGTTATTCAAGATTAAAAACTGTTTTTAATGAAAGATAATCTTTATTCTCCTTTTATAAAATTTACTAAGAAAAGAAATGCAAGACCACTGGCTAGGAAACTTTACGTTTTACCACCGTTTTCGTTGATACGCGACTTTGGAAAACAAAACACCTGCGGAAACGTTTCCAAAATTTCCATCAATCTTACGAGTTATCGACATATCGGATCGAAATCCACCAATCAAAGCCCGCTAGCATGACGTAAAGAAGGTCAGAAGGTCACGCTAGTGGCTGTGATTGGTGGATTTCGATCCAATCTGTAAATAACGCGTAAGACTGACGGAAATTTTGGGAACGTTTCCGCAAGTGTTTTGTTTTTCAAAGTCGCGTATAAACGAAAACTGTGGTAATGTAAGGAAAAGTGGGTTCAAAGAAACTGACAAGATGAATTGAGAAGTAAAAAGAATCAGTGGTAGTTATGACCTAATTTGTTCAGCAACATCGACATGGCAAGAAAAATATGTAAAATAATTATTAAGAGGAATTAATTAATACGTTATTGTGTTATTTCAGATCAAAAACTATTTTTAAACAAAAGATAATCTTTATTCTCCTTTTGAGAAATTTACGCAACGACCACTACATTTTACATTTTAATATAACGAATATAGGTTCAAAAGAAACTGACAAGATGAATTGAAAAGTAAAAAGAATTGAACTTACAATCTGATTAGTTCCCCAACATCCACATGGCAAGGAAAATGTGAAAAATAATTATTTAGAGGAATTAATTAATATGTTATTGTGTTATTTCAGATCAAAACTGTTTTTAAACAAGAGATACTCTTTATTCTCCTTTTAAGAAATTTACTGAAAAAGACACGCAATACCGCTATCTAAGAAACTTTACACTTTAATGTAACGAATACAGGTTCAAAAGAAACTGACAATATGAATTGAGAAGTAAAAAGAATGGAACTTACAATCTGATTAGTTCCCCAGCATCCACATGGCAAGAAAAATATGGAAAATAATTATTAATTAATTAATATGGTATTGTGTTATTTAAGATTAAAAACTGTTTCTCAACAAAAGTTAACCTTTATTCCATTAGCTAGGAAACTTTATATTTTTATATAACGAATATAGGTTTAAAAGAAAATGACAAGATTAATTGAAAAGTAAAAAGAATGGCACTTACGACCTGATTTGTTCCCCAACATCCACATGGCAAGGAAAATATGGAAAATAATTATTAAGAGGAATTAATTAATATGTTATTGTGTTATTTAAGATTAAGAACTGTTTTTTTAACAAAAGGTAATCTTTACTCGCCTTTAAAGAAATTTACTAAAAAAGAAACACAAGACCGCTAACTAAGAAACTCTCTATTTTAATATAATGAATATAGGTTCAAAAGAAGCTGACAAGATGAACTGAAAAGTCAAAAGAATGGGACTTACCAACTAATTTGTTCCCCAACATCCACATGGCAAGGAAAATATGAAAAATAATTATTAAGAGGACATAATTAATGTTATTTTGTTATTTAAGATTAAAAACTGTTTCTTAACAAAAGGTAATCTTAATTCGCCTTAGAGAGATTTACTAAAAAAGAAACATAAGACCACTAACTGAGAAACTTTATACTATAATACAATGAATATGTTCAAAAGAAGCTGACAAGAGGAATTGAAAAGTAAAAAGAATGGTACTTACCACCTATTTTTTTTCCCCAACATCCACATGGCAAGGAAAATATGAAAAATAATTAATAACAGGAATTAATATGTTATTGTGTTATTTCAGATCAAAAACTGTTTTTAAACAAAAGATAATCTTTGTTCTCCTTTAAAGAAATTTACTAAAAAAGAAACACAAGACCACTAGCTAGGAAACGCTACATTTTAATATAACGAATATAGGTTTAAAAGAAACTGACAAGATTAATTGAAAAGTACAAAGAATGGCACTTACGACCTGATTTGCTCCACAATATCCACATGGAAAGCAAAATATGGAAAATAATTATTAAGAAGAATGAACTAACATGTTATTGTGTCATTTCAGATTAGAAGTTGTTTTTAAACAAAAGATGATCTTTTCTCTCCTTTTAAAAAAATTATTGAAAAAAGAAACACAAGACCACTAGCTAGGAAACTTTCCATTTTAAAATAAAGTATATGAGATCAAAAGAAACTGAGAAGATGAATTGAACAGTAAAGAGAATAGTACTTACATCCTAATTTGTTCCCCAACATCAACATGAAAAGGAAAATACGGATATTAATTATTTATGGTAATTTATATTCTGGTTCTTCCAAGATATCACTCAAAAAAGTAAGCAGCAAAAAACTACCAAGCAAATGAAAATTAGTTGTTTGTAGTGAATTTCTGTCATACGAAACCAGATACGATTTCAGGAGGAAAAATAACCTTTAATTTTCCCGGGCCTAGGACTGATATGATCAAGAAACCATGCTCAAACAAGTCAATTATTTGGTGGAATGGCCTGGAAAACTAAATGAGATCGTTTTGTGACATTGACGCTTCTAACCAGTCACTCAGGTGTACTTTTAAGCCACATATATTGCAAATACGTTGAATTCTTACAATGTATATGAGTTTTATTGTGATTAGTTAGGAAGTTTAATTTTATTGATAGTTCACCACCACATCAGTTTTGCTGACCTTTAAATCGTGTTTAAATAAATACTGTTATTATTATTATTTGATTTCTGGTTTGGTTTTAGTAAGACCTTTACTAAATCATTCGATTCTCTTGCTATTTTAAGTTTGTGGGATGACCTGTGTCAGACTATACGCTCAATGACTTCGCCATCTTTTAGAGTGGATCTACTCTACCGCGAACGGTATGTGCGTCTGTATGTTTGAACGTAGAAAAGATGGCACCATTTGTGAACATGTTTGAATATCTTTTCCTTTATTCATCAAATCCGAGGTGGTGGAAACCGTTGTAAAGACCATCATGGAAAGAAACTGGAGCCATTATTTCATGTCTGCAGTATTGCTTGTCGCACGTGACTGAGCTTTGATATGCAGTATGACGGTAAACGTACAGTTGGATCGGCTGACCGATAATTTTTTCCCTTTTAAGCAATTTATTAAAAAAAGAAAGACAAGACCACTAGCTAGGCAACTTTGCATTTTAATATAAAGAATACAGGTTCAAAAGAAACACACAAGACGAATTGAAAAATGAAAAGAATGGTACTTACTCCCTGATTTGTTCCCCAACATCCATATGGAAAGGAAAGTATGGAAATTAATCATTAGAGGTAGCTTATAATCTGTTCCTTATAAGAGATAACACAAAAAAGTAAAGAGCACAATACTACTCTACCAAGACTCGGCTTACGTTACTTTGGGAAACAAAACGAAATGAACTGGTACTTTGCGAAATGGTAGTTTGCGAAACGATTGACTGCAAGATTTATTGCTAAACAACCCAATTTGAAGCAATGTAGAAATAGCGAGACTTCAAGGGGAAAAGAAAAGAAAAGTTCATAAACAAATAAAGAGCTTGCTCAATAAAAGTGCTCCAGAATCTTCAAGGGTATGTAAGCTGGTCGCCAATTTCAAAGCCACTCTTGTTTTGAGTCGGAACAGCCTTGTATTTGTTTTACCTAGAAGTAATTTCACGTTGTGTACGCCTAGACTTTTAAACACAAAGTGATCCCAAAAAATGTGAAGGGAAATCTTCGTTTTCTTGTAGCTCTTAACTTCGATCTGTATGCGTTTTGGTACTTGAACTTATCGAATGGTCCCATGTTTTACTCTCCTCGGTCCTGAGAATTGTGAATGTACACAAACGGCAATATGCTACGTCACGAAATAACGAACAACTGTGACAATAATAAAACTAGCACCTGAATCACAACACCGTTGTGGTGTTTTTTTTATTGTTTTTTTTTCCCGTATTTCTTACCTTTCAAACATTGCCAAACAGAAAATCCCTATATTCACGCAATATCAACACGAGAACTTAAAGGGGTGTCTTTAAAACGGGAACCAGGTTCCGCAGAACCCAGAGGATGGCGAATGAGATAGTGTGCAATATCATTGTGAATAGAGAAGTACGAAAGGATAAAATTATAAAAAGGAGAAGAATAATTTAATACAAAATAATGGGAACGAGAGACACCCCTTAGCAAGAAAGTGTCTTGGAGCAGTTTGCTATATTACACTAATTCAGTAGCCGTTGGCCGTAAGAAAGCATCTAAGCTCTTAAAACAAGAGATTGAGGGGCAGTTACACCTGAATGCCCCGTTTTCGTTACTCCTTTTTTACCTTTTAACCTTATTATCATCTTCTTGAGATTTCATGCAATCCAAAAGAGCCATCTTAGTTTCGTAGTTTCATAACCCCATCAATATGTCAGAATTTTAAAGTTATGTTTGGAGTATTTATGAAGTTGAAGAAAAGGGAGGAGGGTAGGTGGATTTTAAGGGAAGGTCAGAAAAATGAAGATTTTATATTAAAATCTATCTGAGACCAGTCCCCTATCAACCTGTCATGCACCCACATTGTAGCGGACTGTCTGAGTGCTTGTGTTTGTCTTAACCAGAACGGGAACAATGATTTGTTTTATACTGAATGCTGTATAAATCACTGTCGCCTCGTCAGCATGTTACGCTTGCCAGGTACCATGACTCCAATGGTCCGTTCTCAAAATACCTAGAAAAAGCCATTTATATTTTAAACAATTGAAAAGACAGATTTTTTCAACACATACATAGAGACTGATTGTGATGTCATTGCACTACCAGCTGGAGTTTTATTTCCATTGGTTATAAGCAGATTACGAAAACAACTTAGTTGGTGGTAAAAGTTCGTTCCCCACTAGGATCGTTTGCGTTTCATTATACTCTTGGGTGGCAAGCACTTAAACACGTTTTCTTCAAGCAGAACCCATGTGCAAATGTGCAGTGTCGCTTATTACGCAAATATATCTTTTAGTACGTCCTCTAACGGTATGCAACCCTTTCATTTCGTCAATCTCAAAATGCCTCCAAAAGGACAGATTGTTGTTATCGGTTTTTCGCTTTTTACACGAGTAACGTAGGAGACAACAGAGAGCGTCAGAAGCGAATACATGGATCTTTTTAGCAAACGGAACAGCGATCGCAAAACTCGGTGCTAAAAGCATGCACTGCCATTCCTTTTTAGAGTACAGTGATGTACATGTTGCGTTATCTCAAAGGGCCATGTTTGATTGCTTTTAAATTTATCTTTTCTGCCTTAGTCCGTGAGCAAGTTCCAGTAGGAAGCAGGCTGGGAGCTATTCTTAATCTTGCTATTTAAGTTGTAAAAATAATTCATTAATTTGGTGTCACACTGATAAAATGTTCCAGTTATTGTTTTCGTGTCAAGGTCCAGTTGTTGAGAAAAAAAAAACAGGTTTACATCCTTTATGTGTCAACCATGTTGAACATCTCATATAAGTTAGCTCTGGTACCACAAAAACAAAAGTATTCCTGTGGATACATTGTATAATTCATTTATTCTTTTTAGATTTTTGCATTTCGCAAAGTACCATTTCGCAAAGTACCCTTTCGTAAAGTACCATATCACAAAGTATCATTTCGCTAAGCACCATTTCGCAAAGTGCATGTACCATTTTGTTCGTTTCCTTTTGTTTCGCAAAGTGCTGTAGGCCCCTAGACTCTGGAAATCATTTAGCCAGAAAGAGATACTTAGAGCTTGTTGCATTCCCAAACATCAACAAAAAATGTAAAAGGAATTTAAATTTAAGAGTAACAGAAATATATCATTAATAGAAATTAATATTTTAGTGTGTTATTTAAGACAAAATACTGTTTTCAATGAAAGATGATCTTTATTTCCTCCTGAGAAATTTGTTAAGAAAGAAACACAAGGCCACTAACTAGTAATAATACTTACATTTGAATGTAAAGTACATTGGTTAAGAAGAAACCGACATGATGAATTGAAAAGTCAAAACTAGTAAGACAATCTCTGATAGTGTAGCGTGGAATTTACGGCTCTGATATAGTAGTCACTTAGGTCCTCACTTATACCGTTCTCTCCCTTGGTAGTCAACTAGACCTTTCCGTCTTGCAGAATACATGTATGAGCGGACAAAAACTTGATGAGACATAATCTTAGCGTTGTGCATGTTCGATGTTTGTATCTTCTTTCAAGACCCAAAAATAACTTACAGTTGCTGTTCGTCGAGACGACTTTGCATTTTATTGTGGTGTTTTATGCGGAGTTTTGGTCAATTAAAGATAACTCCCTTGAAATTGTTCTACTATCAAACTTCTTTTGAAACTTGGCGTAACTACTATTCATGATATGAACAGTGAAAAATAAAATAAGAAAATGGGGTCACCATGCTTGTTTACACGTCAGCAAGCTTTTAAAATGGGGTATTTTTACTGGTTGTGCGTTAAAATTTCGAATTATTCTCATGCAGAATTTAGTCTCGGTTACTTGGGAAGACGCAAAGTTTTATCTTGAAAGCTAAGCTTCATTTATTGACAGAAGCAGTATTGCTTCATTTAAGCTGTTTTTGATTGCTTGGTTGCAGGAATATTGCACTTTTTCGAACAGTTCCGTGGTCAGCTTGAAGTCCTCGCCTTGGCCAAAACACACCCAGTTGGGAACCATTTTCCAAAAATAAATCGTGTTCCACTATCAAACTTTTTTTCTTCTTCAAATATGTTTTTTTATTAGACTGTTCTTAGCAAATACCTGAAAAAAGATTGGGGGTCACCATGCTCGTTTAAAAGAAAATGATAATTTATCTCGCTATCGAGCTTAGTTTGAGGGAAATCTCTTACATTTTGTACATGCACGTGCTCACGTGCGCGGGCTAATGACGCGAAAATCGTACGCAGTAGGGATCCGCAATGCAATACTATAGAAATACCTTAAATTCAATAATGAGCAGAAGTTGCAAATGTGACAATTTTACTTTTCACGCCAACGTTTGTAGCTTGAAACCTCTGTTTTGTTACCAAGGTATGCAACATGATATCCTTATTTCCTCGAAAAAATAAGAAAGTTGTGCAGTTTTTAATTTACTGCAGAAGAGAAATGGAATGAAGCTAAATATGTCATGAAAAATCAAAGAGGAACGATTTTGTTTTGTTCCAAACGGAAACTTTTAATTCAACGATAAACAAAAACTAATTAAATCTACCGTAATTATCAAACAGTCACGTCCAGTCACGGATTTGCGTATTCTTATTTACGTCAAACTAATATTCAATGCTACATGTATTGATTAATACAATTGAGGAGCGTTTCAACTAGGAGTTTTGAAGGTAGAGATCGTTACTTGGTCGAGATTTTATCCTAGATCTGTGAGAGAGTCGCCTCGAAGACTGATGAAATTAATTGGCGGTTTCCGTAAGTGCCACGGGGTCTGCAGCAATAATTGTGAAGTTTTTTTTTGTCACAAATTTACTTGTTTTGCATGAAACTAAGGCAGGAAAGCATTGGCTGAATAAGAACTCTTTGCCGTCTTCATACACCTTTGTCACGCTTTCCAAGATGGCGCACTTCCATTGCTGTGTATGCCACACGCAACAACGACGGGCGCAAGAAAAGCCATAAAGATTTAAGGTTTTTCAACTTTCCAAAAGAAAAGAGAGTACGACAGGCATGGATAATAGCCATTCGACGGGACGAAAGTCCACTTTTCAAGGTATGTATCGTGGAAATAAAGTTCACATTTACGAGCTGTCTTTGTGATCACTGTCATGCCAAGGCTTAGTAATTTTACCCAGAACGTATACGTCTCAGTGCCATTTATTTAAGCGCTGCATTCAGCTTATCAATATGTTTCAGTCAGTTGAAGCTTTTTGGCTTCATTGAATCCGTTGCTAGCGAGTGTAAAGACCTTAAACTGTTTCGATCTGTTTTCATTGTTTGTTCCCTTTGTATATATATACAAAAGACTCTACACTAGTGTGTTCAGAACACTTTAAACCAGACGAAATTGAAAACACATTGACTGGAAAGAAACGGTTAAAGAAGCAAGTAGTTCCATCAATATCTGCATGGGTTAAACATACACAAGAGCGATCAGAGATTTTATATCGGCGAAGAACAAGGCTTCGATGTGAAGCCCCGGCCAAACGATCCCAACATGCCAACGTAACATAACCCAACATTGTTGGGCGCAACATGTTGCGTGTGTTTGGCTACCGTGTTGCGATGTGTTGCGACATGTTGGGTATTGTTGGCTCAAATTTGAAAATGGTCAAATTTAAGCCAACATCACCCAACACGTCGCAACACATCGCAACAGGGTGGCCAAACACACGCAACATGTTGCGCCCAACAATGTTGGGATATG
>Ga0126343_10000673_pt1 | contig 13965 bp, 7 predicted proteins | sample Cyp2metagenome_FD_92531 | JGI IMG/M metagenome (GOLD analysis project Ga0126343, IMG submission 92531) | Coral microbial communities from Lord Howe Island, Old Settlement Bay, Australia - Cyphastrea 2 metagenome | ecosystem: Host-associated > Invertebrates > Cnidaria > Coral ... | reverse complement strand
TTGGTTAATGCCTATAATGGGTTTATCTCAGGATACTTCACAGGTAGCCGCAGGTTTCCATTCACGAAACACCACGCTGGCACCAATGGAACAGCAGGATCTGAAAATCAGGGGGTATTCTGATGAGGAAATTGCACGTACAGTGAGAGCATTGCAGGATCGCAATGTTGAGCCAACCCATGCCGATGTCAGACTCTCTTTGAGCGCTGAAAGCGCTGTTGACGCATCCCTCTTTGACCACATCAGTGAAGCCTTGCACCGGACGTCAGGTGTGCAGGGTAAACTCCGCTTGGCGCAGAGCCTGAAGGACTACGCAGAATCTTTGACAAGGAAAACGACTGAACAACTCAACGAGCACTATCAGTCCTTGTGGCCTGAGCCAAGGGTAATTACTGCCATCGTTGATCGGTGGCCCGTGCAGTTGCAAGAGCAAGCCTGCTATATCAAAAGTCATTGGCCGAAACTGTTGGTAAGGGGTATGAGGTTCAAATTCACCTCAACCTCAGAAGTTTGCAGCAATGATTATGGCAGTCAATTATCACCACTGGGTTATCTGGCTTTTTTTCGTCTTGTCAAAGACATCTGGTTTCATGCTGTCAGCACCAGCAATACATGCATTATAAACCGCATCAGCCATCTGCTGATTTCCTTTGCCAAGGAAATTGCTGACAATACCTATATCTCTGATGATAATGACCGAACTCGGCGAGAGCGATTCGAAAGTGTCATACATCAAGAGCTGAAAAGGGGGATTTCGTCCACCTACGATATTGGCGCTTTTGCCTTTCTGTTAGTGGCCTACCCATCGTTTTGGCGTACACACAATAGTGAAACGTTAAGGCTAATGGCTAACCGTGCCTTCAATGGCCGGGAAGAAAAACTGGCTCCCTACTACTCCCAGTGGCAAAGTCGGTCCCGGCAAGATCAGGTGAGCAAAACGGTTGAGTTAGAAATTATCCCCAGTGTAGCCATGGCCATGCACTATCTTCACGCAATACATAACTATCTGATAACACATAAAGCTCAAAAGAGTTTTATGAGAATGGTAAAAGAAGGTAAACAAATATCCGATGGTAATTACTTTGACAGAGTCACTCATCAGCTAGCGCACCCAATACCGGCACCAGAGTGGCGAACATCGCACCCGCTTTCGGCAGTAAAAGAAACACTGCGTGAGTTTTATGCCAACCCCATTTATCAGAAATTATTTTTAGGGACTGAAGAGTTCAAGGCTTACCAGAAAGAGCAGCGACGGCTGTACACCAGGCAGCGATTCCGTGAGGCTATCAAAAAAACCATTTGTCAGAACAAGGCATACAAAGCCGGTGAGATCAAAAAACAATTCAAGGCCCAGGAGTTTAAAGCAACCCGTGATGTACTGGGTAACACCAGCTATGGCCGGAAATATTACGAGAAACGCAAACAGTATGTTACTTGTCTGCGGGATGAGAAGAAAAAGATTGAAGCCATTATCAACACGTCGATTCCATTTGACGTAACCTGGGAACAGTTGAATGCAGTGTACGACGAATATCAAAAATTACCCATAATTGAGCAGCGTTACTGGAGTATGGATACTGCTTATGCCAAAAGTACTGCCATTCCTGAATTAATAGCTGACCTGACCTTGACGGAAGATACTGCGACTCCTGAGGGATTAACGCCTCAAGAACAATTGCTGGATCAGGATGGGAAGTTGCGTGAGTTGCAAAGTAAATTCATTACCTGCCGCTGCTCCGAGTGTACTATTTGCGAAACAACCCGTTATCTTTGTCAATGTCCGAATGGTCTGAGCGAAAGAATTGCCAAAAAAGAGCATAGGCAGAGAGTCAGGGTTGTGAAACAAAAAATCAGAAAGGGTGTTGATGCGTATTTTTCAAGAAATTTCTGTACACGGATTGATGAAATCCAGAGCCTGAAAAAGTATCGCCCGCGTGACTTGATTGACAGGTGCAAGCGCATACGTGCTCAGGAAATAATCTTAACAAGAGAACTTCAACTTGAAAAAAAACAGTGGTATCACAAACGCACAGCAGAAGCTCAGGGGAAACCAAAGTATCGAAAAATATTGCGGTGTCTTTATGAAAAGTATAACGATCATTCATCCCCCCGAATCGGAGACGATAAAATCTTGTCGTGGTTTAACACGAACCCAGAACAAAAAGCGGCAGCCATCAATGCTCTGGAGCAGTCCCCGGGGGAAGTGAGATTGTTGTTTAAACCCGGAACGCTGGAATTTCGTATCCCTGCGACATTCAAAGCTATTCCATGCCGGGTAACTTATTATGAAATCAAACCATTCAATCGACACTTGCGGGCCCTGGCAGGCGGAAAAAAGGGTAATGTTGTCCCATTGGGCGAAAACAACGAGAAGGGGGCATACCTTCATGGAACATTCTGTCTTGCCTGTCGCACGAATTTTGGTCAGCGCAGGGAGCTGAAGGCCCATATAGAAAAAACACACCAGGCAAAAATGGAGGAAACCTTTGCCAGAATCCGGGCCATCCGGCACCAGCCGACAGATGCCTTTGTTCCCACGGGCGGAGATGAATTACCTTCAGAAAGTATCGGGGCACAGCTTGCTGAAGCGTCACCCGGCTGTGGATTACCACCGCTAATGGATACCCTGTTTGGGCATCTAAGCGTCTGACGTTCGTTGGCTGTAGCAGTGAATGACCTGCGTTGTTCACTTTGTCGCGGCAGTACAAGTCGCAAGGGTGGTTTTGCCGTTTTAGGGTGAAAGCACGGGGGTTTTTGTGTAAATTTGTTGTCGGCAGGTTTCTGTATGCTCCTTGTGAAGCGTTCTGTTGTGTGGCCTTGCTCGCCGGTTGGGCGGGACTTTCCCTCTCTTTTATAATGCGCACTGCTACGGGCCAAGTGCTGGTCTCCGCCTGTTTGTGGGCGTGCCAAAAGCACCAAGCAATAATCCCAAGGAGTTATTGATGATTTACCTGGCCTCCCAGTCACCACGGCGAGCAGAGCTGCTGCGCCAGATTGGCGTCACATTTGAGCAGCTGGTCAGTGAGATTGACGAAACGCCACATCCTGGTGAGCAGCCCCCTGACTACGTGCTGCGCATGGCCCGGGAAAAAGCCCGTGCCGGCTGGCAAACGATGCTCGCTGCCGAGCTGACCATGCGACCATTGCTGGCTTCTGATACCACCGTCGTATATCAGAGCACGATTCTTGGCAAGCCTGTGGATCAGGAAGACGCTCGGCGTATGCTGGCACTGCTCAGTGGCCACACCCACCAAGTCATGACTGCCGTAGCCATCACGGATGGCCAGCAATGTCGTACCGAACTTTCTGTGACCGATGTTGTCTTTAGAGAACTGTCTGATCAGTTGATTAACGATTACATCGCCTCCGGTGAACCCTTCGACAAAGCCGGTGCTTACGGCATTCAAGGGTACGGTGCGGTGTTGGTGGCGGGTATTACCGGCAGTTATTCAGGGGTTGTCGGCCTGCCGTTGATGGAGACGGCACAACTGTTGGCCGATTTTGGTTTGCCATGCTGGCAGTGATTTCCCCTGAGTATTGGCAGGTCGCCTGAAACGGTTTTTGGTGTAAAGTTTGTCAGGAAGCAACGATCAGTTATTCTGCGACTGGTATGATTTTGAGGTCTTTGCCAGCGCTCTCGACGATTGCGTCAGTGTATTGACCTGTGTTGCCGGGCTTTTGTCTGAAACCGTCCCGTAACGTGTTCGCCGGCCAGGGCTCCACAGGTCAATGCATTAGGAATTGAGGGACTGGGATGAGTGAAGAAATTCTTATGAATATCACGCCCATGGAATCGCGGGTGGCTCTGGTCGAAAATGGGGTGCTGCAGGAGATATATGTGGAGCGAGCCCGCAGTCGCGGGATCGTTGGCAACATTTATAAAGGCAAAGTGGTGCGTGTGCTGCCGGGCATGCAAGCGGCGTTTGTGGACATTGGCCTGGAGAGGGCGGCTTTTATCCACGCCAGCGAGATTGTCGCCCGGTCCGACAAAAACGGCGACGAAGCCCAGGAGCGGCCCATTTATGAGTTGGTTTATGAAGGGCAGTCTCTGGTGGTTCAGGTAACCAAAGATCCTCTGGGGAGCAAAGGTGCTCGTCTGACCACCCATATTTCCATTCCGGCCCGTTACCTGGTGCACATGCCGAAAAACAGCCATCTCGGTATTTCCCTGCGGATTGAAGACCCACAAGAGCGCGAACGCCTGCGACAACTGGTGGAGTCGTGCCTCGATGATGATGAGCAGGACCGGGCCAACCCTGGCGGTTTTATCCTGCGAACGGCGGCTGAAGGTATCGGTGCCGATGAGGTCCGTGCGGATATTCTGTTCCTCCATCGGCTGTGGGAGACCATTGAAGAGAACATCCGCAACAGCAAAGCACCGGCCAACGTCTACGAAGACTTGCCCCTGCACCTGCGCACGGTGCGTGATCTGGTCAACCCGGATATTGAAAAGATTCGCATCGACTCCCGGGAGACGTTTGAAAAAGTCTCCCGGTTTGTCGCCAAACTGGTGCCAGAGATTGATGGCCGGGTGGAGTATTACCCCGGTGAGCGGCCCATTTTTGATCTGTTTGGTGTGGAAGACGAGATCAACAAAGCACTGAGCCGCAAGGTGCAGCTCAAGTCCGGTGGGTATTTGATCATCGACCAGACCGAGGCCATGACCACCATTGACGTCAATACCGGCGCATTTGTTGGCCATCGCAACCTGGAAGAGACCATCTTCAAGACCAATCTGGAAGCCGCTGTGGCCATTACCCGGCAGCTGCGCCTGCGCAATCTGGGTGGGATTATCATTATCGACTTTATCGATATGGACGATTGCAAACACCAGCGTCAGGTGCAGCGTGCGTTTGAAAAAGCCATGGAGCAGGATCACGCCAAAACCAATTTCACCGGTGTCAGTGAGCTGGGGTTGGTGGAGATGACCCGTAAACGTACCCGTGAGTCGCTGGAAAACGTGCTGTGCGAACATTGTCCGACCTGCGAGGGTCGTGGCACACTGAAAACCGCTGAAACGGTCTGTTACGAGATTTTCCGGGAAATTCTCCGGGCGGTGCGCGCCTACGATGGCAACAGCTATACCGTACTGGCCTCGGAGCCGGTGATTGACCGCTTGCTGGACGAAGAATCCAGCAATGTGACTGACCTGGAGAAGTTTATCCGTAAGCCCATCCGTTTTCAGGTGGAGCCGATTTACAGCCAGGAACAGTTTGACGTGGTTCTGGTATAAGTAAACTGTTGTTTAATTGCAGGGGAATAGCATCGGAAGGTGCCGCCTGTCCTTCCCTTGTCTTCGGGCGGCCTTCTGGTGGATTGTTTTTGCATCCCGGCTTACCGATGCGACCAGGCAAGCCGCATTTTTTAGTGTATTTCTCCTGTTGGTGAGATGTTTTGATAGCCGCCGGTCACCGGCCTGGCCTCCTTTACCGCTGAATCGTATCGGCCGGGCTGATCGTGGGCAGGCACAGTGTTGATGGTAAAAATGTTCAAGCGAAAAAAGACGTGCGCCCCCGAAAAGGCCACGCCACCAAAGCCTGTTGGCCTGCGCCTGATGGCATGGGGCTGGCGGGCACTGATTGCCGTGCTAGCCCTGATGGTGATGTCAGTCGGTCTTGGGCGGCTGCTGTTCAGCTCGCTGCCGCTGTTGCAGTCAGAGCTGACGCGCCTGCTCAGTGACCGCTTACACGCAGATTTTCACATTGAGTCCATGTCGGCTCAATGGAACGGCGGTGAGCCACTGTTGGCTTTGCAGGGGCTGAGCCTTAAAGGCAAAGACGCCAGTGTTACCGGTTTCAGCATCGGTCAGCTGAATATGGCCCTGGACCTGAAGGCGTCGCTGTTTAACTGGACGCCGGTATTTTCTTCGCTGACCATTAATGGCGTCAATATTGAACTGGTACAGGGCGATGGTGCCAGTTGGGCACTGGCCGGTATTGACCGGATTGCCGGTTCATCGTTGCCGGACCGAGAGCATCAAAAAGGTGCCCTGCTGAACTGGCTGGCCCTGCAACAAACGGTGGATATAAACGACATTCGTCTTTATCTTCGCAAGGCCGATGGTGGCAGCAGTGAGATCAATGGTCATCATTTAACGGTATCGACAGGCGGCGAACAGAAAAAGCTGTCCGCGCGGTTGGAAGTGGGCAGCGGTTTTGTCGTGTTGGCAGGGCATGGCGTTATCAGTCAGGGGACGTTTTTCGGCTGGGAGGGCAGCCTTCAGGCCAATGCCCTTGATGCCGAGCAGCTGTGTGTTTTGTGGGGCGGTTGCCATGACAACATCATGGCCGTGCAGATACAACTGGACACTCTGTGGCGCTACGATCGCAGCCGGTGGCAACTGGCTGGTCAGGTGGCCTTGCCCAAGGTGGTGTACCTTGGCCATGGCGGCAGGGAAAGTAATCTTTCTGCCCGGACTGACCTGTTTATGCAGGGGACACTGGATCACGATCCGATCTGGCAAGTCTGGCTGAACGACTTGGAACTGGCCAGCCACCTGCCTGACGGCGCGGTTTCCCGCTGGCAAAACAGTTGGTATCTGGCCGGTGGTTATCAAGGTGAAGATACGGTCACCGTTGCCAGTAAAACGCTCCATCTGGACCTCATGAAGCAATGGGCGCTGGATTCCGGGCTGTTGCCCGAAGAGGCCGCCGGGCTGGTACATACTCTCAATCCGGGGGGGCAACTCAATGACCTGGCCGTGCGCCTCTACCCGTCACGCAAACCCTTTGACTTTGACCTGAGTGCCGAGCTGGATGATGTCTCGGTGGATGCCTGGCACGGAGCGCCCTCCGGCAGGAATGTCAGCGGTCCGTTGCGAATGAGCCTGTTGCAGGGTTATCTGGATCTGGACACTGAGGGTTTTCAGCTGGGCTTTCCCAAGCTGTTTCGGCACACCTGGACTTTCAATACCGCCAAAGCCCGACTCTATTGGGATGTGGTGGACGACTATTACATTCTGCGTTCTGACGACATAGCGCTGACGGGCCCGAAAGAGGCGTACAAAGGCAAACTGCGTCTCGATGTGCCTTTGCGTAAAAAACCTGGGGATTCTCTGCAAATGGCGCTGACCGTGGGGTTGAGTCATGGCAATGCCGGGCTGACCAGCCAGTTCCTGCCCACCTTGCTGCCCATGAGCGAGAGTCTGACCCACTGGCTGGACACCGCTATCCGTCAGGGGGATCTTTCCGGCGGCTTTATCTACAACGGGGCATTGACGAAAGTTGACGGCAAGGTCGCGCAAGAGGACGCCCGCTGGGGACTGTTTTTTGATATCAGCAACGGCCAGCTGGATTATTCGCCCGACTGGCCAGCGCTGACTGACCTGAACGCACGGGTCCTGGTCAATGACGACCGGGTGGAAGTGCTGGGCAAACATGCCCGGACGGCCGGTGCTGAGCTGGCTGATTTTGTTGCCCGCACCCCCTTGCACGGTGATGCCGTGCTTGATATCAACACGCAGCTCAAAGCCGGTGGTGAGTCCTTGCAACACTTTCTCACCCAGACGCCAATCAATGGCTGGCTGAGCGGTGCTGCCCGATCGTGGCGGCTGACCGGAAAGCCGGGCAGCCTGAACGGGTCTTTGAACCTCTCTTTGCCCATGCACGATCTGAATGACACCAGGGTAGACATTCGCAGCACGGTGCAATCGTTCAGATTCGCCATACCGGATCAGGGCATTGATATCAGCAACATTGACGGTGATCTGTCGTTCAGCAGTGAGCGCGGCCTGGTTGGACGTCAGTTGTCTGGCACACTGTTTGGCTATCCGTCCCGTTTTGGTATCCGTTCTGTCGTGGTTAATAACAAGCCCGTCAGTACGGACATTGACTGGACTGGCCAGATTTCTGCGCCAGCGCTGCAACGCTGGCTGAAGCAGGACTGGCTTGCCCTGTTGCATGGTAAAACCGACTACCATAGTCGTTTATCCATTGGGTTGAAGGATCACACCACCGTTCTCAGGGTGAACAGTCAACTGCTGGGGATAAGCACCGACTTGCCGGCACCACTGAAAAAAGTACCCAGCCGGGCGCAGGCGCTTGACCTCACGTTGCGTCAGACCCAAAAAGATCGTCTGCTTGACGTCAGCCTGGAAGGCTTGGGGCATCTGGTGCTGGGCCTGACCCCGACGTTTTCCCCGTCATCGGCTCGCATTACCCTGGGGAGGACCACCGGCAATAGCCAACGCTTGCCCGGCAGAGGGAGCATTGTGGTGAACGGTGCCTTGCCTGAGCTGGATATGAACCCGTGGCAGGCCTTTTTCCGGAAGAGGGCAGCAAGCTCATCTGCCGACCATGAGGCATTGGTCAGTCGGCTGGAAATTGATCAGGTGCGCGTTGGTTCTTTGCAATGGGGGCAATACCGGTTGTCCGATGCGACGGTCTCTCTGCTGCCCGCCTTGCGTCTGGGCAATGGCGGGACTCGCCAGAAGGGGACAACGTTGCAGGTCAAGAGTGAGGCATTGCAGGGGAATCTCTGGCGTCCGGTGCAGCAAGGCACTCCCTGGCTGTTAACTGTTGACCATGTCTACCTGCCAGGGCCGAAGGAGACAGAAAAGACAACAAAAGCCCGGACTGCCCGTTTGGCTGGCGTTGACCCGAAATCCCTGCCCGATATCGATGTGCAGGTTAAAAAGCTTCAGATGGGCGATCTGCCACCGCTCAGTGTGGCGTTTAATTTGCGCCAGGATGCCGACGGAGTGCGGATTGACAATATTGCCAGTCATGCGGCCGGCATGGAATTAACCGGCCTGGCGGACTGGGTGCAGGTGGACGGTGAGCAGCACAGCTGGCTGCAAAGCAGGCTCCGTGGCCCCAATCTTGATGAGGTACTGCGGTTTTTCAATCTGAAAGGGGTTTTGCAGGCTCAGGAAAGCAATATTGCCTCCAGCATCAACTGGGCCGGACCACCTCACGGCGTCAGTGTGGCCAATCTTAAGGGCCGTGTTGACCTGTTACTGAAAAAAGGTTCGCTGAATATGATGGACGACGGCTCCGCAGATGCGCTGAAGCTGTTCGGCATTTTCAACATCGAGTCACTGGCCAGACGAATAACGCTGGATTTTTCTGACCTTTACTCATCAGGCGTTAGCTTTGATCTGATCAAGGCCAGCCTGTCTTTCAATCGCGGGGTGATCACCTTTGATGAGCCGATGATCATAGAAGGGCCTTCATCGGACTTCAAACTTGCCGGTACCATCGATATGAATAGCGAACAACTTGACCTCAGCTTGGTATTTACACTTCCGTTGACGTCTAACTTACCCATTCTCAGCGTGTTGCTTGGCACCGCACCGCAGGTGGCTGGCATGATTTATATCGCCGATAAACTGCTGGGCAAACAGGTGGATCAGCTGACCAGTATCCGCTACCGGATTCAGGGTTCGTTCGCTGATCCGAAAATGACGCTGGACAGGTTGTTTACCAATCAGCCAAGGAAAAGCCGGCGGCAAAAAGCGGAGTAGTGACGTGGGCGGAGGTTTATAGGGGTTACAATGCATAACTTGCCGGTTAGTGTGTGGCGCTTGTTGGCGTGATAGCGTTGCTGATCAGTGAATCATGCAACCGGTACTCTGATGCTCCCATTGCTGGCTGATCCAACCAGCCAGCTGGGAAATTCAGTGTTCTGACAAGGTGAGCTACCTGGGGCGTTTTCGAAATGGAGTTTCGATATGGTGAATTCTTGCAGGGCTGGCTTGGCAACTCCCTTCTGTTTTAATGCAGCAGAATCGTCAGTAGCCAATGAATCAGACTATGGTCGGTACGGTGGCCGGTCGGTACAGATAGAACGATCGAACCACGCTCAAAAGCGCAACACAACACGCCGAACTCCTGATGAAACCGTCAATACCCCTAAGCCCGGGCATCGCAAAATGGATGTGCTCGAAGACGCCTTCCGGTCAAGAGTCGGTGAGTCTTTCGATGCTGCCAATAAAGTGATTAGTAAAAGTGCTGCATTTATTGATAAATATCGCCCATTGGTGAGGCAATCACCTGGCAATCGCTATTGCAAAGAAAAACATGAAAAGGTCAGAGACTCCGGGCGCAATATTGTCGTCGTGTGGTGTCCCACGGAGGGAGACGATTGCTGGCTAAAAAATATTCTGATCGGTCGGGAATACTTTCCTGGCATGTTGATTTATTCAACCAGAAATGAAACGTTCAATGCCAACGGCAAAGTGACTGCTGGTGGCCAAACGGTCTTGTGTGGTGATCTGGCTGTACTGTATGCAAAGGGTTTCTACGGGCCGGGTAAAAAGGGGTTTTCCCAGTGTGATTCACCGGCTGATTTGGCCAGGCTAATGGACCGGCTTGGCATAGAGTCCTGGGGCTGGTTACAAAACAGGATGGAAAAGCCAAAAGAGACTCATGCGTTTCATGCCAATGATTTTTCAATTGCGCTGAAAACCCTGGTTCATCGCTACTGGGAAATGCCCATTGGTGAAAAGGTAGTATTTATTCTTCATACTGAGCGGGTTCGGGGTAGTGAAACTCATGCCATGGTGATCACTCTGGAAAAAAAAGCAGAGGGTGTTATGGTTCTGCGGCACTACGATCCTAACTGGACCAACAGTTGTCAGAAAGTCATTCTGAACCATCCAGACCATGCGGCTTATCTTGAGCTGCGAGATTTGTACAGACCGGAACATTTTCAACTTTTTTTCAAAAACGGTGTGGCAAAATTGTCTTCAGTTGAAACCACTGAAGAGAGCCATGAAGCTGCTTTTCACTGGTATGACCGCCATCAGCAGGTTGGCGACACCGGAAGCCGGTTATCTGCTGAAAAGGGCGTGTGGTATGAAAGAAGGCGTCTGACCGGGAAAGGTGAGCAACCGGTTGATGATGTCGCTGATCAGATTCAATGCCTGGAAAACACCGTTGCCGGGATTGTTGCAGAGGTTATTAATGGCAGTGATAAAACTGAGTGTGAAAAAGAGGCCATTGTTGAGTTTTTCCTCCGTGAAATTGATAACGCCCCATTCAGGGAAAAGATACTTGCAACCACTGTTGAAAGTGATTTTTCAGCAGGATTGAGATTCTTCAGTTCAGATGACTTGGTAATGGCTTTCAGGCAAGCAGTGAGTCACAACACTTGGGAGCTTGCCGAGCGTATTGTCATGGCAGTATTGAGTGACAGCAGTCGGACTGAGAAAGAAAAAATAGCCATATTGGACCATTACTCTCTGGATGAAATAGCACAAGGCAATGAGTTTGCCAGACGGATACACCCACTTGTCATCCGAAGTAATCTGTCACTTATGTGTAAACTGCGTTTTTTTGAAGACCGTTTTTATGACGATCGGCATGATTTTGAACGGTGTGTCCGGGCCATTTCTGAATTAACAGACCACGCAAGCAGCTTGCCGGAAACGGCTGGCGGACTGAAACTTGCCATTTATCTCAATGACGTAAAACTTGCTGGTCACATCATGAACGCAATCCTGCAAGATGATGAACGATCGGAGCAGGAAAAAATGACGGCATTAGGGTTGGACAACACTTCACACATCGGAAGCCAATTGGTTGCCGGTAATGTTGAGGTGTTTGCGCTTTACCTGGCAAAAATTATGGCTGACAACCTGCCCGACAGACAAAAGGCAGAGCTACTGGGCCGGTCTAACGGTATGGATCGTCGGGCAATATGTTGGGCATTGGCTTCGGGGAATGTCGACCAGGCTCTTTTGTTTATCCGGTGTGTGGCAGGCAGTACGCTGAGTCTTGCTGTTAAGCATGAGATTTTGTCACCAGGATCAATACTGGGTGCTTTTGATTACCATTACGGTGATTCGCACAATGAGCAGTTAAAAGAAATAAGAGAAACAATCAATCAGCTGATTGCTGAGCAAGGTGAAACTGATTTCGTCCGGACAGAATAATGAAATATAAGGAGGTATTGAATTATCAGATTTTATATTGGTCAAAACATTTGTGTAGATTAGGAGGGTTGGGACCATCCTCAGTGGTATTAAAAAGATAACAATGATGACTCATAGTTTAATAAAAAGGAGTAATTTATGGGCCAGTTAAGTTGTGCCGAAAGTGGGGCACAAACATATGTAAATCGTGCAGTAGGACCAGGCCAGCAAGTTGCTGGTCATCAGCCGCCGGTACTGAAAAACTTTTTGGGCCGGGCTGTAGCAGGTGGCAACGTAGGCTTTGTTGATAAGAGACGGGGTGTTCAACAACCGGCCATGCCTCCACGTGCTGCTCAGCAAGCTCAGGCCAGCAGACCTCCGGCTGTGGATCTTCACGCAAGACGTGCGCTACCGGGTAGTGATGTTGCCGGGGCTGGTGTCTCTGGGAACAGCGCAGCAGCTTCTGCTACCCATCAGAACAATACGGTTATGTCTGGTGCTCTAACAACGGCAGAAAAGCTCAACATGCTGGGCATTCCAGTGCTGAGTGTTAAAGAGGGCTGTGAGGTCCAAATCAGCTACCAGGGCAAGGCGGTCACGATCAAAAAAGGCGAGAGTAATACATCTGTCAGCGTGAATCTGCCAGAGCAGGAGTCGGGCAAGTTATGTACTGAGCTGGAAAGAAATGGTCTTACATTTTTAGCCTTGGTCAATGATCTGAAGGCCAACGATGTCACGCAAAAAGCGTCAGGTGGCTGGCTGGCGGGACTTATTCTGCGCTTTTTTTAACCGGGCTGAAGGATTTTCGACTCTCAGCGGCAAAAATGCCGGTGGTGTGCATGTGCCTTTGCAAGACTACCGGCTGGCAAATCAGGGCAATATGGATGTCTGCTCTTCCGGCACAGCCGTAGGGGCAATTACGTCCTAACAAAAATAAACGACAATGGTTATATTTTGTGCTCGGGATTTGTTGTCTTGAGAGGTAGTTGTTTACCTCCTTGTGCAGCGGATATCTGCCAGTCTGAAATTTTTGAGAGTAAACGTGACACCAAGACCAATAGGCGGTGCGTCGCCAACGGGCGCTCCTGCTTCTTCTGACTCCTCCGCCGGCTCAGGCAATCCGCCACCCGTTACCGGTGCCAGGGGTGCTCCCTCGGCGATACCAGGTGCTCAAGATCAAAATGGTTTGCCCAATCCCCCAGGCGTACCCCCCGGTGCATTGATCGGAGCAGGTGCGGTCGGTCGCTTGACTTCCGGTGCAGCAGCCTGTCAGGAAATAGAAGACATTGGGCCACCGCCAGATTTTATCCCACCGACACCGCCCGGAAGGAGAAAACCGCTTGTGCCCCAGAGAGGTCCCGGACACACCACTGCTGAGTCAGGGGGAGACGGATCGGAAATGCCCAATTATCCGCCACCATCACCGACTCCGTTTCCGCAGCCTACAAAGCGACCGCCACCGCCAGCCCCAACCAGAATCTCCAGCCTGGCGACCAATAAGCCGGACGATGGCGGAACAGCCGGCAAATCTGGCAGTGCGTCAGTTAAACCAAAGGCAGCACCTGCTGTGGCTCCCAAGCCAAAGGCCAAGCCAGCTGTGGCGGCAAAGCCCGGAGGTTTTAAGCCGGAGAGGGGGGGCGCTGACAGTAAAAGCCAACATGGTCCATCCACTGCGCCCGGTGGGGATGGCTCACGTCGCCCATACATTCCGCCTGTCAGGGGTATGCCGCCCCCGCCAATCCCTTCGCCGGCAGAACTGCTCGCCGCCCGCCGACAGCTGGTGCATGTTGCTGATGGCACTGCCTCTGGGCAGGGAACCCAAACGCCGAAAGAACCACCAAAAGAGCCGCCAAAAGAGCCACCCAAAAACGATAAATGATGGGGAAGGGCACGGCGATAAGTGCAGAACGGCCAATTAAGGTGCGAATAAAGGAAGGGAATCACCACGCCATCCCAAGTCTGCTGAGCGTGACTTGGGATGGGCCAAAGGAATGGAAAACTAAGGGTAGTGGTGGACACAAAAGTACCACCACATTCCGTTCATCCTGAGCCTGTCGAAGGGCGTTCATCCTGAGCCTGTCGAAGGGCGTTCATCCTGAGCCTGTCGAAGG
>Ga0126343_10000672_pt1 | contig 13967 bp, 9 predicted proteins | sample Cyp2metagenome_FD_92531 | JGI IMG/M metagenome (GOLD analysis project Ga0126343, IMG submission 92531) | Coral microbial communities from Lord Howe Island, Old Settlement Bay, Australia - Cyphastrea 2 metagenome | ecosystem: Host-associated > Invertebrates > Cnidaria > Coral ... | reverse complement strand
TTGGTTGAGTGTATGACATCATCAGTCATCTCATTTGCATATTTTAGTCATATTTCAAACTTCAATATCTCCGGAACCAATGCAGATATTTGTAAACGGTAAACGGCGTCTTAAATCTTTCGTAAAATTCTATGCGATTAACCTAAAAAAATCAAGGGGTAAAAATTTGATCATAGTAGCATTTTAATCGGTGTTTCTGTACGTCTAGTCTTCAGCAGTAAGAAAGTCGACAACATCCTCTAGACTTGAGACCCGAAACCAAAGATCATAGGTTAACAACACGAGCCGTATCATTTCAAATGTGGTCTAGGCAAAATTGCCTATGTCGTTTCTACCACCAGACACCTAAAGAACACATTATCAAACATACAAGCTCCAGATCTTCGATAAGCAAACATATGAAACAAAATGGAGTCGACAAATCAGCTATCGCGGACAATTTTAATATATTAGACAGCCTTATTCACAAAATTTTGTCTATACAGGAATTCCAACCGTCAGTTAAGGGGGGACAAACTTAACTACAAGTCTGTTGCTGTCTGTTGCTAGGGAAATCTCAAAACTTCCATTTTGGGGGGCTCTTGAAGTCCAGTGGGCATCAAAGTTTGCCGTGTTTGTTCGATTCACGTTTTCCTTTAAATGTTTCGAACCACGCCCATACTTGGTATGTCACGTGACCACAATAGAAAACGTCTAAAAACTCGGACTGAGTGGATCGTTTTCGAAATATAACAATACGTTTTGCCAAAACACGGCATTACCTACAACGTGTAGTATGCGTTTGAGGAAATGTACAATATTTCGGAAATTTTAGATCTTTAAGTGCTTTAATAGGCTCTTAAACATCTATAATTTTCGAAATATTGTACATTTCCCCAAACGCATACTACAAGTTGTAGATAATGCCGTGTTTTGGCAAAACGTATAGTTATCTTTCAAAAACGATCCACTCAGTTCGAGTTTTTAGACGTTTTCTATTGTGGTCACGTGACATACCAAATATAGGCGTGGTTCGAAACATTTGAAGGAAACGTGAATCGAACAAACACGGTAAGCGTTGATGCTCACTGGACTTCAGGAACCAGAAAAAAGGAGGTTTTGAGATTTCCTTAGAAACAGACAGCAACAGACTTGCAGTTAAGTTTCTACCCCCTTAAGGACGTTCGCGCGCAAATTTTCAACATTGATTTTTTTCTGAGACTTTTGCCACTTAAAGTTGATGAGAATCTTATTTTTCGGCTGGGCAACACTGTTCTGTCTCCTCCCCCGTTTGTCGTTCGTCGTCTCCAACTTTTGAGGATACATTAATCCCAAGGATACTATCCGTGGGTAAAAATTTGCTCAACCGAAAATTTTTCGCTAAGACTCGGCGCTTGCCGAGCTCGGTTTTCAATAATCCGAAAATAATATCCCTGAGGACACCCAACAATAGCGCTATTGTCCTAAAAAATTCGAACCATAACAATAGGCAAAGTTTGATATGATTAACAACATCCAAACAAATAACTGTGGAGCTCCACCTTTAGGCTTGGATAAATCTATATATATGACCCAACTGGGCTCAGATTCAGTCTACAGTATATATTCAATTGTTTGTTTCTTTCAGTTTAAGTGGCATGACTATGAATTAGGCTGCTGCCGATAAGCCGTGCACTGGCCACTATAACCATTCAACAACTACAGTATCGCAGTGTTAATTCAGTTCAATTTAGTCTGGTTACACAGCGTTTCAGGCATTATTCCTATGACAGCTCTAGAAAATGTTTGAAGACTGAGACTGAGACGTAGTTTGGCAAAATACGGGTACGTTCCTTTTGCAGTCAATTAGATAACTCGAATCATGGTGCATCATCGATCAAAGAGAACAAGAAATCCTTGTCAAAACCGGATTAAGTTGTTCCTTTCATGAACCTTGATCAGAGTGATTACTTTTCTAAAGAAATCATACGGAGCTTTAATCAGGTTATATTAATGTACAATGTAGCCAGGTAGCTGTGGAGGTGTAAAGACTTCTCCTGGATGAGAATAGATTTATGAGCCGTTCACGACAATCCTCAAGGTCAACCTACGAGCTGAATCTGCTCCTGAATGAGGCTTGTAATACCTAACGATTCCTTCTCCACACTTACCTCTTACCTGCATAAATTTCAGTTTAAGGACGTTCGCGCTAATTACTTTGTGCATCCTTACTATACGCACGCCGATTCACATGCCACGTCATGCATCGAGCTCGTACGCTAAGTGACCATTGCTGGAATTAACGATCTTGAACCTTCGGTGACCGATCCCCTGCGGTTTTTTTTCAGAAACAGATTTTATTAACAATTATCTCCAGGTCAATACGAGAAGTGAAAAAAAATCAATATTTCTCTCCACGAGACATAAATCCTGCAATGTTGCGGCCGCAAGGCGCGTGTAACTATTGTTGCTAAATACGGACATGTTCTTTAAGGAACCTCGCCAGTTGATTTAATTTACTTAGAAGGTCCACTTGAACTAAATTTGGCAGAGAACATGTCACTTAAAAGATCTAACTTCAATATCTTTGGGCATGCAGACTCTGTGGCCTTATTCGCTCACGAGGTCCGATTTTTAATATTTAAATATCAATGTTGGAAAGTTTTCGCGCAAACGTCCTTAAAGAAAACTTTAATGGAAATTCAGCTGAAATCACCTACCTCAAAAGTTCTACCTCCGCCATGATAAGGCTTGCGTTTTGGAAGTCAAGAACTTCACTGCAAACCTTTAATGCCACAGTTTGCGGCTTTCCTTGCCTTTTCATCTTTCCTTGAAACACAGTGGAAAATGCACCACAACCAAGACGGGAGGGCATGTCTTCTTTCCAGTCTAATTCCTCGCAGCTGATATCAGCAGCCCCGGTTTCTTGAAACGCGAATACCGCCAGATGTCCCCTGATAGTAAAAGCTTCATCCATGATTGGTTGGTACAAGTCTTTTCTCTCTTTCTGTGAACGCGTCTCATCAGCGAGTTGCCTGCATAACATCTTGTCAGCCTCGATCATCTCGGGAATAAAATCTTCAATTTTCTTCAGATACCGCTCAACCTCTCTCAGTCGGTCATTCACAATGGTGTCGAGCACGCTCTCGGCTGTTACTTCATTGAGATATAATGCGGATAGTGAAGCCATAGAGGCAAGCTTGTTTCTTTGGTATTTCATATTCCGGAACGCATCTTCAGCTTTCTTCAACAATGTTCCCACCACACGGACATCAAGTCTCTTGAAAAGCCCAGGTATTTTAATCCATACAACGTTATTGATGAACATGACAACCTTATCCAGCATCGGCAACTCTTCATCAGCTGGAACAATTTCTGGAACATTGAGATCATCATCTAAGACAACAACCTGGATATTTTGCAGCTGCCGTTCAACAAAATTGAATCGTTGCTGAATGAGTTCTAAAAGGGTCTGACGGGCATTTGAAAATACTTGGTGATCCTCTTCCCAATGCTCGATGATTTCTTGCAGCCGAGTTTCGAAAGCTTTCACAATGATGATTTTAGTTTCTTCCCAGGAGTCTTCTTCCTTTGGAACTTTGTCTGAGGTCCACTTTGTGAAGTGAGCTCTAACCCCAGGTGACCTAAGATGCTCACCGAGCTTCTGCGCCGCATCATTGACCCGACCCTTAAAATGCATATGAAGCCCTTCCATGACTTCCTTTTCTTTTTCTTCAATCTGATTCAAACGACAGATAATTGCAGCCATTTTTTTTGCGACATCGTTCTGGTCTCTTGAGGCGTTCATCACAAAAGCTTTTGCTTGAAAAACTATCCGTGAGAGGAAGCAATCCAGCCATCTACAATAAAATATTAATAAAAAGCATGTTATTAAAAGTTAAGAATGGTGCTTCACTATCATCATGGTCTCTTGGTGCTACGCAGGAGTAATCCCTCAAGTTTGCATTAATGAATTAATAATTTTAATATTGAACCTGCTAATCGTTTTAAGAATGCAATAATGAATTGATTATAGGAGAATTAAACGACTAATCGTTCCAAAAATACGCTAATCGGTTTAGTGTTAAGAAAAAATCAATTTAATATTGATTTTCGAAATGACAGGCGAGTCTAATATTCAAATACTTACTTTATTATTGCATTCTTGAAACGATTAGCGGATTCAATACATTCAAACAATAAATTCATTAATGTAATCTTGAGGGTTGCGCTTCACTTGTTTTGACTGTAATCTATGACATTGGTTTCCAAAATTCACAACTTAAAAAGATATGCTAAAATACTTACTTCCAGTACATCTCCAGCCGAGCTTTGATGCTTTTCAAAACCATAGACCTCATGCCACTCATCAGCGAAGAAAAATCTTTAGAAATAACTCCGTAGCTCTGTGCAATACTGGCTTTTTTTGTTGACATAAAGATTATCTGTGACTCGGGATCCAGGCCAGGCCAACTCTTCTTCAACTTCTCGATCACGTGATTCTGGACCTGCTTCTTTTCTTTCTCCTCAACTTGGTCCCATTTGTTGCACACAAACAAGGCACATTGGGATAAGACTGTTTCTTCCTCTCCCTCGAGAGTCACCTTCCTTACTTCCTCTAACAGTTTCTCGACCTAAAAAAAATCAAGCGCAGCTTGACTAAACATGATCCCAAATTTAATGGAATACCAGTGGAAACCTGGGTTTCTAGCCTTTGGTGGTTTAGAGCCTGGCACATAGGGCTGCCTTCGTTCTCAATCACGGAGAAGTCTTAAATTTGTCATGATCCCTCATGCAATGACAAAGTGGCTATGGGCCACTCGACTTGGAAAATAAATCGTCTGGAAACAATTAGATCATTGTCGTCATTACAAACTTCATTTAGGTATCAAGTGTATTTGGCTAGGTTGCTAGTTGCAATTTTGATGCCATGTGAGGTTTAAAAAATCCGTGGGTACATGTAAGTACAAATAATAATTCTCATTTTCTTCTCGTTCTTCATTTTCCAGGACAATGTCAGTTTTTTTGTTTCATTGTTAGCATTTGAAAGATCTCATAAATCGTATAACTGTAGGTAGACGGAGGCACTATACCACGGTGACAACACCGCCAGTCGTCCGGTCAACTACTTTTAGCCCTGAATAGCAGATTTCCTACTTGGTTGGGTGATCAAACACGAATACGCCGTGTTCTAATAGTTTTATTTTTTGTTTCTTTTTTTTTCCTTCCCTTTTCAAGGTGACATCAGTGACTGCAAAACTCCCAGCCTTATTTTATGTCTCTTTTTCTGTTTATCAACTAGTTATTCGTATCATTTCGCCATGTCCGTATTTATGTCTACTTATTTACAATATCGTATAAATAATAGCGCAACGCTCGTTCAAATTCTTCTGAATTCATAATGCTCATTATGAAAAATCGATGTCTTCATATTTTTCCAGGAGAAGCCGTTTGGTGACCTATTTTCGAAAATAAGATTAAAACTTCCCAGAAAGTTTTTGATTGTGAGAAATCCAAGTAGAATTGCCGTTTCTCAGTGCGCTGTTGCCGCCATTGAATACAACCAAAAACCTATGCATAATCACATCTCTCTCGGTGAAGGACGGATAGGTCTATTAAAATTATATCTTTTCCATGTTTGTATGGTTTGTGTCACATGTACAACTCAAATTTATTACACTGAGAAATATTGTACATGTGTTTTCAGATTAGAAGCGCCCGACGATTGCGAGTTTTTCTCTTTGGAAAAGCTCAAAACTGGAGCATTTTTTAAGGCAACTTGTGTTCCATGGTACACGGAAATTATACACGAAATTTTTTTTTTTTGCAAAGCTCTGTTATTGTTTACAACATTTAGAAATTCAGCTTGGGCAATAGGCCACTGAATATATTAAAGTTTATCTTATGAGTGAGGCTTAGAGGACACAAGCAAAACAAATGATTAAACATAGCCATTCAAATTCTTTCGTTTGGGTCCCATTAACTTTGCTGCCAAGAAAAATTTTAATAAAAATGGTCTATTGAACAGCAGCATAAAAATAAATGTATACGAAAAGACCTTTTGCGCGTAATTTAAACTTCAATTACGATGGCTATTCTAGTGAAAAAGCTAAACTCTATGGTGTCGATTGTCTCTCTCTTAGGAACGTTCGCGCCAATTGTTCTGCACACGCAAATTCACACGCTACGTCATACACAGGCGCGCGTGCAATGATAGGGCATGTGGCCATTGCTATAACTATGCCTGGATTTAGCAGTCTTGGACGTTCGGTGACCCCACTTTTCTTTCCAAAATCAGATCTTATTAAAAATTATCTCCACGTTATCCAAAAATGAACAAAGAATCAATATGGGAAGTTAAAAAACAATTTCACGATTTCTGTCCACGGGACATCGAATCCTACCATCTTGCGGCTACAAGGCGCGTGAAACTGTGGTCGCTAAATGCGAATTTGTTCTTGAAGGGAACTCACCACTTGACTTGATTCACTTGATAGATCCACTTAAACAATATTTGGCAGAGAAAATTCCACTTCAAAGGTTTAATTGCAATATTTTTGGGCTTACAGACACTGGCTTTATTCGATTTTTTCAGATTTGGGGTCATCTTCCGGGCATGTTCTCTCCAAAACGAAGTCGGTGACCCCCCAATTTTTTTTTACATTTTTGACATAACTAAATCGTCGTCTTACAGTGGTAAAAGTCTCAGAAAAAAATCAATGTTGGAAAATTTTCGCGCGCACGTCCTTTAACGGTTTCGCTTTTCTGGTGTAGCACAGGACTGGTAACACGAGACAGTTTTATATGCATTTCGCTGCCTTAAGCGGTAAACATGATCGAATACGGCCGAGTAGACCCAAGCTCTTGTTGACCTTGGTACAAGCTTTACTAACATGCTCTATCCATGAGAGATATTCGTCAAGGATGACCCCTAAGTAGCAGAAATTTCTCACCCTATTGATGTCACTGCCACGAAGCCGGATCTTAAAAGAGGCATTTGCAAGTTTCTGTTTAGTACCAAAGAGCATACATTTGCTCTTCGTGAGATTTAGAACCAGCTTGTTGTTTTCCATAAACTGTTCAACTCTTTGGAGATCTTCTTGGATTTCCGTCATAATACAATCTGACTCCAGGCCAGTGGTATATATGACGGTATCATCTGCATACATGATGATATTGAATCGCAGTAAGCACAGTGAGAGATCGTTGATATTAAGCACAGAGAGTAAGGCGCCGAATAGTGAACCCTGAGGTACTCCATAATCCTGGGGAAGGCTAGACGATAATTACTTCCCAAATTTAACTCTCTGTGAGCGGGTGCAGAGAAAATCCAGGAAACAATTATAACCTGGGCCTCGAACTCCATAATGTTGTAATTTATGGAGAAGGCACTCATGATGGACGAGATCGAAGGTCTTTGTAAGGTCAATAAATACAGCCCCTGTCAATTCCTGCCTGTCCATGCGCTCCAGGGTGAAGTCTGTAGGATACGTAACAGCCGTTTGTGTAGAGTGTCGTTTTCTGAGGTCTGATTGATGTTCAGATAGGACATTCTTTGTAGTTAGGAAGGAGACCAATTGTACTTGAACCGTTGGTTCCATTAACTTTAAGATAAGCGGAAGCACGGAGATCGGACGGTAGTTGTTTACAAAATCTTTTTCCCCGGACTTGAAAATGGGCGTCACTTTGGCCTCCTTCCATTCTTGAGGGATAATGCCCGTCAAGATCGTTAGATTTATGAGCTACGCAATCGGTTTGGCTATTTCAGGTGCTGCGTCCTTTAGAACCCTAGCAGGGATTCCATCGAGACCGGTGGCTTTTGATAATTTTAGCTTGCACAGCTCCTGTTTGAAAACGTTGGGCTTACATCTTTTAGAGTAAAGTCCCGATCTACTCTAGGTGTAAGTACTTTAGGTATCGGGGTACATAAACTACTAGCAATGGTTGTAAAGGACTTATTAAAGTTTGTCAATGATAGGTTCTCAGTTTCATTTGTAATTTTAGATTTCCTTGGCACGATCTGGTTGAGTGTTTTCCACATTTCTTTCGAGTCCTGCTCCTCGGAGAGGAAAGTGGAGTAATATTTGTTTTTCTCTTTACGGAGTTTCAGATTTACTGCATTACGTAATTTTTGATATCTGCTCCAGTGAACCTCGTTGTTTGTTTTGATGGCCTTTTTTGTGGTGGTATTCTCTCTCTCGCATCATGTTCTTTATTTCGGGTGTTAGCCATGGCAGTGACATCCCGCGCACCCGGCGCGTAACAATTGGTGCATGTTTGTCAACTACAGTTAAAAACTTATCTTTGAAAGAATTCCACTCCTCATCAGGGACCCAGGAGGAATTGGCTAGCTTTAATATGCCCAATGGGACGTAATGTAAATCAGTTTTGAACAAAGTTGGATCGTAATTTTTGTGATTTCTGACATCAACAGACCGAGGCGTTGGAGGTTTGATTCTGTGTAGTTTCCTAAAACCAGCGATCGCGCAGTGGTCGGAGAAACCAATCGGAATGACACTGGAGACGTAAATTTCGGGTCTTGAGGTTAAAAATAGATCGTTTTCACATTACGTCATCACTTTATAAAATCCAAAACTAAAGAGCCACCAAAGTTTTTATCCTCATCAGGCATAAGAGGTGGTATATCTATATCTGTTTACAATTTTACAGCTAAATAGCGTGCTTCGTTTGGAAACCAGGGCATTTTGAAGTTCAGGGTTGTAGAGGTGCGTGACACAAGTCTACGATGGAGTTTGTTGAAAAATATGTACTTATCTCATGATTTCGAGCCTTTTTAGAAGTTAGATTATTAGGAAAAGGGCTTACATAAATGCTTGTTTGTTCAGGACTGATGATTAGTCGCCTAAATAGCCAAAGTAAGTTCCAGATATTAACACTATTTTACGGCCACCATATTGGAGAAGTGACTTATTTCGTTGTCTTCTATAACATCAAAATTTCTTAGCTTTTTCCACTGGATGGTTTTCGATTTATTTTTTATTGCGTGACAGTGATCAATTAAAGACCTTGAATTCTCTGTTATTCTAGTAGGCTCTATGATAAGCTGTTTCAGATGAAATAAATTTGTTAGACGCTTAAACTTCATTGTCGCTGTGTTTGCAGCGATATAACTGAAGTTAAAGTCTCCTAGCAAAACAGTTTCAGTTGCATTCGTTGTAAGTTTGTCAAGTATTTTCTCCAGGCTGTCAGTAAAGATAGTAGCATCAGAGTCCGGTGGCTTATAGATAACACCGACCAATATTTTCTTTGCTTTCGGTGGTAATAGTTCGAACCAAATTGCGTCCAAGTGTCTGTCTGTTGATTCATTTGGATCTTTCAATCGATTGTAATCTAGGTGTTCGGCTATTTAGATTGTGACTCCTCCTCCATCACGGTGCCTGTCTCTTCTCATTAAATTATATCCCTGAGGAGAAAGTTCTTCATCCGCAAAAGACTCGTCCAACCAAGAACAGACCAAGAACAGAGTATACAAAAAGTATCCTGCACTACAGAGGATCTGTTCTGTTGAACAAGATTCCCTCAGACATTTTCCCAGTTTAAAAGTATTTAAAACCTCACTGAATGGGAAAGATTATAGTTTACTATAAATCAGAGAAAGTTTCATTACATAGGTTTTTACTGTAGGCTAACTAAGAGTGTGTCCATGAGAAAACCCGGCAGGAGGTGATACAGGTCAAATCACCGATTTCGCTCAAACTAACACAAATTTTCAATTTGGTGAGTAAATGATCATGGCCAAAAATTAAGTCCGATATTTTATTCCCTCCAAGTTTTGGGGACCCCTGAAAAAATTGCCATTTCTCACTAATTCATGCATATTTAATTACTGTCTTTGGTTTAGTATTTCTACAACAAAAAAAACCATGTCAAAATGAAATCCACGGGATCATGTTCTCCTGTTATCAGTCTAAAAAGACAGATATATATTTCAACTAGACAACTTGATTTCTCTCCGTGGTTTCATCTTAAGTAAGGTGCATATTTCGTAGTGTTGTGAGTAGCCCTTAATTGATGGCAAATATCTGCTCTGGGCAACCGTGACATTATTCTAACAGGGATAGGGAGCGCAATCACTAAAGCTCACAAATAAGCCATGGAATGCTCGGGGACTTCAATACTTTTTTTTGTGCTCTCTTACTGATTACATAGGACTATCCGAATTTTGGCCATTTCATGAACATCTACTAGAATACAAAAAAAAACCTTTTTCTCTCTAAATATAACTCAAAAGCAACAAAACATATCTACAGGAGCATTTCCTATCCATTTACAGTATACATTTGGCGAAAAGAAGCACATGAGACATTTCTTTCATATATTTTCAGAGCTACATTCTCACGATTTCAAAAAAAAGCAGTTTATCTTTTCAGGTGTAAAATAGGATGGAAACAAGAAACAACTACTACATACATGTCACTTAGACACGATTTTGCCCTTTCGTTGATTCTTGGATTGCGAAATGTTCAGTTTTGTGTCACCTGTTCCCTTGCATTTCTTTGGCCCGAGGTTTAAAGAGAATATCCATTGCTATCCCGCTTTCATCATGAGAGATATCAAAATTTGACGAGAAAGCTCCTAAAAAGGCCGTTTAAAATCCGGGGTCCAGAAGAGCCATCACTACTGTAAGAGTTGTGGCTCACAGATTTCTTTCAAAGCTCACAACAAAACATTCCGCCATTTTGACGATATTAATCGGTACAATCTGTGTCACCATACAAGAAAAATCTACCGAATTAAAACCTGACTTTCCAGTGTCTAAGTTAAAGATGACAGAGTATATGGCGGAGTGGTGTGCGATAAATTTTAGATATAATCTGTATGTTAAGACAGCAGTGATCGCTCTCCCTGGATTTTAAAAGGCCTCTTGAGTAGCTGCCTCGATAAATGTTGATATCTATGAAGATGAACACTGGATGGCGATGGATGTTCTCTTTAAACCTCGAGTGGAAGCAACGGTATAGATCAATGATGGATAGAATGGAATGGAATGGAATGGAATGGAATGGAATGGAATGGAATGGAATGGAATGGCTTGTCTTGTCTTGTCTTGAAGACTTGAAGCCTTGAAGCCTTGAAGTTAAATGGAACCTGGCAGTAGTTTAAAGGTTTCAACTGATTTTGCTCTTGAGCTTTCATCATTGTCGGATTGAGCGATTTGGAACTTTGGTTTAATCCAGACGCTTGGGCGTCGAAATCGGTTGAAATGGCATTCGCGCTCTCGACGGTTGAAGAAGTTGAGCTGAAGAGGCAAGCGGCTCTCGTCGGCAACCAGGAAATTCTCTGAATATTGTCGGTTGTGGATTGAAGTTATTCCTGCCTGAAATGGCATATGAAAGCTGTCGCTATTCATCTTCATTTGCCTCGTCGTAGTCGTCTAATGACTGAATGTTCTTGTGTCCGGTGACCTTTACAATCCCCGACCGCTCGACGTTCGCCTTCTTCAATTTGCTCACAACCGTTTTGTGAGCGCTGTGGTTGGTGAACTTTTTGTCGCTCCTTTCGAGAATAGTACATGCCACAGTGCTCTTCATCATATTATTAATTTTGTTTTGCGCCATTGGTTGTACTTTAAACCACACGTTGCCATCTGGTTTTCTGCTAGTCTTGATGGAGAGGTGAAATGGACCAATTGTCTTTAGGTTGGGGTCGGCGACTCACAAACTGCTTAAAAAGAGCTATTGGGCATCTTTCTCCACCAACGGCAAACATTCGTGGTTGAAAATCGCGGTGCTTTGTGTGCAAGCCTCCTTGTCAGGTTTTGGTCTGCCCTTCAGTGAACTGTACAAACTCCACACCGTTGTCGTATTTGCAGATCTAGAGCTTGCAGTCATCCAATTTCTTCTCGTGATGTTCTTGCCGGCCACGGAGCCCAAAATGCTAGCTAAGTATCCACCACATTGTGTTCACTAAGGGGATTGTGTTCACCTGGGGTTGTACTTCCGAGCTTGCTCTCCTTCCATAGCACTTCTTCTTCTTCTCTTGTCAAATTTTGTTTGGGCGCTTACCTCGACCAGCCTGTCGTAGTAATTTCGCCTTTCCCTACAAGACCTTCCCGACAAGAGGAATTCTTCTTTTACGATCAACAATGGATACTGATTTTCTCTCAAATGTCTGTCGAGGGCAGCAATCATAACTCTAAGGCCCGCTTCAAACGTCGAACTTTACATGTGCCGAATCTAATTATTAGATTCGGTACGTGTAAAGTTCGACGTTTGAATCAATTAGGTTCGACAGATTTGTATTTGGGTCGACCTGCCGTTCTATTCGACTGGGCTTGTCGAATATAACGGCAAAAGATCGACTTCGTTTCAAACGTCGAACTTTAACATCTGCCGAATCTAATGCATACATTACAAATACATTAAATACATTAATTTTTACCCAGAGTTCTGCACTATCCTATTTTTGTCATGCGTACACAACATGTTTTGATCTTTTGGAACAAAATGGCGGAAAGGGCTGGAAGATACGCTTTCCTCTTGCTTCGATAGCACGAAATATGCTTGCTTGATGTGCATAAATCAGTTCTGTATGCAGTGTTTCGTATTTGAAGACGATGACAGTAGCGAATTTGAAAGAAGGCAGTTCGGTGGTGTTCCTGTGGGAATAAGCAATGATAGAAATTCAAAAATCGTCTTCGGTTGTTAAATACCAGCTGCATCTAGAGTAACCTTGTCCACATTTTCCGCCATTTTGGTCAGCAATAACCGCCGTAATAACCGCCGCTTTTGCCAGGAACTATTAGCAAAACAACCAGATGTTCAGTTCGGGCGTTCTCAGACAGTTGTTAAAAGACAGGTTTAAATGCCCTTGCCCGTAAAAACGTACCACGAGTGTGCATCGCTAACCTCCCCCTATACCCCACCAAAAACCCCCCACCCCCTTCCCCCCTCACTACTTTCCGGCTAAATACTACATTTCAAAAGTATTTTGCGTCGATTTTTTGTTAATTTCTGTTTTCTTGACCTCTTGAGCTTATCTTATCAAATTTCAGAAATACTTCACTTGTTCTTATTATTTTGCGGGTAGATTCCCCTATATTCAAAAGCCCAAATACTTCTACTTGAGAATATGTTTGCAAAGCAAACGACACATGTTTTCTTATGATAAAAGCCAAATTAGGGGTGTCAAGTGTGATTTCCGAGTGACATGAAAGGTCAAGGGTTCACTCACATTACTTGTTTTGAAAATATTCTCGGAATTCCCCGTTTTATAACCCCAAGTTTCTTTCGCTTGATGTGCAGTTGAAATTACTGTTTTTTCAAGGAGTATAGTCTGAATGGGTGAAGCCATGTACCAAAGTGCTTTTTGACCCTTGAAGTTTCGCATCAGAGTTGGTGAGCTCTGTCACAAGTCGTAAATAAATAAGAAAAATACGTGAAAAACTTACGTTCAACTTTCATTTAAATTATACACCGCTAATAAGCATAAGGAATAAGATCTTTTAAATTTCCTAGGTTAATCTCTTCCAGAACGCTTTCACTTTTTGAAACAGGAACTTGCTCTTGACAATAATTATAACCACAAGCAGCAATCGTGACATGATCGACACATTGATCTCTCAGTGAGTATTCCCTTACTCATTTTCCTCTTGCTTTACAGTTTACATGTGTTCTAAAGGAGCTTTAAAAAGGACTTGAAAACGATGCAAAGCTACGGTTTTTCCGGAGTCACGAAAGCTACGGTTTTCCGAAGGAACAAAAAAAATTACCTTGGGTCACACCGGTCACCCCTTGTGCGTGATCACCGTGATTGAAGGGTACATTACGCGTAAAAATAATTTTTTTTACACACTTCTTACTGTTTTTTTTTTTTCAGATGTTGTAAAACATTTACAGTCAAACAATAACAATACTTTTAAAAATTATGTTTGAAAATTCAAATTAAGTTACACTGGTGGTTAAAAGATAATATTTGCAATAAAAATGTTCCCGACGTTTCGGTCGCAATCACGGACCTTCTTCAGGGGAAGTGAAAGAAAAATCCAC
>Ga0126343_10000671_pt1 | contig 13994 bp, 11 predicted proteins | sample Cyp2metagenome_FD_92531 | JGI IMG/M metagenome (GOLD analysis project Ga0126343, IMG submission 92531) | Coral microbial communities from Lord Howe Island, Old Settlement Bay, Australia - Cyphastrea 2 metagenome | ecosystem: Host-associated > Invertebrates > Cnidaria > Coral ... | reverse complement strand
TTGAAGATAACACGATGTTCTATAGGGAGTCAGTGCAGATTTATAAGGACTGGAGTAATATGATCAAATTTTTTTGTTCGCGTAATAAGTTTAATCTTTATTATGTTAATTTTTAATTTTGAAGTTATAATAAAGAAGTAGTGAGCAGCACACATACACTCCAGGGAATATTTTCCAATTGGAATGACGAGAAACTATGCTCGCCTGGGACAACGAAAATTTTCGTACCAGCAGAGTGTGACGCACTTCTATACTGGGAGCTGTGTGCACTGCGCCTCTGTGCTCAGTTTCTCGGGAAGCATCTCCTGGTTTTTAGTAAAGTAATTTTAAAAGATTAAATTGCAAGTTAAAATTCAAAAATTAAAAATTAAACATTATTTAAAAGAAACTACATTAAAAACTACAAAATCAAAAATTAACAAAAATGCGGCACACTTCCAAAAGTGCGCTATACACACTTGGAAAAATTTGCCGCACTTCAAGACAAATGGCACTCTTGGCAAAATGCAGAATACTTGGAAAAACGTGCGCACTCTGGAAAATGCGGCGCAATTGAAGAAGTGCGGCACACTTGAAAAATTGCAGTACTCTTGCAAGAATGCAGCACACTTGGAAAAATGCACCACACTTGGAAAAATGTGCCACACTTGGAAAAATGCGCCGCTGTTGGGAAAATTCGGCGCACTTATGAAAACGCGGCACACTTCGCACAATGCGCCACATTTGGTAAAATGCGCTACACTTGGTAAAACTGAACGAACTGGGCATACATGGAAAAATGCGGCACACTCAAAAATATGTAGCACCTTTGGAATAACTTGGCGCACTTCGAAAAAGGTGGAACACTTGGGAAAATGCGGCACGCTTTAAGAAATGCGCCACATTTGGAAAAATGCGGCAAATATGGAAAAATGCGGTGCACTGGCAAAAAATGCGCCACACTTCCCTCCACACTTCGAAAAAGATGAAACACTTTAAGAAACGCGCCACATTTGGAAAAATGCGGCAAGCAGGGGTAAATGCAGCGCCCTTGCAAAAAATGCGCCACACTACGAAGAAGGCGAACCTTTTGGAAAAATTTGCCGCACTCGGAAAAATGCGGCACACTTTAAGAAATGCACCACATTTGAAAAAATGCGACGCACTTGCAAAAATGCGGCACAATTCCAAAAAGGTGAAACACTTGGAAAAATACGCCGCAATTGGAAAAATACTGCGCATTAGAAAAAGTGCGAGACACTTGGGAAAATGCGCCACACTTGGAGAAATGCGCCTCCTTTGCAAAAATCCGGCGCACTTGAGAAAATGCAGCATACTTGGAAAAAGGCTGCGCACTTCACAAATGACGCCACACTTGGGAAAATGCGGCACACTTGTTAAAATGCGGGGCACTTTCAAAAATGAGGCACAAAAAAGGTGAAAGAATTGGAAAAATGCGCGCACTTGTAAAAATGCGGCACACTTGTGCCACATTTGAATAAACTTGGCGCACTTAAAAAAAATGCGGTGCAATTGGAAAACTACGATGCAATTGGAAAAATTCAGCACACTCAGAAAAAATAGTAACAATTGGAAAGATAGAGCACGCCTGAAAAAGTGAGGCACACTTAGAATAATGCTGCGCACTTGGAAAAATGCGGCACACTCGGAACATTGCAGCATACTCGGCAAAATGCGCCGCATTTGGAATAATGCAATGCACTCGGGAAAATGCGGGACACTTGGAAAAATGAGGCACACCTCGAAAAATACGGCACATTTGGAAAAGTGCGCCGCACTCGGAAAAATGCGGCACACTTGGAAAAGAGTGGTGTCACTGAAAAAGTCCGGCGCACTTGAAAAAATGCAGCACACTTAGAAAAATGCAGCGCTCTTGAAAAAGTACAATACGCTTGGGAAAAGGCTGCACACTTTGTAAAATTTGGCGCACTTGGGAAAAGTACGCGCATTTGGAAAAATGTGGCACTCTTGGAAAAATACAACATACTTCAAAAAATGCGGCATTCTTGGAAAAAATGCGGCCCGTTTGGAAAAATGCGGCGGACTTGAAAAATGCGGCACACTTCAAAAAATGCGCTGGTTTTGAAAAAATGCCGCGCACTTGCAAAAGTGCTACAGACTTGGAAAAATGCGCCACTCTTCGAAAAAGGCGAAACACTCGGAAAAATTTGCTGCTCTCGTAAAAATGAGGCGCACTTGTGAAAATGCGGCACACTTTATGCGGCGCACTTGGAAAAATGCGGCACGCTCGGAAAAATGCTGCACACTAGGAAGAGCGTCGCTCTTAGAAAAATGCGGCCCTCTCGGAAAAAGGCTGCACACTTACAAAAATTCGGTGATTCACTCTTGGAAAATCGGGCCACGCATGTCAAAGTGTCCCTCATTTCTAAAAGTAGCTCACAGTTGTAAAAATGGGTCACATTTGGAAAAGTAGTTCATAATTGGAAAAATGGGTGACACCTGTAAAAAAAACTGGTCACATTCAGAAAAGACTGGCCACACTTGTAAAAATAGGTCACATTTGAGAAAGTGGGTCACCCTGGAAATAAATGATTAACACTTGTGAATATGAGTCACACTTGTAAAAGTGTTTCACTCTTGTGGAAACGGGTAACAATAAAAAGATAAATGAACACACTTGCAAAAATACGTCACATATGGGTCTTACTTGAAATCAAGAGTTCCCCGAGCCAGCTCATGGATGAATATATGGGCCAATCCCAAGTTTACTTTTGTCACTGTGGCAAAACAAGTAATCTGTTGACTTAAATTTATTCATCAAGTTACCGGTGTTTTTATGCACAGCCAAGAAACATATGGCCGTTAAACAAAAGTGAAGACAAGGCAGATTCTACGAAATTAGCCATCACAACTGGTTTTCTGCCATTTTTCTTTTCTTTTTTTCTTGATTTAAAAGCATTGTCATTTTTCACGCGAGACCATCAATAACACTCGTGAAGCCATTGATTCAATGAATTCAAACAAAGCTTGTTTAACTTAAGAAGACTAACGCTAGGACTCTCAAAACATCTTTAACCTGTTTCAGGAGGGGGAAATATCACAAATTGTAAGAATCAATGAAGGAATATTTTGAATGACAGAAGAAGGTAGCTCCTTCAGTTAAGTTATTGCTTTCGGTCGCTCAGCTGGAAAACGATTGCTGTTCAGATCGAAGGAAGAATACGATTATTTTCATTTGTTTTAGTGTGACTGTCATCCGCGTTTCCTGTAGATTAAAATAGCGTATTTTCTTTTGTTTTACTTGTTGAAAAACTGAAAAAATTACTCACCTCGAGGTTTTGGCGAAAATAATATTCAGGAAGTTGATTTGAAATGAAAAGAGTCGGGTTTAATTTAGTGACTTCGAAATAAAATGTGCTTTCAGCTTGTTTGTGGAGTTTCAAAGAGTTGACAACCGAAGGTGTCTATTATTGACATTCCCGTACGAGAAGATTAGTCTACATGCAATAACATACTTATCTACTTTCGAAACACCAAATATAATTTAGATCGATTTGGTGTAGTATTACTTATAACGACATGCACCATTACCGTTTGCAGACTCTATGACTAAAGAACAAAAGATAAGCAATTTTTCCTCTTAATCGTGCTTTTAAGGGCCATATCAAAAATTGGTTTTTGAAAAAATTAATAACAAGGACAAAAAAGAAACCGTAAGATGTAATTTAGTGGGCTGCTTCATTTGCGAGATGAAATTTCACGCCTTTAAACCCCTAATATTAAAATATTATTTCTCCTTATAAACTGCCATATGCTTATTAATAACAGGTATGAGAATTTACTTTAACATCATTTGATTACCAGCTACAAAATTCGACACAGATTGGTAACACATTTTTGGTTGTTTTTTTTAAAGTTGAAAACAGTGTCTTATTATTTTAATATGTCTTTTTCCTTTGATGTTATCCCCAGAGGAGTACCGAAGCCCTTTTGTACAAACTACCAAATACAAACAATACGAACTGAAGATTAACAGCAAGAAAATTATTTTATGGTCACGTTTACCAGTTAATGACAAATTGATGCACCAGCTAGTCATTTGTGTAAAATTAACTTTCCTTGTTAACTAAACGTAAACTAACATTGGATTAAATTTTAGTTTAGGGCATCTTAAAATCTTGCTTTAGTCATCACTAACACCCCTCAAAAACACAGCACCCCCATACAGGCAACCTAAATTCCAATAATATTGTTTTTAAAAACTTCTTAAGATACTCTCCAGTATGGGTTGTCTTCCGGTTTCTGTTATCGTCTTCCTTTATTTATATTTATACATATTTTGTTTGCACTTTTTAATGCACTTCGTTTACTACAGGCAAAATGTCTTGAGAAATGGGAGACACGCTAGTACGGTCCAATTCCCCGCGACCATTTAGATTGCAGATGGCAGCAGCAGTGTCTTTCAGCAATTTTCATCTTAAACCGCAGAAATAAACGAAACGAACTGAAAGAAATGATTTCACACAAAGTTGGAAGAAACGCTGTACATGTCGGCCGTTTTCTAGATCTTATTTCAAGATCAGATGGGGATGAACTGTAGGAACGGTTCACTGATCCTGGTTTGGTATGTAATGTTTTCATCTCAGTCAGCGGTCAGTTGATGACAAAAGGTTGAGGATTATGGCATACCGATCAGAGCTTATAATATATTTTGCTCGGGACGTTTTTAAACAGGGAAAAAGAGGGAGGTGAAAGGAGTGTCTTCCATGTCACTACAACACTCTCTTCGAGTTGTTTTACACTGTAATTTATTTTGTTTTTAAATGTCTTCTCATCCAAGGTAGCTTCCAGTATTTTTTCACGTCCATGTTGTAAATAAATGTACAACCTTCTATCAGTTTCGTTCTCGTCTTTGTTTGAAATAAGAAACAACTTTCACCGATAAAATAACAAATGATTAAATTGCGAGTCATGTCAAGATAAGTAAATTTCAGTTCAGACAGTAGTTACCCCGTGACTTTAAAACTCTACAAGTATATATCAGTATTTCAACACTACCATCAAGTATATACCAATTGATATTGTGGAACGTATCAACATGTATAAACTGGAAATTTTTGCTTTTTGGAGTACATCATTTCAACCGACTAAATATTCTGTACTTTCAGAAAAAAGAGGCAGACAAAAAATAAGATCAATATGAATTTATTTACATCTATGAGCTATATTTATTTTACTTTGTTTTAAAAAATTGATACAGGTCTATGCAATCTCCGATGTGCGAGCACTATTCGTTGAATTACAAATACAGAAAATACTAAATTTTATTAACGTTTTCCAATGAAATGTTGTTCAGTACTAACTTCGACTTGTTCAACGCCCAGATGTCGACGCCGTACTAATTTATGATTGCCAATAAGCTACAAGGCAGAATGCTACTCAAATTTAGACGTCTGATCTTTCACCTCCTTTTTCTATCACCACTATATAGACAAGAATTTTCCAAAAATTACAGCAATCCTTTCATTTCCTGCTAAGAATCTGCACAATGTTCATCTGATGTTCTTTTGCACGAAGACGAAGCGAAGCAATGCTAGAGACCCGGTTCGTCTCCCTTGCTATTCCACCCGAATGCTCCGGCAGGACATCCAATCCCCGGCCCCCTTCCTCAAGTCGGAAGGGAGGGGCTATAAAGCACGTGCCCCCTGTCGGAGGCAACATGCTACAAGAACAAGGACATTCTCGGGGGTCGGGGCATGGGGGGCGTATTACACCCGGAACTGTCGGGCGATAGCACTGTAAGGCATGTGGAGGCGCCTGGTAAAATGAAGAGCAAATGTCCCGGGTACTTCCATGTCCTAGACCCGAGGGAAATGTTACCGGGTACGGACTGCCTGAGGAAAACGGCTCCTGATGCAACCACGGGTAGACCATTCCGTGTCCTGGGGGAACGGCGCCAAATGCACACAGCTTTTCACGCTTCCGCCATTTCGCTCGTCTATTCTGGAACCAGACCTGGCCAAAGGGAGGAAATGAATTTAAAAAAGAGTTCAAACTCTCTCTCTCTCTCTCTCTCTCTCCATTCTTGCTTGAACATACATTTTTAAAACTCCTCATTTCATTCATCACATTTCCTTTCAACAAATAAACGTTCAAGATGTTAAATATCGAAACAATCCATTCCTAATCATGAAAATAACATGCATTTTGAATTGAATACACTTTACAGCCAGACTTCAAGGCTCGGTTCAGTTTCGTATTTCCGACATTTCTTTAAAATCTACCGACACCAAACTCAATATAAACTTAATTATCCCAACGGAAAACGTACGTGTTACATAAACTAGTTAAAGCTGCACAAACTGTCTTTGCATGTCTTGATGCCGGAACAACGACAATCTGTTTATTTCAACGGCTTGAGCTCTTGGAATTATCAGTTGCGGTTATTTCATAAAAGCAAATTTAAAATGATAAAAAGTACTTCTTAATGGAAGGCGATGGAAAACGCTTTCGACAGGTAGGGAGCGCTTTATTCATGTGATGTTCTTACGTCAGAAAAAAGGGCAATGATAAAGCTGCCAAATTATATAAAACCCACCAAACACAATCAGGAGAGGCAATAAGTGTGACTTAGTCAATTGGGCAATTTAACTTAAACTTACAAAGTCTATTAAGACGACTGAATTCACACAAAGGTGCATTAAAAAGCTGATAAATATCGCCAGTTACAAATAGAGATGAGTCATAAAACGTGACAGGGCTGTGAACCTGTACTATTTTTTCTAAAGAAAGGCTTTGTGTCTTTCAACTCTTGAACCCAACAGTTAAGCTTAGGAGCGAGTCTAAAAATTTAGAAAAATTCATTTAGCCATATTTAATGCTTTTAAATTGCGAATCCAAACTTGCGCTTTAAGCCAAGGGACAGCAAGTGTCAAGATACACATATGTGTTTACCTGAATTCTCGCTTCTGTTAAGCCAAGTTTTGAAGCTAATTCTTCTCGTGCAAATACGTCAGGATAGGGAGCTTTATCGAACGCTCTTTCGAGCTCTTCAAGTTGATATTGGCTGAATGTTGTTCGGTAGCGGGTCTTTTTCTTTTTCGCCGTAGCTGAAGCATCTTCAGTAGGAGAGTTGATTTGCTGGTCTCCATCTCCTGTGGTCTGTTCATTTGCGTCTTCTTGAACGTTATTCTCTGCTGTTAATTGTGGAGAACAACAAAAATTGAATCAGAAGGACCAAAAATTAAAACTACTGTAAAGAGAGCAGTAACTGTTATTGTTCTTCTAATGGAAATTCCGGAATTACCTCAAAGCAGCTAAATCGTTCTTTAATTTTTCGTTACTCGCCCTTTATGACTCAATCTCGTTTGTATCTAGCCGAGAAATTTGTAAGCGCTGTAGCAGGGAAAATTTATCCGTGCTTTTGCTAATCTGTTAAGTTGACCTCACGAAAGACCAATTTTAGGCACCTTCCTAAACCTAAACTCTTTGTGAGATAATAACTTGGAAAGCATAAAAGTGAAGTTCAACTGCCTCTATATAGGGAAAGATAAACTACTATCATAACAGGCCTCTAGTTAACGAGCTTAATAAACACGCGAGTAAAATTCTAACCGGAATTTAAATTCATCCTCGGCCTCCGCGAATTCAGCACAGTTCCAAACCACTTTTCTCGATCGGAGCCGATTAACTGCCTCAAACAGATGGAGAAAATAGTTCTTATAGGTTTAGTGGGCTGGCTGTCTGTAAGGTGATGGACAAAACTTATAAAGTTTCAAGGGCTTTATTTCAATATTAGCGTCTTGCCCAATGAAACTGCTTGTTTCGTCTCAATAGATATATACTTTAATTTTGCATACTCCGAGTTCTTTTTTTGCCATATTGTCGACGCGATTGTGTTTGTGTCGCCCTTTTGTTTCAGACTAAAGAAAACAACTGCAAAAAGGTGCAATTTATTAAGCGTTTGTTTTGTTTACTCGGAACGCCAAGACGCAGTGGGCAAGCCACAAAGTCATTTTATCTCAGTTCGTTAAGGTTCACGCGAATTGCGCTTGAAAATAGCCCCATTGAGATCTTATTCAAATAGCTCGATTTTTGTATAGCAAGAGAAAGTAATAAGTATTCTTTCATACAAATTGATGTAAATTGAATTGAATATCAGCAGTTATTAGGGTCAAGATGGAGACAGCTGGTGTAAAAAACTGGAAGTGAGGGATAAAGTTTGGAGCCAGAAATAAACTCAGTTTGCGAAATACCACGCTAACTTTGTGCGCGTCATGTCCTAGTTTCGCCATCTCTTTTTATCCCTTATCTCTCTTTTTTTTTTGCAGGGATCCCATATAGTGTAAATTCTGACCAAACTTTTTAACTATTTCCATTTTGGTCCCCGCTCAGCCGAGACAAAATTGTCTTAAGTCCATGTAAAAGAATAAATTACCAAAATGTTAATATACGATTTTTCACATCGCCTCATTTCGATCAATACAATTTTACGAAAGAAAGAAATTATCACTCGTGAACAAACTAAAATCAAACTTATCTTTTTCTGTCTTCCAGAAGGACAGAAAACTTTCAACAAAACTGGCATCGCTAGAAAATGAAATAACTACAAACTCGATTAAAAACGGTTCGCCAAGCGAACCACTCAAATTCAACCGATGGCCAAATTTCTTCTCTATCCGTAAACTACTATAATTAATGCTTTTACACAAAACTGATCTACATGTGCCAAAACTCCATTATATTTCTTGTCAAAAACTCGACGAAGCAATATAAAGTTGTGACAGTCTATAAAATGACAATACGCTTGGCAAATTTTCGGCAGGATGGTTTTTTAAAATGCGCATGAATTTCAACCAATGACTATAGTTTTCTTCCTGTTTATGTTCATAACTCTGCCGTGAATTTTCCCGCTAAATTTGTTCTGTCATCGAGGCCAAATGTAAAGAATTAACAATGACACGTTTGCTGGAAATTTACCGAGTCCAGGAGATCATCTCCTGATCTCTGAGTGCTTCTTGTGTAGAGAGAAAGTGCAGCTCTTAACACAAGAAAACACAAATGCTAGTTGAGTATAATTCACGCTCAGTTGTACATAATAAAGAGGATAGAAGAACTACGGAAGACGAATAGAATTAAAACAGTTGCGATTTTTGCTATGAGTCAATGACATCGATGAGTTAAGTTTACAATTGAAATTATCAATCTAGCGTAAGCGTTGATTCAGCTCTGAAATTTTCTTCAACTAAAAAGAGCAACCTGTCCTGCCATCGTCAATATATAAATATATGTAGTTCAGTGCTCTAACAGGTTGGCAGTCACCACTAAAACGTTTGTACTTACCTTCGGCTGCTTGTGCTTCCTTTGCACTTTTACTGCTGAGATCCTTGACCGAAACAGGTTCGCTAGTTAAGCCTAAGATTCCGTTTATGCTATAGGACACAACACAATGTCTTTCTTTGGAGGGAATGTTATCGTTGTTTGGAATTTCCATTTCGCTTGGTGTCAAGTATCCTGTCAGCAGCTTGTCCAACGAGTACTTCGCTTCACAGAAAGCGCTTCGCTTTTTCGTTCATAATAATGCCAGGAGTTGAGTTAGTCGCGCATGAACGGTAGACCCGCAGGGGGAATTAGAACCCTCACACGCTGACCGACTGGCTAAATTAAATTGCTATTATTAGCTAAGATATTCTTTCTCGGCGGTTTTCCTTTTGGTGAAATTTCCCTTTTCACAACCAATCAACGCATTTATCCACGAACACGGTTATTGGCAAAACATTCATTCAAGTAAAATATAATTAGAATTTATTAACATTAATCCCTATCTAGATTAACATAACAATCCTATAGAACTCCAATAAAGACCTAATTATATCAACATTAAACTCCCTTTATGAAATACGAGAAGCGCAATATGTGACAAACACTGCTCCAGGCGGAATATACTGTTTTGCCTTTTCCTCACAACTTGGCCATCGTTTAGCGATTGAAAAACTTCTCCGAAACGGCCGCTCTATTTCCAAAAAGAAACTTTCAGCTGCGTTTCGCGGCCATACGCCGGCTTACTAAGCAAACAACTTGGGGAAAAGGAAAATTCGAAATAATGAAATTTACACATTTTTGATGAGATGTAATTGGTCGTAATTGCCGCCATCTTGCGAGTGTCGGGCGAAAAAAAATTATTTTAATTAACACTGCCTTTCTTCGCCTGTCAGCCACATCAACAAATATTTTCGAAGTTATCAAGCTTTTAGAGTACATCTAAATAACTGGTTGAGTTATCATTTGAGATTTAAGCGTGTTACCGCAAATTGCGCTGCCTTATCAGCACGGCATCACAAAGTTTACACCATTCATATGACCACTCGAAAATGTTTCAAAACGACGGAAACTTCCGAACCTCGACAACGGGCTCCGAGAGTCCCAGGACCAGTAGAAATCGAATTTTTCTAGAATCGGACCGCAAGAAAATCAATTAAAAACCCCGAATATTTTCGCTAAGTTTTCGCAGCAAATATTTTCGACCAGTGCACAAATTAAGCGATCATGCCATTTCAATTTGCAAGATTTAATTGGAAACAATCAAATATCACTTTTAGTTTTGCCAACACTGCGGATGTTGAAAAATTCGCCTCGATTATTTCATTACCGTCCCAGAGAATGGCATCAGTGGCGAAAGTGAAATATTCATTTACTTAAAGACGAAGAAATGAAACTTTTAACGAAGATACTACTCTTAAGCAGTAGCCTTTGCAAAAAAGGGAAATTAAACCAGGGTAGCTTAAGAGAGATTAATACAATTAATGCTGTTTATCTCGCTCGTCGGGCCGACTTCGTTAGTTTGCGAAAAAACTGTCAGTTTTCAGGAAATTAAAGGAACATGCATCAACGGAAATTCGGTCGGGATTAATAGCCTCAAATTGAATGGTTCTGGCGGGCGTTGATGTTGAATCTTCGAAACAGGAGAGTTGAATCTTCAAGTGAAGTATTTGCGTGTTTTTCGACGGATTTGTAAGGGTTATTACGCCGGCATCTTGGCAAAGGTTTAGAGTGTATTGTCGAGTTCTTCACCGCCCTGTCAAAATCTATTGATATGTAATTAACCTCTTAATTAATATCATCTCCTAATTAGAAATGATTAGAAGAGGCGAGAAGCCGCTCGCGTTAATAAGATGTTCGTTTGAGCAATCGCAGGAAATTATAAACAAACAAAAAAATCAAGGCAACAACACCGCAAGATTTCGCTTGGAATTTGAGCTGCGCGCGACCCAGCCTTGTGAAGCAAACAAACTCGAGACTATTTGCCGATGATATCTTGACATATTTCCGAAGTTTAAACTTGCTGACTTCTGTGCGTTTGAAGTGGACACTTATTATTTCATGAACTAATTACTGTTGGCACTAATTAGTCTGTCTAAAGTGCGACAAATTAATTGTTTCAATTGAAAAACTTTTATCCGACTAATTCCACTTCAAGCGTGGCCGCTTGCCTAAGGTTATAACAAAGTGTGTTTTTAATAACTTACACCGTTGGACAAACTGAGGGGTCACAACTGCCTCATAACCTAAGTATTATTTGTTGTCAAGCGTGATAGTATTTTCAACCATCTTGTTATGTTTTCTGATACATATTTCGTTTTCGCATAGAGCACTTCACACAAGTCGTCGTCATATTTTCTCTCATCAATACAATTTGTGTACTTTATAGCAGTCTTGCACCATGTTTTCCCAACTTCGGTTCACTCTGTAATTTGGTATGCAGCCGTGAAATTATATGCTAATTAAGACGCACTTCCTTCAATATAATGATTGCTTTGACTCTGGCCTAAAAAACAACGAAAAGCTCAAGGGTTTTTGGAATAGAAAAGCAATTAAATACTCTGGCTTTATTTCAATTAAGTGAGTCGCTGGAATGGAATGTGACATGAAGAGTAATCGATCTTAAAAGCCGATTCAACTCAGCTCTTTCGAATGTTTTGAAAGGCAGCAAATTTAATTCGATGGCCTTTTCTAAGATCAGCCCATAATAGCACGTAGAGTGAATTTTTCGCCCTCCATGAAGCACCTCTATTGTGGAATCCGTTTCTAAAATGTGTATGTTTAATGGCTTGTTATTATTATGTTGTATTAAATCTTGGACAGACTGCGTGCTGTGATTGGTTAATTTTACGGGCCATATTCTTTCGAGTGCGGTCCGCTTCTGACTCTCTTGAGTTGATACAATATCAAAATTATTTACCTTTTTTTCTACACAACATTTTTCAGGATATATTTGTTCTTGTCTTGTATTATTTTTCCATCAGTTTATGGTCGTTTGAGGCACTTGTGCTCGACCCGTGAATTTTTCGCCTGTTAGCGGAGCCATTCCTACACAAACGCAGAACTTTGCTTGCAAATGGCCGCCGAAACCGAACGGCTGCGATACCAATACACAAGCTTCTTACCCAAGTTTAAACGAACTCCTCTATCAGTAAAAAAATCAAAACAACCGGGTTTTTCGAAAACAAAGGGCATTTACTCCCCGTGTTTCGAAAATGATATTTCATGAAAGAAAAATCCGTTGCGTGGGCAATAATTTTTGTTGGCCTGAGGTAATGTGGGGAAGTTTTCTTTTCGGAAAGGCTGGTCACTCGCATCTGGATGATATATTTTCTTCAAAATGCTTCAAGATCAAGAGATAGAAAACAAAACTCTCCCCCCACCCCTCCCCCCCTTCTCCCTTCGGCAACCCGGGCCCCGTTGGCTTCAAAACTGAGCCATAAGAATTGTCCCAACATTTAAGTGTGAGTATCAGCACTTCCTTTATAAGTTTTTTTTTATTTCAGGTGAAGTGAAAGTTTGACCGGGCAGCAAAACTGCTGGAAGACTAACCGCTGTCTACTAAATATTCCCGAGCTGTGTGTTTTTGTTTTTTTCTTGTTATTTCAAAAGCTTTGCCAAATGAACAAAATTTTCAGAATGAGTAAACTTTTTACTATGTGCATGAGCGCCAGTGAATTTCCGGAATAAATTTTCACACCTTTTCATCAAACAGACGTTGGCTATTTGCATTTACAATTTGGCGATCGATATTTTACAAAGTAAATTTACCGAATGCCCCTCAAAAATTATATATGCTATTTAAGTTTGAGCTTTTTTCACAAGTTAAAACACTAAGTATTCCACGTAGAATTTGGTTTCTCAAGCGAAACCAAACTGAACAAGTTATCCTCTCTTTATAATTCGCCGTTTTCCAGGCAATGAAAAAAAGCCTTTTTATCGACACAAAAATGTTAACAGAGTTTTTACCTCCTACAGGGAGATTATTTCAGCTACCACGCACTAAACTTTAACAAACCTTGCTTCGGATTTCAACATTTTAATTTTTTAAAACGTCACGCTGGGCATTTGTTGTGTAAGTTGAACAGAAGTGATAGCCCGGCATATTGCTCGAAATCGCAAGAACAAGAAACTGGATTTGTAAACCAAATCTCGAGCTAGTTTTGCTGCAATTTTACTATTTTTAAAAACGTACAGACATTCGAATAAAATTTCGAAGTCCAAACAACGAAAACGAATTTTGTGACCACTTTGTTCCAAAAAGATTTTTCCATTTTCTAGGATGAACAGCTTTGTTTTCACATTGCTTAGGGCAAGGAATAAGATTGATAATTTTAAACAAATTAAGTCATAGTAAGCAAACACTGCTGAGAAAGCCATTAATGGTTTTACAGAATATTGAATATCTTATCTTCGTATTATAAAAACGTTTCAAAATTACAGCATTATCTGAAGATATCACTACGGAATGTTTTGAAACAAAAGAGGAGTAATAAAAAAAATTTTTAAACAAGGCATTTGACGAAATATCCTATTAAAGAAGCCATGTTCCTTTCAGCTCAGATGTTGCCAATATTTTAAATAAAAAAAATAATAAAGTTAATCAACAGAACTGCCCCCTCTATTAAAAGCTTTCTACACTACATGTTGAATGTAAAGATATAATTATTTCTTTTCAGCGACGGTTAACCGTCCACACAAAGCATTTTAGAGTG
>Ga0126343_10000670_pt1:2500-10000 | contig 13996 bp, 9 predicted proteins | sample Cyp2metagenome_FD_92531 | JGI IMG/M metagenome (GOLD analysis project Ga0126343, IMG submission 92531) | Coral microbial communities from Lord Howe Island, Old Settlement Bay, Australia - Cyphastrea 2 metagenome | ecosystem: Host-associated > Invertebrates > Cnidaria > Coral ... | reverse complement strand
CCATTTCGCATCCTTCTTCTTTTATAGTTTATTATGGTTTATTCAGACTCTTATTTTTAGGTTTTCGTTGATTAATTTTATACGTGGACAGAAATAATTCAAAATACGTACCCTCCACGTCTCGCGCTTCTTAAAATTGTAAGTTACTGTTTTCGAAATTTTGAATTATATCGCGTTTCAACTCATACTTCATAGCTTGTATAAATTCAACCGAACTTGTAAACGAGTTCACGACTGAAGATGATCGGTGAACGATCGACACATGACTTGTTTTAAATTTAAAGTTGTTGTCCATTTCTTAAAAAACGAATTTACTTCAAAAGCTAACTTATCATTGGCTGTATTTGTCTGGTTAGTGGTTTAACTGCTGAATTTATACGATGGTTGCGATTTCCCTTAACCTGGCCTACAGATTTTGTTTCTTTTGTTACTTTTCCTTAACAAAACTCCGCTTTGCATGGGACTTCGTAGTGAAAGACAGAGAGACAGACAGAAAGACAGCAAGCCAGCCAGCCAGACAGACAGATTCTCAGACTTCAGCAGGAAAAGTGTAACTGCTCTTTTCTTGACTGGATCTAGATATTACCAAATTAGATTATGAGCCCGAGATTTATATGAAGCGATTGACAGTAGATTACGCCGAAGGCCCAATCAACTATACTACTATACTAATACTAGATCATTGTCGAAAGCATGGTATAATCTAATTCTGTTAGAAGAAATCTAACTGAAAATTCACAATTGATTATTTCCATTTTTACCCTACTTATCAAAAGTTCTTATAGACTTATAGACTGCATAGTGCTGCAGGCAGACAGGGACAGATGAAATTATATTCGCTACGAGATTTGCCACTAGATTTTAGGATGTAGATGAAATTTCACATTTTTATATCGACCGATATTGACCGAGTCAGTAAAAGCTTAATCAAAGACGTCTTTTCTTCACCATGGTATAAGATCCCTTGTTCAAGAAACTCTTGACGTGGCTCACTCTGACTGGCTCTTGGCTCATGGCTCATGGCTCTTACCGGTCGATTTCTAGATACTTTGAGCTTGGGGAATTGAACGACGAGAGAGAAGGAAAAAAAACTTCTAATAGTAAAACGTAAAAAAAATTAAACTCGAGTGAACTCTCTAATTTAGGTAGCTGGCCGGTATGTTGCAGGATTACATAGCAAAATATTTAATCCGTAAGCTGACCTTTCGGCAAAACTTTCAAGTGAATGCAAGGTTACTAGCAAAAGCTAAGCAAAGAAGATATACAAGACGAATCAGTAAGATAACTGTGCACGTGTATCGTGTAGCATTTGTTCGATATTAGAAGCTTTTAATCAAATAACCGTCCACATGAACTCATTCTGTAAGGGTCGCTGTCGAGATAATCTATACCATTGAGAGAAAACAAAGGGTTTAATCTCCCCCGGCTGTTGTTCGAGGAAATGGAGTAACACGATACAAGACTCAAATGTATTAAAATGATTTACAAGCGGAGGCAGCAACTTAGAGTAATTTCCTTAGCCACTAACGTAAGAAATTAACGTGTAATTGAGTTGTGGCTCAATGCACTTTGAATGATACCCATATTTTAACTCAATGGAAAACATCCTCTCTTTGTAATGTTTGACCATTAAAAGCCGACAAAATCGTTCATATCTCTCAGAATAAATAGAATCTGATTAACAGGAGTTTTTTCTTTTATACTATGCAACCCATTACCAACCATGCAGTGAGCTCTTTACTTGACACAAAAGAGTATTAGCAGGACATATGACGCACGCTTTTTCAGCCTATAAACTATTCACTAAAGGCGGCGAAATACGAGATACAAAAACCTCCAACTTGAGAGCAGCATTGTTTCGTTGCCGAAGTTTTGGGTCCATGTTTCGCGTTTGTCACCTTGCGTCATCAGCTTTTCGGGCAAGAAAAACGTATTGCGGGTTGAAGAAATTCGTTGCAAAAAGAAGAGCGCGGGTCTACTTTGAGCAGCACATTTTGGCTCTATTGTTGCTCGTTTTTCATGAAACTCGCGACTTGTCACGCAACAAATTTGGGCGGCAAGTTGAGGGTTTTCATATCTCGTATTTCGCCACCTTTAAAAAGCAGATATGAACTGGCAATGTAAATTCCATTTTTGTCATCAATTATTCAAGACCTCCAACTGATTTTAAACTTCCTTTCAATTACATGAACAAGACAGTAAATCTTAGGGACCATTTCAAATTTGGTGGAATAGACAGAATCGTGAAAGTACCAAAATCTTTCGAATTTAAAAGCGACAAAGGTAACTGTATTACTCGAAAAGTAATAAACATATTGTCTGGAGAGTTTTTAGTTTATTTTGTTATCTCTAATTTCCATCCTCTTCAGATGAATAATCCCCAGCTATTTTCTGATCAAAGCGCGTTGTTGCAGTATTTCAAAAAAGCTTTCAAAATTCCTGATGAAGCGATAACACAGCCATAATATGAAACGGGAAATTTCTCAAAATTTCAATGAAGTGTAATTACACTTTATGTCCAAGACGATCTGATATCTTCATGGTTTCATATTTTAAAATAAATTTTCAAAAAAAATTAATTGAAGCTGCGGAGTGAGGTAATTGGACTTGTGGTTTTTTTTCCTTTTTAAAACGTTAAAGCGCTAGCTTACAGCTACCTTGAAAAAACAAATGAGAAAGGACTAGTTCGTGTTTGCCTTTTTTCTCTTCAAAGTCTTCGATCATTTTTTCGCCGGTCTCTTTGACATTTGTTTGCCATTTTTATGCCATTTTTTATTACTTTTTTACCCATGGTTAAAATTTAAATTTGCACCGACGCTCAATATCCTATATGCGGCGGGACACCTTCATTCAATGGACTAAACTTTTGTTAATTGCATAAAAGATTAATTGCCTGTTTCGAACTACGATATTCATTCCTGGTTTGGATGTCCATTAGGTTTCTCGGTTGATTCACGAATAAACATTGCTAACTATGCTTTCAGAGAATACAGAAAAAATAGTAATAACTCTGCATTGAGGCAGCCTTACAATTTTTAATACCGTTATATATTGCATCAGGTTTGGTCTTGCGTGCAAAAAACTATTGCAGGATGCATGCGAGATATACTTTTATTAAACACACCTTAAGAAGATGTCCATTTTCTTTCCGCGATCACTGTGATGGCCATGGTTATATATCACTGATCCACTTCAGCTTTTATATTTTGCTGGGTTTGCCACAAGTTTCATGGCTTACATAAAAACGTTTAAATATACTTTACGCGTACATGAAAACCGCTGCAATGCCACCATTAAGGATGCAACCGATATTCAGAGCGAACGGCGAAAACGATGTTCTCAATACGGTAAGTATAACTTCATTTAACCGTTAAACTGACAATAGCTATCTCGGGCATTCTACTGAGCTCGTCTCTTGAGAAAATAAACCAAAATAAATACTAAATACTTGTTTATGATTTGTGAAAATTCTAAACTTTAACAACAAAAATTATACTTTATACCATGCTATTTTAAATCGCATGAGCAATTATTATACGAATACATGAAGTGTCTACCAGGGACTGTATGCCTGATATTAGGCTTGTTTCAGTTTTTGCTTCTTCTTTCATTAGTCTCGTATTGACTAAAGAAACTACAATACTTAGGAAATATTAATTTCTGAAGCAAATTACATTGGGTTATATCATCCTCTCTAAGGATGTCCAGAAAAAGTTTTAAAATACTCGACTTACCGCTGTCTTCCTATTTAAAACTTCCTTTGATATGGGATTTCGTAAAGGAAAAGTAGTTTACTCGAATAGTTAGTGGCTTCCGCACCGAATGACAGCTTGTACTCGACAAACTAATTCATGCATTCAAACTTTACTTCTAATGTTTCTCAGGACAATAATTCTTTGAAATGAATTATTTATTAACAGTAAATGACGGACATCCTCGTAATCACATGTAATCAATTTGTTGTCCTTAGCGAATGTCATATTTAAGCGGTGTAAGCTGATTGGACCAGTAAGAAATCGATATTGCTACAGAATTAGTCGTTAAGGAAATAATTCCAGTTATTGTCCACAGCTTACGGAATACACTAGATATCCTGGAATAATTCTTGGCTCCAAAAAAGTTTACAATGTTTCAATTGAAGTTGTCTGTGTGTAGCACAAGTGCTGGTTTGTTAAATTAAAGAAGCGATTTTTCAGTTCTTGGCTGCGATTCTCAATTTTCCCTAAAGGGATTTGAATAAGTAACCACGGTGATCATCCAATGGTTGAACCTGGCACGGCAGGTACTTCGGATTGGCCAGTGTTAGCGTCCATCTATAAATAATGTATTAAACTAAAACTGTAATTTGCATTCTTCATTGTAACTCTATTTTAACTGTCAATTCCTGCTATTAAACTTTTTGTACGAAATAAAAGAACCATAGCACTCCATGAAACTCGAAAAAATAAGTGAAAAATGAACAATATGTCAACTAGAAACCTAATTTTTCTTCGTGTCCCAAATTCGCACCGTAATTTGGGATTAATTAGGAATTCGCTTACACAATAATTTAAGTCATTCATGTTGCTGATTGCCTGTAAATTTTCTAAAACATAAGAACTGTAAAATTTATTTTCTTTGTGACTTGATAATGGTTCGGTACAATGTGAACTCGCCGATAATTATAATAAGCAAAAATATCAAATGATTCAGTATTGTCGTGAATATGTCATAAGATAAATTACTGAAATTAAGTACTTTTCCTACGATAGGGAGCGTTTTAATTATAGCTAACATTTCTCAAACATTGCAAGTTGTTAAGTTGTAAAGTTGAATGTGGGCCAACTTAGAAAAATTTTTCGCTATTAAGTATTTTTGTAATACAGCTCATAAATAATATTGTAAAGTAAATTAAATATATTAAACCTGACTACATCTCTTCAAGTCGCCTTAACGAGTGACTGAATGAAGCTGCTAAAATTTATTACGAGGTTGTACATTTACAACAAGTATGCAGAGAACAGTAGACCATTTTACAGTTGTCTGCTCAGTGACCAGGCCCCGGTTGTTCGAAAGCCGATTAGCGCTAACCCAAGATTAAATCGTTCTAATCCAAAGAATAAATTCATCCTTCGATTAAATTCTGTTCCTCGATCGAAGAGATATTTAGCGATTTGTGACATAGTACAGTGAGAGATATAACGGGCCCAACACCACATGTCCAGATTGTGTTTCCTTGAAAGGATAAAAAAATGCAGGGTATTTGAAGACATTTTTTTCTGGGACGTAGATGAGTAAACAATCAAAGAAAGTGGAACTCTGTGCGATGTATCTGATGCTGCATAGAAAAATAATCGAGCGACCCCCTCTTTTTATTACGTTTTTAATATCTCCTTGTCCTGTAACAACAGCACATGAAGTTTCATCGGAAATCTATTGCGGGTTCTTTTACTAGGGAATACCTTTAGGTAGTTCCTTAGTATTGCATTTCGCATCCCTACTGCGCACAATTTTCGAGTAATTAGCGTGTGCATATAAGCGGTGCATGTACGAAAGGTAAGAGATTTCCCTCAAACTAAGCTCGAAAGCGAAAGAAATTCTCCTTTTCTCTTAAACAAGTGCCGTGACCCCCAATTTTTTTCAGGTATTTGCTAAGAACAGTCTAATAAAGAACATATTTGAAGAAGGAAAAAAGTTTGATAGTGGAAAACAATTTTTGGGGGAAAATAGTTCCAAACTGGGTGTATTTTGGCCAAGGCGAGGACTTCAAGCTGAACACGAAACTGTCCGCAATATTCCCGCAACCAAGCAATCAAACGAGACTGAATACTGCATGCAGAATTTTTAACGCACAACCAGTACAAATACCCCATTTTAAAAGCCTGCTGACGCGTAAACAAGCACGATGACCCCATTTTTTGTTGTATTTCTTTAATTACGCCAAGTTTCAGAAAAAAGGAATTACTTTAAGCCTGTAGTTGAAACCCTAGAGTTAAGTCTGTGGGATGAAACCCTAGTGTGTGACCGTTCAAATGAAAGCTATTGAGGAGTACTTTCATGCGGTACTGTTTACTAAGTTGAATGGAGCATTGTGCTTTAGAGGTGACACAGCCAGTAGACCTCAACGGCTGATGAAGACTACCAGTGTGCAGCCGAAAGGTTGCGATTACAAGTGAGGAGGCAGCGTGGCCGAGTGGTCAGCGTGTGGGACTCGCAATCCAGCGGTCCCGGGTTCGAGTCCCGCTCCGAACGCTACCTGGATTTGTTTCTCGGTAGCCCCGAGTTCCAATCGTCAGCCTCACTAGCACTTGTGCTATAAACACTGCCGATATTTATCCCTATCAGCAAACCTGGGGCGTCAAACGTAACCCAGGAGGCCCCAAGGCTATTAAACAACTAATATCAAATGTATAATATATAATAAATAAGATTACCAAAAATTACTAATAATTACTAAACATGTATCTGTTCACTTTTCTGCTGTCCTCAAGACATCACTTTCAGTGTGCGGGTAATGTTCAGGGTGTGCGAGATGACAGCTCTCTGCATCCGAATAAGAATCTCTCCTCCTCGAGCCTCGAACAGTTCCTTCATAGCCTCGTCTACCTCTCTGGACCACCCTCCTAGGACATGTATGATGATGTTGTACTGCCGAATGTCATATCCTGGGAACTGCTGCTTGAGTTACCAGCGGACGGGGCCATACTTGGTGGTCTTCTCTTCTTGTTTCTTTTCTCTGTTGTCCGTCCACGGGCAGCTCATTTCTACCGCCAGAACTCTCTTCTTCTCGTGATCTGTAAATCTCGCATCGACTCTGCTCTGCCTCACTTGCTCACTTACTGAAAATACTGGAATGTCCCAATATGATTGGGCCTCGGATGACTCGTATTTGGGTTTGGGAACGACCGGAGAATACCACGTTAGCACCGAGTCAGGGAGCTGAAGCTCTCTATGCATCTCCCAGAACAGTACCTTGAGGGCCGCATTGTGACGCGCAAGGTAGCAGATCGCCAGCACATGAGGGATACTTTCGGCAGTTTTTCCACAAAATCTGCATAGGGTGTCATTAGTTTGATGTAGATGGGTCTTACATGCGTGATAGACCTTTCTCGGTGTTAGTTGTTCATAAAGTTCGAGCATCCCCGCGATGGTTTGAGTAGGCGCCGTATCCCAATCCTTCAGCCACGCGAAGCATCCCCGCTGGTTCAGCTGGTCCTCCGTCGTCTCACCAAGACCATCAGCCTTGAGTTTGACCAACAAGAAAGCGTAAGGGACACTATCGAAAGCCTTTGATAAGTCCATAGAAGCAATTGCCACAGTTTCTTTACTATCGAGACTTTTTCTCCAGTCTTCTGTCAGTCTTAATAAAGAGGTTTCACAGCTGTAGTTTGGTCTGTATGCGGAGATAAAATCTGACAAGATATCTTGATAAAAAGTTTCAAGTTATTAAATGAAGGGGTCACTTGCCCCATTTTCCAGCGTGAAGGATAATGACCTAGACTAATTGAACAGTTCATTATT
>Ga0126343_10000669_pt1 | contig 14005 bp, 10 predicted proteins | sample Cyp2metagenome_FD_92531 | JGI IMG/M metagenome (GOLD analysis project Ga0126343, IMG submission 92531) | Coral microbial communities from Lord Howe Island, Old Settlement Bay, Australia - Cyphastrea 2 metagenome | ecosystem: Host-associated > Invertebrates > Cnidaria > Coral ... | reverse complement strand
GAAGCGCGCCCAAAAAAAAAAATCTACCTCACCTCCCAAAAGTAATAAAAAATTTGTCACCCAAAAAATCCCCCCCCCCCCCCCCACTTCCACTTCAAAATTGGTTCCGTGCCTCCGAGCGGTTTCCGTAGCCCATTTCGCAGATACGGTGTCCGTTTCAAATTCTCTTCTATTTTAATAAACGAACACCCTATCTGCGAAATGGACTCCGGGCTATGGATATCATGGGTTTGTCACGCCATTTTTCCCGCCAATCTTACACGTCTTCGAACTAAAGCGTTCCACTCTGCGAACATTTTTCACGCGACAACACTGATTTAGAATAGTAGGGCTTGTGTTTGAGCAGTGGCAAAATTAAAAAGGTTTCTGAGGGCTGCTTTTGATTTATATAGGCAGAGGAGAAAATATTGGTCCAAGGTCGCGTCAGACCTATTGTTCGAATGTTTCCTGTTAGGGGGTGTTGGCGTGTTTTCGTGCGTGATTGACATTCTTAGGATGTTGCTTAAATTTCAGTCGATTGCTCACGGCATGTGAATGCATTAGTTTCCCGCTCATTTCTGCACAAATCCTGTCCTTGTTGCTTCATCTTCCTCCCGAAAAAGAAGTACCTCGTCGAGATCAGTCAAAAAGTACAAAACTGGAAGCCTGAAATCAGGTGCGCGCACTGTTGTAAAACTCATTTGAATTACACAATCAACTGCGTGTTTACATCGTGGATGTTTGTAAATTGTCTTCGGCAGATTCAAACAAGTCGAAGTACGTGCGATCGTATAGGTTATCTGTTCAGGTTTTTTTTTAACTCAGCGTTTTAGCGATTTTTAAATATATTTCTTGTTCACTGATCGTCACAGGTATGGATCTATCTTTGCGAGATGACAAATCAACCGATGTACTGACTCACAAATCAAAAGATGACCTTTCTTATGAACCGAAAGAATGGAAGGGAAAGTCTTCAAATGACATTGCTGCTGCCGAGACTGGTGATGGTGGGAAAGAAAAGCGTGAGACTTGGGGACACAAAGCGGAATTCATCCTAGCCACTGTTGGTTTAGCTGTTGGTTTAGGCAATGTTTGGAGGTTTCCGTACCTTTGCCAGAAAAATGGAGGAGGTAAGAATGGAATCTTAACAAATTCTTCACGCATTGCTACACACTTAGGTGGAAAACCGAAAAAGCTAGAACTTAACTTAGAAGAGAACGCCCTACGCGCCGCATCGTGTTTAATTTAAGCGCCTTAAATTCTCCCACAGAACGATCACGCTACACGTCCACATCCTCGAAACAAACTTTCGCTGAAATCCTATACTTGACCACTCACGTCAGCGTAGCATAATGTGCTTTTTTCTTGCACGGTGGGGATCGGGAAGGAAGCAGGATCGATGGCTACTGTTTAATATCATTTATGATAAAACGTGACCGAATGACGCATACACGCGTAGCGAGTATCAACATTGTTGAGATAATATGCGTTTGTTTGGGATCATCCCAAAGAATTTAAGCGCTCTAAAATCAATGCCAGGATTCTGAGCCAGAACTTGAGTAAGACTCGAGTGACGACTATTTATTATTAGTAGAATTCTACTGGTATACTAATGCAAATGCTGCAATCCGATTGGCTGAGCTACTCGTATACTATCAGCCATTATTGTTCACCACTAAATTTTCTCTGATTCTTATTGGTTCAAATCGATCACGTGACGCGATAGTGTTCATCCGCGGAGAGACACTATCAGCCCATAGTGCCTGTCCGCAAAAAATACCCGGATGGATAGTAGTCGTCCGTGAAAATACCTCTGTAAACAAGCGGTCTTATAGAAAATAAACAATTGAAATTGTATTAAGTGGGTTTTTGTCTGTTTTCTTTTTTAGATTTTACATTTGACTTTAACGGCTTTCACCTAAAAAGTTGAAAATAATTCGATGTGATTCTTGAGCTGGCGCGCGGAAGAAAATTTAGTGGTGAACAATAAAGACAATAGAGTGTTTATGTCTTGGAACTATCGGTCTGATAGTTTCCCCTTGGAAATTTGATGTTCTTAAAACTGGCATATTTGCCCTCGAAGCTTCGCTTCTCGGGCAAATATTTGTTTTAAGAACATCAAATTTCCGTGGGGCAACTATCAGCCGATAGTTCCTCGACAGAAACACTCTGATAATTGTTTAGAGTACAGTTGGCATCTGGTCGTCCTTGAAATGCAATGCTTTTATAGTTTTTCCCAAGTTTTGGAAGAATTGTAGATGGAAACGGGTAATTAAATTCCTGAGAGGACTAAAAGTTGCACTTTTAAGGTTTCTTGACTTTAAAAACTTGAAAATATTGAAAAAGTGGGTACGCACGTAAACAACTGAAAATTTGCCGAGGACAGCTCGATACTTGCAACTTTGTTTATTGATAAAGTTCAATAATGCGTTGGAAAATCATTGGAAACGGTTTATTTGCATTAATTTCAGTTAGAATTTTACTAAAACAATTAGATTATTCGCTCTCGATTTCTATGCGGTGATAGTTGATGAGGCCGAATGTTGATTCGGCCTTCGGCCTCATCAACTATCACAAATAGAAATCTCGAGCTCATAATCTCATTGTTAATTAGTATAAATTAACCTTAGTCTATTGTGAATCTGTGAATTTGATTGGCTATTTTACCGTTTTCTATCTGCCGATAGAAAACAGTTACGCATCAGTGCACATCGCGCATCACTGTTGAACCTGATGTAACATAATAAACATTTGTTTTCAACGTGTTACTTGACATTTTTTTCTTCTTATGCAAAGAGACTACGGTAAATTTATACTAAAACAATTAGACTACTCGCCCTCGTTTTCTACGAGCGATAGTCAACTCGGCTGCACCTCGTTGACTATGTGCTCGTAGAAAACTCGGGGCTTGTAGTCTAATTGTTAACTAGAGAGCAAATTTCTATCAACAGAGTTGAAATATCCGTAAAAGTTCTTGTTACTGTGGTCTACAAACTATGCTGCGATAGGTTATTTTTCAGTGAACGGTAAATAGTAAATGTAGGTTAAATGTCTATTGAATAAATACATACTAAGTATTAATTAATTTTATATCCTTTGTGTACACAGTCCAAAGACCACCCTAAATTTGTATTGGTTGGTATGTAGAATGGTCTGAGAACTGGAGATTCAATACTATCAATATACCACCATCAATATTTCACTACTGTTATCTTCTCTTCCTGGACAATGGCTGGGAATGTTTTGAACATATACATTTAATTTCATTGGGTTCAAAGTAATAGTCTTGTGCTTGTGCTGTTGAAGTTCACAATGATTTTGTTTTCTGATTGATTCCTGGTGACTCTCTGATTAGACATTCCATATGGATGAAGTACAAAACTCCCATACCTGTGAAGCATACCTAGCCCCTCCCCCATTAAGCTTGTACAGTACTGATAATTTTTACAATTTTGAATAAAACTGAAGATTTAGTGCCCACCTTGGATGTACTCGACATTTTTCTTAGAACCAAATCATTTTACTCAGGTTGAACAAAAAACACTAGACATAAGGACATAAGTTTTAGGTTGCAACTACATGCAGTGTTATTTATGGGATGCTTTTTTTCCTCAGATTTATTGTAAACAGAGTTAAGTTTTGAACACATATTTGATCCTTTTTTGCTTAATTAATTCCACTCTTTATCAACAGGTGCTTTCCTCATTCCTTACGTTATCTTCATGGTGATTGAGGGATTACCACTCTTCTTTCTGGAGCTAAGTATTGGCCAGCGAATGAGGAAAAGTGCCATAAAATGCTGGCAAGATGTGCACCCAGCCCTCTTTGGTATTGGTGTGGCATGCCTTATGGTGTCTCTGATGTTGTGCCTCTATTATGTGGTTGTAATAGCTTGGTGTTGTTATTACTTCTTCATTTCATTTACCTCAGACCTACCATGGAAACATGACAAGCTATGTAGCAACTACAATGCATTTACACAACTTGGAGAAGCTCTTAGCCGGTGTGGAAAGAACAGCTCTTGTTCAAACACAAGTACTCATGCACGTTTGCAGTCAGAATATGATAACTTCCCTGACTGTTGTGTTCGAGATCCACCACAATATTACTTCTACCATCACGCATTGCAGATCTCAACTAGTATTGAAGATGCTGGTGTTGGAATAAATGGAAAACTTGCTGGATGTCTGGTGTTTGCATGGGTTATTACATACCTTTGTGTAGTCAGAGGAATCAAGTCAAGTGGAAAAGTATGATTTTTTATTACATTTGCTCCATCCTTAATAATACACTTGAAAAAGTACTTGATTCTGATTGGCTAACAGCAGTGAATTTAGAGTGTTACTGAGCAAAACATGCACTATGAATGCAAAGTTGTAAATGAGTGCCAATTACATTGAAGATTTCCAAAGTTAGTGCAAAGGCACTTTAAGACTAATCAAACAGTCATCTGAGGTATTTTGAAGGTGGTCCAAGTTTGTTGAAGGTCTCCACAAAATAGCCAAAGATAATTAGACATTTTTCAAACACTTCCAAAGATCAATCACATCCTTCCAAAGCTTCATACAGTAAATGGGACCAAAACATTTTGAAACACCTGCAAAGATCACCCAAGATTAAATATATTGAAGATTGCCAAAGATCTTCCCACGTAATTAGACTGTTTTCACAAATATTTAGCAATTAAAGAGCACACATTGGATTCAAGATGGTACATATATAGCTAATGAGCTACAACACTATATTCGACTTAACAACAACTTAAACAGACTTTTTAGGACCTTATTTATCCATACATGTACCGGCAGGGAGTACTAATACTAGGCATTTTTTGAGTCAGATATTAAGAAAGTACAGAGAAAACAGAGACGTTTCTTTGCTGTTACTTTTGGGAAAAAAGACCTTAAGTGCACTGTCTACTGCTATGTCAAATTTATGACTGTTCTAAAAGTGAATAATGTTTTTTGGCATAATAAAGCTTCACAATTTACCCACCTTTGGCACAAAAGACAATTGCCTAATTAGACTTTCCTAAAGTAGGAACGAAGCATGCTTGTGGCAAGTCTATTGCCTAATCTATTTAAACAAGAAAAAAATAACAATATTTCTGTTTATAATTACTTCACAGGTTGTGTATTTCACTGCAACCTTTCCTTACGTCATCCTGATCATCTTGTTCTTTCGAGGAGTTACATTAGAAGGAGCAGGAAATGGTGTAAAAGCCTTTTTTAGCCCAGATGTAAGTACATCAGCTTGTAATCAGTTACCATAATGAAAATCCATGTGTTTCAATCAAGTACCATATCAGTGTACAATAAGCTACAGATCTTACATGTCACAGAACTTTTCATTTAAGTTTTGTTTTCATTTATTTTCCACCTACTTTATGTTCCCCCAAATTCTTTCCCCACTTATAAACCTAATCTGGACCACAATCCTTTTAAGCCAGTACCCCTTTATGTCATTGAGTGTGCAAGAGTACAAGATTGTGACTTTTCTGAAGCTTTTGGAACAGTCTCTGCAAGTGAGATTGAAAACACCAAATGCCATGATATGGCTGGGTCAGAAGCTTGATTAGAAACTTCCTTGTGTGAATAAAAAACAATGTGAGATATCACTACAGCTATATCACCAGTACGGAATGTTAGGGTTATAGTCCCAGACGTCCCTCACTAACAAGGAAAGAGCAATATGTCTTTACTTAGATTACACTAAGTGTTGCCTAACTCAGTTGCAGACAACTTGTTTTGTAGGTAAGATAAGTTCTATGTACAGGTCAAAGTGCACCTAACCCCCAATTTTTTTTTGCAGCTAAGGTGAAACTTTGAAACACACACAAAAAGAATTTGCCAAATTTCTCAGTTTCTGATACTTGAGGGCTTAAAAAATTAACAGAAAGTAGCTGAAATTTGATATCTTTGGTGCTATGACTGAGCTTGTGAGCGGCCTGGGTCTATTCCTGGGTTGATGTCGCAGATTCATTTACATAGCATTAACTCTTTATAAACATGCATGCAACCCAGGAATAGACCCAGGCCCCTCACAAGCTCGGTCATAGCACCAAAGATATCAAATTTCAGCTACTTCTTTAAGCCCTTACACTTATCAGAAACTGAGAAAATTGGTAAATTCTATTTGTGCGTGTTTCAGCTTGGCCGAAAATAGAATTTAAGGTTAGGTGCACTTTAATGAATAAACCTGAGTGTGCTGTCATGCATTTCAGTGGGAACTGCTGAAAGATGCCAACATTTGGAAAGATGCTGCCACCCAAATGTTTTTCACCCTTAGCCTGGGCTTTGGTGCACTGATCGCTTTTGCGAGCTACATGCCTCTTCACAATCAAGTGATGCGTGATGCATATACGGTGGTATTCATCAACTGTGGTACATCACTGTTTGCTGGTATTGTGGTGTTTTCTATTCTGGGATATAGAGAGCATGTCACAGGTATCCCAGCCACCGAGGTATGTTATTCTTCTGGGCCCCGTTGTTCAAAACCCCAATTAGCGCTAATCCCTGATTAAATATGCTAATCCACGATTAAAATTTAATCTGCGATTAGATTGCGAGATTTCGTTGCTCAAAGCCTGATTAACGCTAATCTGACTCTAATCGGCGGATTAAATTTAATACACCTCCGAAGGGAGATTAAATCACTAATTGGCTGATTAATATTGAAATAAAATGGCCGACTTGTTGTTTGGCTCTTCTTGTGTGAGACAAAGACGAGCACAAATTTCTCAATTTAACGATAGCATATTAATTTACAGCAATCAAAAGCTTCGCACTCGCTACAGATTTGGCGGAGCCTCAATTGAATAAAAAACAAATCTTATAGAGGCGGATTATAGAGGTGGATTTACAGAGGAAAATGAATTGTTATTACGAAACCAATTGACCAAGTGATGATGGCACTACAATTTTATGCGAGTGGTGGCTTACTACAAGTTGTCGGCGATACAACTGGAGTTCATAAGTCCACCATTCACTGGCAGTCCACAGCAGCACTTATGTCCAGAAATGAAGGTTAATGAGATTCAATGCTCTTTATGACTAAGCATCACAAAGTGTCATTTTCATATATATCACTTCATATTTTGACAGAATTATGTGTGATGTGAAGTTATATGAAATGATTCATCTATTGTACTGCGGTTGTAAGTGAAAGTCAAGAATGGTCACCGCAGTAAATTTTCCAACTTAAGCAGCTGAAAAGAAGAAGCCTGAAAAGAAAAATCAGGGCTTCAACGGGATTCGAACCCATGACCTCTGTGATACCAGTGCAATGCTCTACCAACTGAGCGATGAAGCCACACATTGGGAGCGAGGTCAATTGATTGAGTTCATATCTCCCGTGAGGAGTGAAATGATGTGAAGTTATGTGAAATGATTCTGTACTGCGGTTGTATAAGTGAAAGTCAAGAATGATCATTGCAGTAAATTTTCCAACTTAAGCAGCTGGAAAGAAGAAGCCTGAAAAAAACATAGGCACACAAAGCGTGCAAGAGTTATTTTTTTGTGAGAGTAGCATTCGTAGAACTGTTTACAGTAATGATTTGGTTAAATGTACACCAAGAAAGAAACTGGGAATTTATGGTGACCATACGATGTTACATCGGTGATTGTAAGATGGCTAAATAGAAAGCCATAAAATGTTTGACTGAACAACATACAGTATTAATTGACATGTGTCCAGATTAATGTAGAGTGTCATCTTATTTTTTAACAGGCAATTTGATTCGTTCTTTGATGCAACCCACACTGTGATTGGTATGACACGTGCACATGCATAACTCCCTCACTCATCGATTACATTTTAAGCCCCTCCAGCCCCAAGAGGAATTTTTGCACAGAATACCCAAGCATTTTCAACGACATCACGACACGACACAACACAACATTACTTTACTGAAAATAGAAAGAAAGAGAAAAACCTCTGACACGTTTAAAGTCTGATTTAATTAAATTGCACTTTTACTTGGTCCCTGACGAGTCTTCAAATTAAAGGTTGAGCAGTTTTCATACCTTTTACCTTTAAAAGTATCCGACTGAAAAGAATGTCATGAAATGCTCATGAAATATAAATAAACTGCTACTGCTGAGACTTAAAAATCGTTTAGAAATGAAAGCTTCTTTTTTGTTTAACATCCTGGGAACAATAGCTGATAACTTGAGAGCTGTAATTGAATCTACTCCCATATATATATATATAAAAAAAGCAAACGTAGTAAGTTACCATCAGAAACTAAAGATAGCAAACATCTCGTGGGAACAAGTGGTGACGATTCGTCAGCTCTAATTAAATTTACTCCCTTGTGAAAAACAAGAGTGTCGAATTACCTTTTGTAACTAAAAAATAATGATATCTCGCTATATTTGCATGCAACTAGAACAAAACAATCTTTACCTGCACTTCAATTTTAAACGTTCGAACTCTTTCAAATTGAAATAGTCTCGTCTCCTCTAAAACATTTCCTAAAGAACTAGAAGCAACGATGTGTGACCTCTAATTGAATTTACTCCTTATGAAAAACAAAAGTATCAAGTTTCCTTTGTAACTTAAAATAAAAAATCTCGTTTCATTTGTAACTAGCTCACATACTGTTTCAAACCTCGAGGCTCATCTCTTCCATAACTAAAATCCTCAGCCTAACCCGCAGGAAATGTCGAAGTAAACCCAATATATGAATACTTCCTCCCCTTTTATGGGAGAAAAAATATGGCTGTTCTGAACGGTATCGGAATCAGATCTTCTCTCATACCATTGGCTTACGGTAGTTTGCGAAACGAAACGAAACGAAATGAAATGGTACTTTGCGAAATGATAACCGGTAACTGTAAGATCTATTGCAGAAGAAAAGTTCGTAAACAAATAAAGAGCTTGCTCAATAAAAGTGTTCCAGAATCTTTAAGGATATGCAAGCTGGTCGCCAATTACAAAGCCACTCTTGTTTCGAATCGGAATGGCTTTGTGTTTGTTTCACATGGAGGCGTGAAGTATTTTCACTTTGCGTACGCCTAGACTTGGAAATCTCCGTTTTCCTGTCACAATAACGACAACGAATCATTAGACTCTTATCACGAATCAGGAGTTGATTTTATTTCGTGATCTAGCATGTTGGAGTTTGCTTACTTTCACAATTGAGGTGATCTAAAAAGTCAGACTGTTGGGAACCCCATCCAAGGTACAAGACGACACTTCCCAGATTTTATCAGTACTTACAGTATCAGATCCTTATCTGTAAAACTGGTGTTGACAGAAATTCATAATTTTTAAGTACGCACGGATGTAAACTTTAATTGGCTTTACGTGCGTAAATAAAATAGAGACGATGTATGGTAAGTGAAAACTTGAGCGAGGTTCAACTTTTACGTTTACTCGCGGCTTTTCACACATCGTCTCTATTTTATTTTTAATACGCACGTAAAGCCAGTTAAGTACCATTTCGCAAAGTACCATTTCGCAAAGTACCATTTTGCAAAGTACCATTTCGCAAAGTACCATTTCGTTTCATTTCGTTTCGCAAACTACCGTAAGCCCATACCATTAACCTTTACAACAAGAAATTTGATTGGCTGTTTATAGTAGATCCAATCTGATTGGTGTGAAATACATACATCTCTCACTGACTGACTGACTGACTGACTCATCCATCGACCCATAACATACTCGACGCGCCAACTAAGAGGTATTTTTTTACAAAAAATTAACTCAAAAATCACGGTATCAACGGGATTCGAACCCATGACCTCCGCGATACCGGTGCAATGCTCTACCAACTGAGCTTAATGAAGCCACACATTGCTAGCGAGGTCAATTGATTGAGTTCATATCTCCCGTGGAGTGAAATGATGTGAAGTTATATGAAATGATTCATACATTGTACTGCGGTTGTAAGTCAGAAAGTCAAGAATGGTCATCGCAGTAAATTTTCCAACTTAAGCTGGAAATATCTGTTAGAGAGACAATGTAAGTGGTTTTTAAACCACGTACTAACTGTTAATCAGGGATTAACCAATTGACCCCGGAGCTTTTCGCAAAAAAACGCATTTTTGGGACATTTTGGCATTCTTCAGGCTGGATTTGGGCCAAATTAGCTTTAATCTGGTCGAAAATGCATTTGCAACATGACAGCTTGCCATTCTTGCCACTAGCATCGCATTTTATGATATTCTGGCTTGGGCATGTGCTGAAATCAATATTTTGAGATGAAATTTTGGAGGAGAAAGTGACCTATGTCCTTAGGCTTTTCGATTTTTTAAATTTTTTTTTGGCCTTTCCTTTTTTCTCCTTTTCTTTTCTTTTTGCTGTAGTCATTGACCTTCTGCTGGGCTTGCTTGAAAACTTAGAAAACTTTTAAGAAAGCGTCATCGAGATGGGCAATATTTAAGACGAGCATTTTTGTGCATATCATGGGCAACATTCGGCCAGTCACCCTGATCTGGGGATCACTGGAAAGATGTTTTCCTCCTACACAAGTTGAGTATAGATGATGCCAATTTTGGTCAAAAGGGATGGCGTCAGAAGTGGAAGAAAGGCCAAGGCTCATCACGGCCGGTTACGGCCGGCACCGGAGTCATGTCAACGGGTTGACTAATCTGTCCTCAAATCGGGCTTTGAACAGCGTTCTTAATTCCTCTGATTAGCTAACCCCTGTGTTAGTGGTTTTAATCGATGATTAGGCTTAATTGGAGGTTAGTTTTATGTGGGTTTTGAACAACCGGGCCCTGATCAGTGCCTGCAGGCAGTCTTACTTAAAGATCCTTTACTACTAAGTCTTACTGTGATCCTCAATGGTCAGGGACAACAAAAGCTTAATCATTTCAGTTGAAAGCTTCTTCGGCTATAATAAATAATATTGTTTATGTATTTCACATCTTCTCTTTTATTTGTTTTGTCTTTTACCATATATGTATATAATTTGGTGCCTTTTGAGGCAAGATTTTAGTTACATATTTTGAAATGAATTAAGTCTTAATTTTCTGAGATAATTATTAATTAGCAGAGATGGTTTGATCAAGACCGTTTGTTTGTTTTATTGTTATATGCCATTTATAAATATATTTGGAAAATAGTCATGTGTAAATTAGTAAGGAAGCACATTATGTAAAGGACTACCTGAATTTACAAGTAGTATTAATAAAGATACTCACTGTGTTATTCAACATAAACAGGTTGGATCTGGTCCAGGACTTGCATTCATGACATTTTCTGATGCCATTCTTCTGATGGACGTGTCACCACTCTGGGCCATCCTTTTCTTCTTCATGTTGATTCTTCTTGGAATTGACAGTGAGTTTGGGACCCTGGAAGCAGCCATTGGTCCAATAATTGAGCTAAAGATTTTCCCCAATATGAGGAAGGAATTGCTGACACTACTTGTTGCTGTGATTCTGTTCCTGTTTGGTTTGGCCATGGTTTCTGGTCCTGGTTTCTATATCTTCCAAATGTTTGATGACTATTCAGTGACAATCCCATTGTTGGTAATTGCTCTATTCCAGTGCATTGGAGTGGCATGGGTTTATGGCAACGACAGGTATTGTGTGAGAAAAATCCTATGATTATGCAATTTATCAGGCTGCTGTCAATAAAGTTAAGTCTTGGACCAAACAGTTCACGTTTTACTCATGGGCAACTTTGATTGGGTCAACCAGGACTGACCAGCTCATGTTTTGCAATTTCTTGTTTTATAGTTTAGACAGTGACCAGACCCTCTCTCTCAGTTAGCTTATAAGCTCCTCATTGAGAGAAGGGGGGTTAGATAGACAAGGTTGGATAGAAGATGTGGGCAAGACTGCCGATGTGACATTAAGCAAGTTGTCAAAAATCAGTCAATCAGCATGCATCAGATATGAATGTAAACATTGCCCTTGCAATCTGTGCCACACCAGAGGATACTAGCTAGGATAGGGCTTTCCATGGCTAATGCAAACAAATTGCATGGCTATTAAATTGCAAAAGAAAGAAAATCGAGGCCGGAAAATATGATTGACAATATTATTGCAAATGCTGTTTAGCCTTGCTGAAACTCGTGCCCACGAAAATGTGTTTCATCCAGCAAGATAGGTTTGGATGAGTTTTTGTTCGTGGGTTTTAGAGAAAAGACAGAAATTAATACAGTCAAACCTCCCATAAGCGACCACCCAAAATGTCAAGCCCCTAGAGGTGATCACTTATGGGAGGTGTTGGCTTTCAAGAATTTAGTCCAATATTAAGTCAAACTTTGCCTCATTTAAGACTGATAGAGTACCGTGTATGTGTATTTTCTCTTTAAATGTTTAACTGTGTTTCATTGTGGTGGTAAGTTTTGAGAAAGATTCCTGTAATTCTCATTCTCAAAGGGTCATTTATGTGAGCTCAGGTTAAAAACAAAAGAATTGCGAACCTTAAGGTCTAAAAGTGCTCACAATCATTTACGAGAGGTGGTCACTTTCAAAAGGTTCCAAATATAGTAATTTGACTGGGAAACTTATGGTCACTGACGAGAGGTGATTGCAACCTGAGGTTCGACTGTATTGTTATTTTTCAACTGGTCTGTAAAGGCCAGACATTTACGTGGTGTATCATTTCAGCCACAATAGCAAACAGTTAGTGGGTAAAACAGCAAGAACTTGTTCCCTCCTGGCAAGGAATCCACTACAGTCAGAATCAATTGAAGGAAATAAAATTCTCACATTTTGGCACAAGCAGCTCTAAAACACTTCACCTCTGCAGGTCATCATATTTTTGCTTTTCTAAACATACACTGATCGTTGTTGGATAATATCAACATTCCATTGTATTAATCTCAACAAATCAATATTGTGCATCCAAAATTTGGACACAGAATTGAAAGCAGTGCGGGTAGGCTCTTTTCCCCATTTCCTCCCCTTCTTTCAGTTATGATGCAAAGAAACTGCTTGCAGGCTAGTCCTGTTGAAGAAATTGAATCAATCAATTATTGAAGACCTAATGAGGAAATGGGTTCATAAAAATTACAAGCCGGAATGAACTTAAAAGAATGATATTTTTTTAAGGCAAACATTACACAGCTCTTAAAATAAGCACATTAACCAAATTAAATTTATGATGTTGCGTCAACAGGTTTGCTGATGACATTGAATTCATGACAGGAAAGCGACCATGGATTGGCTGGATGATCTGCTGGAAATACATCTCCCCTCTAGCTTTGTTTATTGTTCTTGTTGCTCTCATTGCTCAGCAGAGTCAGAGCGCTCCGACTTATTCCAAATTTGTTGGATGTATACAGGTATTGATAAATGCATATTAAACATGGGTATTGGGGTAATAGTGTTAAAGAATAGTTCCCAAAAGATACAGTCAGCCAACTCAGCTGCCGATGCCGGCGGACAGTTGACCAACAGCTTTCATTATGTTTGAGGCCAAAGTGTCGGCCGACTGTGGGCCAACAGTCGGCCGACAGTAGGTGATAATGTGTCTATAACCTGTTGGCCAACCACTCAGAAAACTTTGTCAACCCTTGTGCTGGAGCCCACAGCAACACCATAGAGGGCCTCATGATTCACATAAAACGGAAGCCTAAGACAAATTAACTATGGAACCACCAGAGCAAAATTGCCATGTTACGTTGGCGAGTTCAACTGGAGTAAACACCATCAAGGGTTGTTGCAAAAACTAAGACCCCCGAAAATTAAGACCTAAGACCTAAGACCCGAAAACGAAGACCCGAAACCTAAGACCCGAAAACTAATACCTGAAAACAAGGACCGCCTTATTTTTTTTTATTTTTGCCCGTCAGTTCGTCAGTTTTCCAACCTCCAAACTCCCGCATACATCTGTAACTCTCACCTATGATCTATTAGAGGACAGATGCACGATTGACGTCATCATTACAAAATTGTTCTTCTGCGTATTAAAATGGCGGAAAGTTTTGAGAATTTAGATATTTTACACGATTGGGAAAAAGATAAGAACAAAAAAAGTATTGTCGAGGCATTGACCAGGTACGAGAAGCATAGTCTAGCAGGAAAAAGAAAGATAAAGCCGTTTTCTTTCTTAGAAAATG
>Ga0126343_10000668_pt1 | contig 14015 bp, 3 predicted proteins | sample Cyp2metagenome_FD_92531 | JGI IMG/M metagenome (GOLD analysis project Ga0126343, IMG submission 92531) | Coral microbial communities from Lord Howe Island, Old Settlement Bay, Australia - Cyphastrea 2 metagenome | ecosystem: Host-associated > Invertebrates > Cnidaria > Coral ... | reverse complement strand
TTAACATAGCTATTGAAAATGGCCCATTTATAGTTGATTTACCTATTAAAGATGGTGATTTTCCATAGTTATGTAAACGTTTACCAGAGGGTATGTGTTTCTTCTTTGAGCTTGGTGAAATCCAAAAAATGCTTTGCCCAGACTTTCGTGGAGCTCAGATATTTTGACCCATCCTGCCAAGTTAAGCCAAGCCTTTTGTTACATATCGCATGGCATCTTTGACCATGGTCTCACTCCGCACGCCGTGGCTTTGCAATGATGGATCCATCGTCACAGCATTGAGGTGAATCCCCCATGTCACTATACAATACCATGATATACTCTCTGGTAATTTAACATAGCTATTGAAAATTGGCATTTATAGTGGATTTTCCCATTAAACATGGTGATTTTCCATAGTTATGTTAGTTTACCAGAGGGTACCACCCATAGGATCCATGGTGCTGCTATATATGGTGTGCCATGGATCCCATCAATATACCCCCAATCAATGTTAGCATCAATATACCAGCACCATGGATCCGTCATGGGCTATGTAATGAACAATTCAAATTAATTATAACTCTATTGTCTGGGCATAGTGGCATAGTCCTTTTTCAGATGATTTAAAATAATTTCCAAATGGTTGGTTGCCGAGATGGTTCATTCTTGGTCATTGGGTTTTCCACATTACTAGGAGTTAATCATCAACAATAAGGATTCAACCATCAAAAAGGGGAACTTTTAACCATCAAACACGTGAATGTTTTTGGAGGGCAACACTATCCACTGTTTGATGTCCATTTTTATCATTGCAGAGCGGTCACTCGAAGCTATCAGCGATAGCAAACAAAACAAGCGTTGTGAATTGAAATGCATGCTTTGTTACTTGCGTTGCTGAGCCAATGCCCAACCCAGACTGTCACACATGCTGTGCTTGAGTCATTAATATGCCACAGTAAAAAGGTGAATATGTGCCTTTAGTATCCTTTAACCTGTGCAAAACTCAGTTGAAAGCCGCACATGGATATTTTTTCAGGTTTGTGGTCCTACAATGCGCATACATTGGGACCCAGTTTGTGCGGTGCATCGAAAAAAAATGCCCATCTACTTAAACTGGTTGGATCTCTCATTCCCAATGCTCATAAAAACCATGTGAAAGCCTTAGCCCAAACCACCGATCCCTGAATTAATCGCTAACAATCCCATTTTGATGTTGAAGGGAATTGTATACAGTTTTTTGGATCTTAACAATCCCATTTGGACTCCCATTTAAGTTCCCATCTTTTCCTCGTGGCCTCGGGGTTTCTGTCCGCCCAAGTGGTTCAAACATCCCGTCTCTCCTTGATGTTGGATTGCTGCGCAGTTCCCACCGTGACTCGTCTGTGACTTAGGCGTTGGTCTGGGCATAGTGATGATTCATGTTTTGCTTAGGGAAAAACTCATGAATGAAGGTTTCCTAAGTCATGGGAGTACCCCTAGTCATCATCCATTTTAGATTGGGATTTTCCATGATTTTCCATGAAATAAACCATTATAAACCATCCATTTTGGGGTTTTTCCCCATTTTAGGTTAACCTCCATTTAGAACTCGGGGCAGGCTCCACTTTTTTTTGGCTCCACCATGGGGAAACAAAAACACCACTCGGAGCGAGAGCATTATGTGCGTTATGTGTGTTGCTGGTGACTTCCCATCTCGGTCCTGGCTTGTGGATCAGATCCAAACATATATATATATATACTGTATCCATGATGTATACTAAATGGGATGATATACAGATATATCATGATATATCTATATACATAGATATATCATATCCATTCATATCCCATAGATATACAGATATACATCAGATCCTAAACATCATGGATACTGTACATAGATATACCCATGACGGATCCAAACGGTGCTGGTATATTGATTCATTGATGCCAACATTGATTAGGGGTTTTTGTTGATGGGATCCATGGCACACCATATATAGCAGCACCATAGGGATATAAAGTTCAATCAATGTATCTGGGTAAATTATAACGAAGTTTTAGGCCCAGGCTCCTCGCGCCGAACTTGGGTCCCTGGAGGGACCGAATTGGGCCATGGCAACTTCGTTTGATGCCTGGATCTTGGAGCACCTGCTGCTTAGCTATGACATTTTTGGGGCTGAAGGATGCCATCCTGCATTAAACCGGAAAAACATGTTGGTGGAAATCACTGATGAAACTCATGAGATTGATGACAAGAACAAATATCTCTTCAATCACTGGAGTGCGGAAGGTTTTGGATTTGAAGCATTCACCCGACAATACATGGAGATCCCTAGAGACACACTGATGGATGAAGCACAGGTATTGATTTGGGATGCAGCCACATCAGTCCCAATGCACCAGAAGATTTGGCTTTTCAATGTGGAAGAGATGATCTACAGGAATGGTACCCCTGGTTTCACGTACGTTTTTGATCAACATTCTTTTTGGACGTTTGTACCTTCGTTTGAGGAACACCCAACCAAGATCAAGGTCCTTGAATGGTTTGCTGGGGGATTTGGGGGATGGAAACATGCAGGACAGTTTTTGAGGACCCATGAGCAGATCCCCATGCAATTTGTTGCAGTTGAAGCCAGCCCGGAGATTTCTGCCCAGTATGCACTGACCCACCGAGCCCATTTGATAGCTGCATCCGACAGACTCCCAGATGATCTTTTCCTAAATGACTTGGACTGGATTGTACAGGCAGATGTGTTCAACCTGAACCTTAGGAAAGCCGTTCATACATGGATGCCGACCATCATTTGCATTAGCAGTCCATGCCCACCATGGAGCACAGCCGCAGCATCCGCTGGACTACACTCGAAAGAGGGACTGCTCCTTGCTCAGAGTATCCTGGAAGCCAGATTTGCTCGACCGGCATTTTTGTTGATTGAACAGGTAGCTGGATTTGCTTTCCACCAACACAAGCCTTTGATTGAACAACTCCTTTTGTACTGTGGATTCCAATTGATTTTCCAGAAGACGTTGGACCTGAAAGACGTTTCACAGCCAGCTAGACTCCGATGGTTAGGAATTGCCCGAAGAGTGCATGCATCCGTCATGAAACCGAACATCCAGGCCTGGCCTCGGAAACATGCTAGCACTTTCCCGAATCCACAACTTCATTTGCCAGAATCCCTGCGACACCAGACCATCGTCACAGCACAAATGGAGGAAGTAGCCAGCTCACTGGAATATGCCAAGCACAAGACCAAGGGGACACCAGCGCAGATTCTGCAGGCAAAGATTTTCCAGCCCACAGAACATTTGCCTACCTTTATGGCACGATATGGCACTCAACATTTGCTGGAAAAATCCCTATTGAAAGAAAAAGGCTACTTTGGACATTTTGTTCATGATTCAGCAGCCCCGAAAGGATTCCGACTTTGGCACCCAAGTGAGGTTGTCCTTGCCCATGGACTTGCAGATGTCATGCATATTCCAAACGACTTCATCTTGGCAAACAAAATTGTAGGCAACATGATTGCTGTACAGCATGCACTGTACCTCCTTACCAACACTTTGCCAAGCCTTAACGGTAGTCAAGTCAACATGATGGAATTGTTTGACAAATTTCGCCTTCACCAATTTGGATCCGAGACAAGCCATTTGTTTCCTGTCACAGATGGACATATGTTGATCAAACGCAACATGCTCTTGTTGAACGACTTTTGTGATGCAGCTCAACAAATATTGACATGGAAACATGAGATTCCTATGCACGCCGTTTGGACACCAAAACATGGCCTGATTGAAATGGAAAGAATCCATCAGCTCACAATGCCAAGACCGTCTGCACCACCACCTTCATCACAACTGACAGACGCAGAGGTTGACATCGAGGACACTCTACCAGACACCTTGATCTGGCAGCCACTGATCCGAGGAGAAGTTCAAATGGAGGACACCCAGCACATGTTTTGGTATTCCGCTGACCTGCCAGGACATGTCATAGCCAAAGTCTGGGACCATGCATTTGAGGTGAATTTTCAAGGAGTTGACCAAGCCACAACAGCTATCTTGAAACCAACCACCTCTTTCCAAGAGAGGGACCATCCGACTGAAAGATGTTGTGCCGTTCTACTGATTGAACAGGAATTGAATTTGATCTCGGTTGAACCAAAAGTGGCACTGCTCAAGCAGCACCAGATCAGTAGCGTAGCTAGCACTCTGTATGACCAATTTGGCCAGATTGCAGTTTTCCAGACCGCTTCTTTTGATGCAGTTTTGACGGATAGGCCTCTCCTTCACCAAAAGACCAGAATTGATTTGGTTTATTTGATTGCAGCCTTCCGACAAGTTCAAATTTGTATTTTTGAAAGAACGGTAGATCATGCAGTCTGTTTCTCTTTTCAGGGACCGGAACAGTCACAGCAAGCCGTCATCGAATTCTGGAACACCACATGTGCTGAGGAATCATGCAGCCTTCTAGGACGGCGCAGTGAAATTGCAAATGACACTCTTTCTTTTGCACCATGTTCGCATGATGGAATTGCACCACCCACTGCATTCAAGCTGGCCCTAGCCATCTGTGCAGCCAGAACATTGCTCGACCAGCTGAGGTGTGAAGAACCTGATGCACCAGAAGTCCTACTGAAATGGGATTCTAGGCCACTTTGGAGGGGAGCTTTGCATCCGAGCCATGACATTCGCACCATAGCCATGATCCTGTGCCATGCCCTTTTCCCTATTTCCAAGGGAAAAGTGTACCGAATTGTTTCAAAAGGCAAGCAGCAAGCACCTGAGACAACCATGGAATGCCTTCGCAGCACCAATCAGCAGCCGGCTCCGATCGTACTTTTTGCAGTCATGGAAATGCATGGAGGTGGAGCCAAACAGCAGCAGAAAGCAATCCAGCAAAATGCACTGGCCACAGCTTTCCTGGAACAGGGACATCCGCTTGATTGGACAGCCAAGACTGTAGATAGTATCGTGGACAAAGTCAGTTTGCATAGACTTCAATCCATCACCAGCCAACCCAAGAAAAGTACACGTATCCAGAGTTTGATGCAACTGTGTGAAGAGCTCAAAATCCAGATCCCGGAGCCACCGAAGCCACAATCACGCGCAGTGCCAACCGGAGCACCCTGGCAAAGAAAGAAAAAGAAAGAGGAATTGCCAATCCAGCTGGGGGAATTCACACTGGTGAATGCTTTCTTTATGAATGAAGATGGGAGCCCAGCGACACAAATCCAAGGAATTCGACCACAAGCCACGGGGGTTTGCCTCATGAATGATTCCCAGGCTGCACCGATCCTCAAAGAAAATCAAAAGCTTTCCAGTGATGAATTGGCCATTTTGGTTGTTGGACATCAGTATCCAGAAAATGTACCATCAGATGAAGTCACTTTCCCGTGCACCAATGCAAATGGGCAAGACGTCCTGTTATATGGTAGACTTTATCAACTGGGAAGTAAACAAATCAAGATCAATCAGGGTAACCCTCAACAGGTACCAGCAACCGTTTGCCAGCTCACAGCCATCACCATCTACAAGGAAGATTGGCCTGATCACACCTGGATGGAGGCGGTGCACAGCACTAGTGCTTTCATCAGAAAGGTTCTCCAGACAGACCAGCTTGACAAAAGCCTGCAAGCAATCTGGGGCAGATCATTGCGCAACGGAAGATCCCCGGCCAGTCCCAATGAAGCCATTAGCATTCAGGTTCATGCCACGATTGACTCAGCCAGCTTTGGAAAACTCCTACAGAAGTCAGGATTCAACAAGCTGTACCTCACACCCAAGCAGCAAACGGGACGCCCAACCAGTGAGTACCGAATCATTTGGCTGCACGGAGAATGCTCAGTTCCAAAAGCCATCGCAATCAGTGCCCAGACCAGCGGTTGTGCAGGTTTGGTCAAAGGCAAGAATGGGGCGCTGGGCCTGAGATATCCACAACCAGCTTTTGATGCAGCATGGCAAGTCATCAACCCAAAGATTGCGCCGCCAACTGACTTTCAAGGTGATCAGCTTTTCAAGATTGAAAACCTGCCTTTTGGAACTAGCCACCAAATGCTCAGCGCATGGGCGGAGGCTAACCAATGGACATGCAAACCATTCCGAGCATTGGGACCCACATCCTGGTTAGTCAAAGCTGCCGATGCGCCACCTGCAGGCCTCTTGATGTTCAACACGTCTCCGCTGTTGATTCGCCTGATCCAGTCAAGAGATGCCAAGAAAACCAGATTGGTGTTGGGGCCTCGCCAGAACCCGACTTACCAATCAGGACCTGAAGCCGACCCCTGGGCACAAGCAGACCCGTGGTCAAATTGGAAACCAGCCAGGCCTGCTCTGCAAGCCACAGCACCTGTAGCCCGAAACCTAGAGGGGCCGATCGAGGCCAAATTTGACAGCCAGGAACAAAAGATCTCAGCCATCCGAACAGAGTTGGACGAGCTTGCACAGAAACATGAAAAACATGCCAAAGCAGTCCAAGAAGAATTTGCCATCGCCAAACAAAGAGAAGCTGAGGAGTTCTCCAAGGTCCACTATGGGATGAAAAAGATTCAATCAGACCTGGACAACAACTTGGCCAACACCATGAAGCAGCACTCCCAAGCCATGGAACAGCAGTTCAGAGACCTGAAAGCCCTGTTCCAACAGTCGCAAAAGAGATCAAAACCAGACGCAGGGGACGACCCCATGGAGTGACAGCCGAGTTCAGCCAGCCTAAAATTCAAACCCCAATGCATGTATAGACCGAAGCAGTCTACTAATTTTGCTATACAACGACGGGCCGAAGTAGATAAGGGCTTAGAGTTCATTGCCATTGTCACTTGGAAGCTTGATCATGTATGGAACCATTTTTCCCAGGTTCCGGGCCACTATAGGGATATCATTCAACCTGAATGTAGCCAGGCTCGACCTGCCAATACCACTGCCGCTGTAGCTGAGGTTTTTCGAAGCAAGGTAGCAGTGCCAGTTTTTCAGCAAAGCCATTTGCCAAGTTCTGGTCAACCACAGACCATTTGTTTGCCAAATACGGGGAATGGAGCCTGTTCTAGTAGCATCCGCCGACCCCACTATGAAATACAAACATGTCGTCATGGTAACCCAATGGACATACCAAGTGAGCAACTCCAAGTAAGACGGGCTAAGGTCAGCTTGCATTTGATGATTGATCCAACTGAGGGCAGTTGTTGCACGCCCACCGTCACTTGTACAGATAACTTGCGTCCATTGCACCACCAGAGAGCCTATCAGAAGATGCACAACTTTCCTGTGAGCCGAGACACAATGATGCCTTGTCCACTCTGGAGGTTCTTCTGCTTGCTGCAAATTTTCATTTTGCTGTCCGGTTTAGGGGGCCTTAAATGTACAGAAGCATTCGCCACACTAGGACCGGTTTGTATGCAGCATAGTTTTGTCACATCACAGAGGTACAAGGCAAAATTTTTGAGGACACAGCCTGCACACTGTGAGGATCATCAGACAATTCCAACCCGGATATACAGCATTGGAAGCCTTTTATTTTGTAATTCAGCAAGGTCAGATGTGTACAGACTGATTTGCCGAGACTTGTATGCTCCACACTATCTTGATAGATTCTTTGTACAGATTGTGTTTGCACCAAATACTTGGTACTGCACCTTTGCATCCGAAGGGCATTTTGCTCACCGTACCGAAATGGCCAGTTTGCAACCTGATCACTCACCCTTTTGTGCGACAAGGGTTGGAGAAGCAGCCAATCCTGGCCCTGCACAGCTTGAAGAGATTAGGTTAGGAATAACTAATCCCACCTCCATCATAAGTAAAGTTGCCAACTACCAAGACTTGTCCAAAAAATTGCAGCTAGACCTGATCACAGCATCGGAAACGGCGGCCACCGCCAAAGCACAACTGCAATTTGCCAGAAACATCCGAAAAACCTACCCCAGGATGCACTGGTCACCACCAGTACCAGCGCATAGACACCGATCTGACGGAGACGAAAGCCTCCGTGGAAAAGCAGCCGGAGTAGCCATCATGACTACGCTCCCATCTAGAGAAGCCATAGGAACACTTGAGCCTGAATGGATAGCGACTTGCAGAATCATACATAGCGTGGTACATATGGGAACCAATAAGCTCCAATTGGTAACCTTGTATGGAGTTCCTTCCACCCAAAAGGACTCTGCCAGCTTTAATAATGACCTTTTGCAACAGGCTCTCCATGCTATCTCCCAAGTTAACCTACCGGCCATCATACTTGGAGACTTTAATGTGGACCCCTTTACACTTCCAGTAGCCCAAAAACTCTTCGCACTTGGCTTTAAGGACCTGAAGCAACTGTTTCCTAGACACCATGGAAAAGATATGCCTCCCACATGCAGGGATGTAACCCACCCTGATAACGCATTGGTATCACCTGAAATTCAAGACCTCATTTCCCAAATTGAGGTCCACCCTGAACCGTGGTTTGATGCACATAAGGTGGTGATAATCACCCTGCAAATGCCCCGAGAACCCTTCACCTACCTTCGCTTGACACTGCCACATAGCTTCATGCACTTGCCCTTAAATGAGGACCACCTGCCTGACGCTTATGAATATGCCTGTCGAAGGTTTGGTGATCCCACTACCATTGAAGAATGGGGCCAAACCGTGGAGGTAGCCGTGGATCATGCCTTACGTAAGACACAGATGCATCAGGACAACATTCCATTGGAGCGAACACAGGGACTACCTAAACACTGCAGGGGGCGATGTCAGCCACGTAAGCCTAAGCCTTGCCAGAGAAAGAACCTCACTAGGCAGGGTAGACCAGGTGACTATCAACCTCCACATGAGATCCATACCCATGCAACATGCAAAAAAGTCAAGCAGGTTAGAAGGTTAGACTCCATCTGTAGAGGGTTGAAAAAGACCATACTCACTCCGACACACATGGAAGTCCTAACAAGTGAATGGAAGGCGGTCTTAGCATGCCAGGCCTTCAAAGGCAACTTCATACGCTGGGCCCAGAGTAAACCTGAAATTGGTCCTTTGCCTATTTGCTTGCCTACGTATGACCTGGCTTATACCCTTTATCAGCTGGTCAAGCATGAGACCACCATAGCCATCCGCCAAGACCAAGCAGTATGGGCACGCAAGATGCAATACAGGCGACACATTGACACCACCCTTCAGGGCCATAAAAATGCATTTGCTCAACTCAAAAAGGACATGCAACCGCCACTGTCCTGCCTCCAGAGTGTAGAGATCAGAAATGCCCTAATAGTCCCTGAAAATAACCACCAAAGAGTTTTTGCGGATAACTGTAATGCTTTCCAACTTGACTCCCAAGTGATGGTTGATAATGTGCCTTGTAACATCATAGAAAAGGATGATAACAGCCTGCTGGTACACCCAGTCACTGAACACGACTGGCCTGACGCAGCAGATGTTCAACAGACACAACACCACTGCACTCCAGACAAAATGCTTGCCATGCTACATGCGTATTGGCAGCCTTTTTGGACAAAAAGTGAGATACAGCCTACTGAGGACCAACTCTCCAGCTTGCTTCAGACAGTGCCGAACCTCCCGATCCCAGAATGCCCTGAGGACCTGAACCTTTGGGTGCAAGCCATCCGCACACTAAATCCTAATAGTGCCAGAGGAATCGACGGGATCTCAGCACAGGAACTGCGCATCCTGCCTCGACATGCTATCCAACACCTCATGACCATCATGAATGGATATAAAGAAGGATTTCCCATGTGGATGATGTGGACACGAACGATGCCTGTCCCTAAGAAAGAAGGGGTCATCACACCATCCCAGATCCGACCAATCAGCGTGATGGCCCAGCTTTATAGACTCTGGAGTAAAATCCAATGTAGGCATGTCCTCTTGCATATCTATAAATCCCTTCCCAAAGCCATCACGGGATTTGTGCCAGACAAAGGACCCTATGACGCCATTTATGAAATGCAGTGGTACCTTGAACAGGCTCACATGCAAAACATTCCCAAATCAGGTATTTCCATTGACTTGCTTAAGTGTTTTAATACAATCGACCGAGACTCTGCCAGGGCCACGTTAACCAAGTTAGGAGTCCCCAAAAAGATGTTGCGACAGTTTTTTGGCTCCCTTCAAAAAGTAACAAGGTCTTGGATACTTCCAGACGCCATCAGCACACCCCAAGGCACCACCAGGGGATTTCCTGAAGGAGATCCTATGAGCGTCATGACCATGATTTCCATAGCAACAGCCTGGACTTACATGATCACTGACCGTACACCAGCTGCCCAGATGGCAGCCTATGCAGATAACTGGGGATGGACACTGGAACAACCCAGCTTACACTCTCAAGTCATTTCGGATACCCAAACCTTTGTCGTAGCTTTTACCATGCAGGTGGATTGGGAAAAAAGTTGGATATGGATGACACACCCAGCTCAGCTACCTGCGATGAAACGAGCCATTCGACAGCAACTAGGAGATCGAACCCTCACCCACTTGCTCCAAGCCATGGACTTAGGCGGTCAACTAACATACCATGGGCCTCCAAAATTGGGTAAGGTGCACAATAGATTTCAAGAAGCAATGCGACGCCTCAAAAAACTCCAGTCGATGCCACATGATGTAAAGACGAAAGCACAGCTCGTCACCACTGCAGTTTACCCACAGGCGTTTTATGCCTCAGCAATTTTGCCCATTGCCAGAAAACACACAGACACCATACGCACGCAGATAGCAGATGCACTGCTTGGGCATTCTGTGAGCCGGAATTCAGCAATAGCCATACACTGTATGCCTTTCATTCATGACCCGGAACTCATGCTTGCGCTTAACGCAGTGAATATGGCCCACCGTTTCCTCCACAGATGCACAGCAGGGGAGGCAAAGCAATTCCTGCAGCTTGCAGCTAGACATTCAGGAATGGCACACCATTGCAAGGGGCCGGCAGGCTGCCTCAAATTCTACCTTGGCCGATTAGGGTGGATAATCGACAAGGAGGGCAATATCACAGTTGCTGCATTCCGCACATACCCATTTTTGACCACCAGCAGACACAAGTGGAAAAGATTGCTGCTCGAAGCCTGGCAGGATGACCTTCTCCCAAGATTCACTGCCAAAAAAGCTTTAAAAGGCTCACCACCCATAAGTAGCCTGGACACCATTGCAGTCATCAAAAAATTCAGCCAAACCGACTGGCGAGCACTTCTTAATGAAATTTCCAGTGCATTCCAGTGCGCCACACAGCAGGCAGTCTGGGACCCACAGACTGACCCCACCTGCGCCTATTGTGGCATCCCAGACACCAAGTTTCATAGAATATATGAATGCTCGCTGAGCGCTGACTTCAGAGGAGAAATCCAAGACACAATCGACTGGATGACCCAGGAAGGGGTGGAGTGGCATGAACTACCTGCGATCATGGTTCATCCTGAGAGGCAATGGCACCTTGTTTATCATGAACAACAGCTGGAGCCAGACATCCCGCACACAATGTTCTGCACCCTCCAGCACATGGATGTAAATGGATCAAGCTTGCAGTTTTACACAGACAGATCATGCCAATTTCCTGGTTCACCCAATACCAGGTATGCCACGTTCGCCGTTGTGATTGACATAGCTAGCCATGATTCCGAACGCATTGCAGCTGCCAAACAATTTGCACAATCCAGCTTGATGCCACCCACATTGCATACGCTGAGTGTGGGCCGGACTCCTGGCGACCAAAGCATTCACCGCTCAGAACTCTTAGCCATTGTGTATATCTGTGAACGATTCTATAATACTTGTATCCACACAGATTCTACAGTGGCACTTGCAGCAGTCAGAGAATGTTTGAAAGAAAACCCTCAAATTCATGCCATGGAAGACCTGGACCTTCTCACACGCTTGCGTAAAGTGATACATTTAGGCAACCGACAGTTTCATAAAGTGCAGGCACACTCAGAAACCGACCTGAACGTCACCTGGATGACACTTTACCATAGGTTAGGTAATAAAAAGGCAAACGATGCTGCCATCACTGCCAATAAGTGGATTCAACCAAATGCGGTAGCGGAGTTCAACAGCGTGCACGAGGACACTCACACACATCGCGCACATCTGCAGAAGCTTTATGGATTTCACCTAAAGGCAATCAGAAGGCATGCGGAGCAATTACAAAGAGAGAGTTCCAAACCTAACCAGAGACAGTTTGACTATACGGGGCCTTCCATGGATGACATTTTTGTGCAGTTTTCCTCATACAGAGTGGAGCAGCCATGGATTATGCCAGTCAGCCAGATGAAGGAGCACAGACAATGCGCTTGGGGACACACGATAGCAACTAAGGTCTTGCAATGGGCAGAACAATTACGTTGGCCACAACTTGAAAATTTGCACCCGTTGCAAGAAGATGGAATAACTTGGATTGAACTGGTACTTAGCTTTATGATTTCTCAGAAGGTTTTTTTGCCCCTGAAACGAGAAGGACGAGAAGGAAGACACATCCTTGTACCCTTTGCAAATGAAGCAGCCCTGGTGGCCTACCAGGGCAAGATGTCAGAACTTGCACAGACGTTCTCAATCCTCTGCAAACAAATTTCGGACCTACAAGATAAAGAATTTCTACCACCAATCGAGAAGGGCCTGGTGCGAAGTCTTTATAAACTTGGATCTAATATTTTTAGCAGTGGGTTTAAGTGGCGGCCGTGGTTTCCGGAACAACAACAAGTCTTGCAGGTGTTACGGCCATACCTTCAGTTGCACAAGGGACCATCATATGCGGCGCTACCTGATTTTCCCTTTACACCTGATGAAGCTATCTACCAACAGATCAGAAGAGAGTTAACTGGAGATTGGAATGCGCGGTCAACGGCTGCGCAAAAGGCCATGAGAAAGGTACGCACATGGGCTAGACATCCTGTGGCCCGAATTTCATTTGCATGATCCCAGGCAAACGCCTGATGGGCCGAAATGGCCGCGGCTTCACCTTGGTTAGGTCGCGATCCGCCTCGACAAGGGGAAAAGGGTAAATTATAACGACCTCACTGTTCTCCCTCACTGGAACTATGGTTAATAAGGGAAATCATCCCCAAATGGCCGAACTATTCAGGTGAACGTGAAATATTATAATTTACCCAGATACACATGATATATAAAGTTCAATCAATGTATTTAATATTGATTAATATTTATCTATATATAAATATATCTATATAGATATTTAATTTGCAGTATATTTATCCAAATATCCAACATGGATGATTTTGTTTTTTGCACCTTCCAACATCAACTTCCCGGACTCGGCGTGAAAACCAAGCCAGGGCTGTGACTCACGACCGTTTGGGACCGTAAGTCACTGATTTTTTTGGGATGACCCGGTTCCCGCGGGGACATATACATAATTGAATATCATTGATATAAATATCCATGTAATATCATGTCATAATCTGATATTTTGATAAATTATAACTCTATGTATTTATAAATGAACAGCACGCAAAACTCGCCAGTGCCTAATCATTATTATGATTTCCAACCAATCAACATGAGCGCATTAGAAATGAGAAACCACCATGAAATTTTAAATGACCAACGAGCTATCACCTTCCTATATCCGATAGGATCCATGGTGCTGGTATATTAATGCTAACATAAAGGGGGTATATTGATGGGATCCATGTTACCATATATAGCATACATGGATCCTATGGGTATATGTTTGGTCATGCCACTACTTTCTGAACATTCAGCTTTGCTGGTCGAACTACTACACAAGTATCCACCATAAACGATCCCATCAACCGCAAGAATTATAAGCTCTAATGGGATATACTTATAGTTGGTTGGGTATATTTCACTACACGAATTTTAGTTTTGGCTTATTTCAACCATAAACATCCATAAACTACTTGCTCTATGATTTATAATTCGTCTAGTGAAATAAACCAACTTAGCCAACTTAGCCAATTTAGCCAACTTAGAATTCAATTCCATCTTTTTGCTGACATGGCGATTTCCTTTGAACAAAACCAGCCAACTTGGCCTCAAATTTCGATCGACTTGGAGGATCATCAGTGTTTTATTCACCAACATGGCCTCGATCC
>Ga0126343_10000667_pt1:0-10000 | contig 14024 bp, 6 predicted proteins | sample Cyp2metagenome_FD_92531 | JGI IMG/M metagenome (GOLD analysis project Ga0126343, IMG submission 92531) | Coral microbial communities from Lord Howe Island, Old Settlement Bay, Australia - Cyphastrea 2 metagenome | ecosystem: Host-associated > Invertebrates > Cnidaria > Coral ... | reverse complement strand
TTCCATCGCAAACTTCGTGAGCTAATAGTTAAGAGATATGACATCCATATCCTCTATGATTAACCTTGTGCAATTCATAATCTTTGAAAAGACCACCAGGAATTTTCTAAAATCGGCACTTTCATCTCCCTTTGCTGCTGCCATTTCCGAAATATTTTTAAAGCCCATTTGTTTTTGTACTTTGTAGAAGATGGAACATTGTTCCTCATACACACTTTCCGGCAAACGAAAACAACTCGGTTCATCAAATGCAATAAAACACTGCTAACATGGGGCAAACGGCTTTCAAAATACAGGCCGAGACTTGCATGAGCTACATGTATTTACCATTCCCTGCCAAGTGTAACTTAATCGGGAGAATAAGGAGGTCACAAACCAAACAAATTACGAATAGCACAGATGCGCAGCTTAAAGACGAACACGACGAGTTAGCAACAATAGCGTGAAGGTTTATTGAACTGGACGCTGAGCCAAGATTACAATGAAAGTCGATGAGAATCGATGAAGACGATGAAAAATTGATGTTAGTCGGTTCGAACTGAAAGGCGATAAGAAACAAATAGAAATTTATTTAGCTAAGCTAACTTAGAGTAACAAAAAGAGAATATAAAAGGCTAAGATAAACGCTAAAAATGTCGAATAGCATAACAGTAAAATACAATAGCATTAAAAAACCAAACAAGCTAACAACGATAATCAAGATGATACGATGATAGAAACTTCGATTAGGATCAATCAATAAATCCTTGTCTCCATGCTGAGAACTGACAATTAATAGCTCGAAATTGAAAAAGTGAATACTATGAACTAAACTAGCTCTGAAACAGTAAAACGTGCGAAAACTAAACTAAGAAACCGAAACGAATACTACAAAAAAACTAGAAACAAGTGAATGGTAAAAACTCACTTTGGTTTGCACACGCACCAATGCTTGACTTGACTAAAAGCTCTAAAGAACTTGAGGATGAGCACGTGCGTAGACTGAACTAAAATCCAGATGGATGACTGAGACGTTGACTCGACGAAGTCTACACTAGAACTGAACTACTTAGCTGAAAACACTACAACATATGACTAACAAAACGTGCTTGGCAAAACCTGGAAAACATTACGCATTTCCTTCGCGGGCGCTAGAGCAAAGCGCAGGGAACCATAAAGGCTATGACTAACTTTATTTACGAAGATGCTAATCTCTTAAGAAATGGCGAAACACCGATTTAGCGATGGCGGATAACAAATACGGAACTGAAAACATCAAGTTTCAAACCAACACCAGGGAATACATGATTTTTGCATACCGTATTGCATCGTATTTTAAGGCGTGATTGAAAAGTCATTTGGTCTTGCGTTTTCATCTGTTTCTTGTTGTTTGGAACCACTGATGAAACACTCTCGTTTTTGACATATGCATATTATGTCAAGAAATCACTGGAAACCGTTATTTGAATTAAATTTTAGTGAGAATTCTATTAAAACAATAAAATTATTCGCTCTCGATTTCTATGCGTTAGTTTCTCCATCAAATATCACTCTATTGGCCTTCGAGAGCGAGCAGCAAAAGATTATCCTGGCGGCCTCTTTAACCACGAAGGCAACTCGCAAGCCATAATATGTGAGTGGCCATTACTGTTGATATTATGAGTTAGAATACAAGCAATTACTCTGAATAAATAGAATTATTACACGGAACTTCATAAAATTACACAGGGGCTAAACAGGCAGACAAAAAAGCGACTTTGAATACCACTTGCACTCTTGACTGGGATGTTATCCAAAAAGCATTTCAGCCCGAAATATTGAGAGATGATCTGGACAATTCACCCTCACCCATTTATAGTCCCGGTGGAGAGAGCAACGAGTCCGTAAGAGTGAGAGGTATTGCCGAGAAGGACAAATTCCTGACAATATCAACCGCCTGATCAGAAAGCCAGACCGCTCAATTCATGATGTAATATGCTAAGCATCCCCCTTAAACCCCGCGCTGCAAATCAACTAAATTAACAAACGAAAACGAACGTTGTTAAATGAGAACTTACATTTTCAGGAGATCCTCAGATAGACCTTCAAATGTACCTGGCTCTATACGTGACAGCATGTTAGAGACAAGGCCACTGCAAGGTATGAGCCAAGGTGGCAATTTATCATCACATATTTAATCTTTGTTAAGCACTAAACAGCTTATTCAGACAGTCGAACCTCTAACAAGCAGCCACCTGTTAGAATGTTAACCATATGAGCCATAAATTGCTGCGCCTTTTTCCAATTTAAGGTGGCTTACTACAGTTTTGATGGATCATAACAACCCAGCTTTTAACTCTTTTTAAATTTCCTTTTACCGTAAGATGTTTTTACTCTCCTTTCTCTATTTACTGTTTGCTGAAGGCCTCTACCATTTTATGTGAATTTTGAACAATTAAACGTCAACAAATGGCCAAAATGATTACAAATGATTAAAAATCGGTTTTTGACCTAACAATTTTTTTTGTATTTTAATCCGAAAAAAGGGGTCGGTCATTCCAAATGTGAGAGGATGGAAATAAGTGACCTGCATCTAGAATCCCTGTTTTGTTGGATGGTATTATCAAAGTATAGCCTTGAGGCGGAGTGGCCCATTTCTACCGGAGCTTATCCCGGTTTTCGCAGCACGAAGCGGTTGGGAACAATTCTAATCCCCCGGTAGGTGCTGCTAGTCCATTGTAGGTCACTCCCGATTTGTTCGGTCTCCCCAACAATTCGCCGGTACCCATTTACACTCCTGGGTGGAGTGCCTTTTCCAAGAACACTACGCATTCCTGGCTGGGCCTCGAACCCGGACTGGGGACGAGCGCAGTAACCGTGAGGCTACCGCGTCCCCACCGCCATCAATTCCTCAAATAATAGCTATTTTCCGCTTAACGTCATATGAATTGCTGGAAGTGCCAATTCTGCTTTAAAATATCCAGGACGTAAAATACTAACTGTGCGATAAATTTGTTTCCATTGTGATTTATGTCTTTAAAATTACATACATACATACATACCTACCTACCTACCTACCTACCTACCTACATAGATACATACATTTTTTTTCACTAGACAGACATACATACATGCATACATGCATACATACATACATACATACATACATACATACATACATACATACATACATACATACATACATACATAAAATTTATTTTATCTCGAAATTATGAGTAGCTAAGATAAAGCTAATTTCTCCGAGAGAAAAATAAATAAAAAACACACAATGCCTTACAAACTACTCTGTACAATATTTTAAAATACTTTGTAGGGAGGAAATTTACAAAAAGTTACATATTTACATTAAGTTAAGTCTAGCTGATGAATTTCTAAAGTCATTAAAGTTGGAAGGTGAGCAAAGTCCGGGATTGAGTTCCATAGTTTAGTGACGTAATAAGAAAAAGAGTGAAGCTCATAAGTAGTAGTTTTAGGTACAGGTAGTGTCAAAATTAGAGGTAATAAGTTATTTTTACAAGGAACAGTCTTCGACCCAGGCCTTGAATTGCTTGAGTGCACAGAGCAGTAAACTTACATTTCCTGCAATTTAGTCATCGCTCGGAAGCTTCCACTCTCAATGTGCTGAAGACCACATCCCCCCATAAGTCTACAAAAAAAAATCCTCGTTTTAAAAAAGAGTGTTTGAATAAGGTTAGAGACATATTTTCAAAATGTGTTTCCTCTACAAGAAGTCACGTGCCACAAACATTAACATCATAAGAGGAATTCTATCTTGATAAATTTATGGATGAATTTTATTTTTATAAATTTATGGCACGGGACAAAATCTGTCCAGCAAAAAAAAGAGAAAAAAAAACAGTTATATACTGTAGAACTTACAGATGAACCATCTTGTGAAATCCAGCAAAAGTGTCTGAGGTTAAATTAGGTCCAATTGGATTTCCTTCTATGTTTCTGCAGAGGAAAACATAGCCACAACAAATTTAACTTAAATCTAAGATTCAGTACTACAAAAACGACAACTAATGCAAACCTCCGTTTGCGCTTCAACACATTCTAAAATTTAAAAGCATTTCACCACAGGCTTTCGACTTTGTGCCAATGCTGAGACCTAACTTGTCGAATATGAGAATGTGGAGAGCAGGGAGGGTGCTGTGATGAGACTGCCTGCTTCTCACCGATGTGGTCCGGGATCAATTCCGGTCCGGTGCAATATGTGGCAGTGAGTGGAGTTTGTTGTCAGTTCTCGCTTTGCTCCAAGGGTTTCTCTGCGACCAAGACAAAGGTGCTTACCGTCACTGGTAAGCGACTTTCAACCCGTATTGAGCATGATCTTGCTATAATGGAAAGCAACTTGAAAATGTTGAATATGCAAAGCTCTTGGGACTGGAGATCGAAGAAGAAGTTAGATTTAATCCTCCTATTGATAAATTATGCAAGAAATTATCGCAAAGAATAAGCATTTTGAAGAAGATCAGACACTGTTTACCACTAAAATATCGCCTTCTATTTTACAATGCTATGATAAGACCTGTAATGACTTATGTAATTGTTGTTTGGTCCAGCTGTGATAAACATTGCCTTAACCGTGTTTTAAAGCTGCAGAAAAATTCCACTACGATTATTCTAGATGCTGATTCTCTAGCCTCCTCTGTGAAGTTATTTAACAAGCTTAAGTGGATACCTTTTTATGAACGGGCCAAGATTGCAAAATGCTACATTATATATAAAAGTTTACAAGGACATCTACCTGCCTACCTAAAAACTTTGCTAAAACTTTCTAGTGAGACCCACTCGCGACAAACCAGATATGCAAATTTTAATGTAGCTTGTCCCATTGTCAGACGTCAAAAAGAAGGAGCAAAAACTTTTAGAGTGGCTACTTGTAAATTGTGGAGCTGTTTGGCACTAACAACTCGTAAACTGGCCACTTTAGGTAGTTTTAAAAGATCGCTTTGGAAGAACATTTTTTAATAGCCAACAGGTTTTAAATCATTTTATTCTGTAATTTTTTATACTATTTTACCTTTTTAAGTCAAGCCGTGGTCTCAATATTTTTACTGTATTTTAGTGTTAGGAGGGGCACTTGGTCTATTAGTATTTTTATACCATTTTAGTGCTACCTTCTTTAAATAAAGCATTCTTTAGTTTCCTCCCTTCATAAACCCAAAATCTCCAAACTCCAAATTCGCACAGGAAACCACCTAAGGCTGACGTGACTTCATCTCTAAAAATTTTTTTTTGCCATTTATTTATGATTTATGGTCGACGGTGTTAACTCACCGACATGTTCTTCGCTGTGGGTCGGAAATAACTAATACACATACATACTAATAAACATAATGTTGTCAGCTTTATTTCCGGTTCTTTCTAGCGATACGACATACTTACAAGGAGATGATGTCTTTTGACTCTTTAAGAATAACTTTTAAATCATTCAACGATATCCTGTTGTCTTGCATTGTGCTATGAACAAAGAAAGTAACATTGTGAACGTTATGATTGGTCTTTTGCCCTGAATTGGGTGATTTGACTCCAGAACACAAGGTGAGAAATAAAATAATAGACCATAAATCCAGTTTCCCAATACCATTTAAAAACTTCAGCATGCTGCTGACAGGACGCGCGTTGAGTTATACCGGACATTGCATCGAACATCATGAATAGAGCTTTCTGAGTGAAGTTTTTTTTTTGTCATGTATGCGAATTACTCTCTATGTTTAAATTTTTAGCGTTGCATTTTATCACTAGTTTTCATCCGTCGAAGACCAAATGTCAAAAGCTTTTTTACCAGGGAACGCTTTTTCTATATTATCAAAAATGGAACTAGTACATACTCACGAGTAGAAAATGAGAGGGAATAATCCAATAGACCAATTTAGATATATTATACATAGACCTCAGAAGGAGGCTCTGAAGAATAAACTCCACGAACTCTGTAGTTATTCCCCAGAGCCTCGTGCTGAGGTTTATTGTTTTAGGCTGACTTTTAATATATCGGAATTGGTCTATTGTGTTAGTGTAAATCTGCTGGTCGTTCAACACTTCATTAAAATCGTGTTCGTAGACACCTCGGTAACGAAAGGAAGCGACCGTTATTTTGAGCGCAAAAGCACACTGCTACGCTACTCACTATCTACTTAACAATTACATTATGAGCTCAAAATTTCTATCGCGTGATAGTTGACGAGGGTGCAGCCCGAGTCAATTATCGCGCGATAGAAATCGAGAGCGAATAATCCAATTGTTTTAGTATAAATCTACCAGTCGTTCAAAACTTTAATATATCCTCTTCAAAGACAGTTCAAAAATGGCCGTAATTTTGTAAAAAGAGCGCAGGACTTCGCTACTCACTATCTATCATCGAATAGATAGTGAGTAGCGTAGCCAGTCAGAGACCAGCATTTGTGATAGAACGCTAGTAGGTTTATACTAAAATGGAAGAGATAATAAGTAGCGTAGCCAACTAGAGAACGGCATTCGTGTTAGAACGCAGGTAGATTTATGCCTAAAAGCCACAGAAACACAAAAATAGTGCAATCTGTTAACTAAGTCAAGGTGCGAGCTAGGGTAATTTATGTTGTTATGATCAAAGTAAAGTTCATTTCTTTTTGCTAGCAAAGAATTTTCTTAATTAAATGGAAAATATGGGGTACCTACCATTTACATGCGAAAACTGGAAATTCAAATTGGAAAATCAAACTGTTCGCGCCATTCCATTTGGGAAGCTTTAGATAATACATGTATGTTTCATGGGAGGTTTGGGAGAACTTGTAAAAACTGTGGAAACACTCACCTATCGGTTCTACCTTCTATAGCTTTTTAAATAACTGAAACGCTAAGCACGCCATGATTGGTCACTATATAATTTAGATTGGTTCTTAATTATGATCTATTAAAGGACAGACGCATAGGTGACGTCACTACCATTGTTTTTCGTTTATTTATGAAAAAATGGATTTCAAGCTGCCTTATGTCTATTCGGTAATAGATTACAGAAGACGTCAAAATAACTGTCCGGCGCCACGTTATGACGGCATTTTACATGGAATCTATTTGTTAAACAGAAACAGAACTTACACTTCTGAAACCTTTCCGGGGAGATAAAATCCACCTTTAATGTTGTTGCCTGCAAGATTACTACAAGAAGGAAAGTAAAAGTCTCGCCTCAATTTCTTTAAGAATTGATGACATGGATCAACTATGTTTCATAGCCGAGCTAGAAACAAAAACTGCAGTTAGATAACAACAAGAAGACACCTCGTACTCAGAGTAACGAATAATGAAAGGCAAGCAAATCAAAGTGCTGGAGATAAGGATAAAATTGGCAAGATCTCAGTAATGAAGACAATAAAACCCGCAGAGATAATTAGCACACTTTACCGGATGAGATGCAAGAAATTAACCTGGCAGTGAATGAAGAAGGAGGCCCCCGGGATATTTTTGGACCAATGTGGGGATGATTTGCGAGCCTGTACATACATCCAACACCCACTGGTAGTGCAATTGTTAAATGTAACACGAACCTTTACCAATCAGAATAAGAAACCTTGACAGGAGCCCATTACGCACCCAGAGCCTCCTTCCGAATTGCACACTTGAGTCAACCCTGTCCCGTATCTTTTTATTTATAGAACTGTGATATCTTCGCCTTCCGCCATTATTGAAATACTTTCGTGTGGCTGCATTGGACTTAGAGGACTGCAGCTCTCTCATGATTGGCTATTATAAAAACACTCGCGAAAATCCCCGTGGGAGATACTTCTAAAAATAAAAAGATACGGGACAGGGTTGACTGAAAGGGTCAGTATGGAAGATGGAAGCTCCGGGCAATGGGCTCATGACCTTGATGATCACCTGAGCAATTGTACCTAAGTGTGTTATTAACAAGTAATAACATGTAACGAAGTACAAGCAGGGGCGCAGCCAGGAGTTTTCAAAGAGGGGGGGGGGTTCACACTGTGTTAAAGTGAGGGCACTCACCAAATAGTCATGTCATTTTCGCCACCTGTTGTAGGTTTTGTGCTTAAAAAAAGTTTACGAAACCAATAGAGTTTATGACAAAAAAGTTTACGACAAAAAAAACAAACAAACAAAGAAAGAAAGAAACAAGTAACTGCATGAGTTTTCTTGTGCACTTTGGAATGAACAAGCGCGTGTAATTTCTTTTAGACAACCTGCACTCGCTGATGAAATTTTGTCAACCTTTCAAAAACTTTCTCGTGCTGGTTTCAGTTCCAAATTGGATGTGAAACTGCACTAAAACGAGGGTTGTCAAATGCACCTGAAGTGAGATGAGGCATTTAGCTTTGTAGTCTACTCGTCTTGTTGAAATTTATGTCGTAAAGATCAGAATCTAGTCGTCTTCTCTACATCCCGCGAGATTAAAAAGTAACTGGGAAATGATATGTTCCCTGTGTAACAAACTGGAAGCGCGGTTTATATTGGAAAAGTTTAAGTCGAGTCGACCTCTATAAACGCGCTCTATAGCGGTCTTAGAAGGTGAGGAGGAGGGGGTAGGAAATAGGAAATAATGACGAGTCCACAAAGATGACACGACACGACTTGTGGAAGAGTCCTGTCCTAAAGGTAAGAATAAATTTAAACGTCCTTTTTAGGTAATTTAGACGGGGAAGGGGAGAGGGTAGAAAAGTCCGTCACTATGACCAGACGACAAGAGTAGACACGACTCAAATTGTGGAATAGTCGAGACTCGAGAATCTTGAAATTATCGTATGTAATAATCTGTAACATAAATCAGATTAACTCTACTTACATGTTTTTCAGTAGCTTCAGATTCTGAAAAGTGTTTAGTGGAATAGACTCCAAGCTGTTCCTAGAAAGATCTCTGAAATGAAAACACAGCATTTTTAGCTAAATGTTTGAATTTAAATGGAATCTTTTTGTTTCTAGGACGAGTACTGATTGGGTTGTTTGAAATAGGCGTTTGCGCTGTGACTGTGGTTGCGTTTGCAAAAATTGATGTCATGATGTCATTTTACGTTCCCTAAGAGGGTATAAATCTTCTTTCAATTCTTTTGTTAATGATCATCGAGCATGGTTGTGATTACATTAGTTGCAAACGACTTATGGAGAAAGAAGCCTTGCCTTCGTTAGACCAGTTTAATCGCACTGAATGTAATATTCATAAAAAGGTTCACTAAAAACAATGCCTCATGAGGTAACGTTAAGTTTTTTCATTGCTACTCCATGCTCGATTCCAGCAATCTCTCGAGTCTGGTATAGTCTTTCCGGACCAGCAGCTGGTAATTAAGTCACGGCTTTAGGTATTAATGACGTGCTTTTCGTGAATAGCCCTTAGCTGGAGTTATTATTTCCACTGCAAAAACTCGATGTGCTAATTAATTTGTGTTTCCATTAACCTAATCAACTTACATGGCCTCAAGTGTTGTTAGATTTTTAAGGGCGTCTTCTTCGATCGCCTTCAAATGATTTCCCATTAGATTACTGAAAGGCAACCATAGTAACACCAGAAAAGTTCATAAAGATATATCACTAGACGCGCACGGCAACCGGACGAGAAGATTTCGCATTGTAGGACCGTATTGTCTCGCACATTTTTATACTACTTATCTCTAATGAAGATACTTAGATATTTAGATACTTAGCAATGTGAATATGGTTGTGTGAGGGCAAGTTACAAGTGAAATTAGCTCACGTCCGATTACCGTCTGCGTCTCAAAAACGCGCGTGCTTAAGTTCCCTAGTATCAGTGGAAGGAGGACAGGGACTTGACAACCAAATGTAGGGGTAGCCCCCCCTCCCCACCCGCCTGGAAATCGCGTCATCGAAATGATGACATCATAGGGGGCGTAGGGGCGTTAATGACATTGTTCTGATTGTCCTGCCGGTATGCAGGAAAGAGTTGGAGAAAGTTTTATTTAACAATTGGTTCATGCTTTAGCGTGCACTATCGAGTTATGGAGCACGCGGGAAGTTTGGAGAGCACGAAAGAAGCGTAAGAGTTGCCCGAGGCGATAGCCGAGGGCAACTCTAGCTT
>Ga0126343_10000666_pt1:0-12500 | contig 14028 bp, 10 predicted proteins | sample Cyp2metagenome_FD_92531 | JGI IMG/M metagenome (GOLD analysis project Ga0126343, IMG submission 92531) | Coral microbial communities from Lord Howe Island, Old Settlement Bay, Australia - Cyphastrea 2 metagenome | ecosystem: Host-associated > Invertebrates > Cnidaria > Coral ... | reverse complement strand
TTGTTGAGATTCGCTTTGATGAGATGACCAGAGATCGCTATTTATTTAGCGAAGGAGCGTTGCTACACTTGATGTAAGTGTTGTTAGAACATTTTTACATTCCTACATGGAGACAATTCAATTGGTGTTTTCTTTCGTTGTTTTACTTCGAAGTATAATAAACTATATTAACTATAATTTCTGCATTCGCAACAAATATAATGTCTTTTATCCGAGCATTCGCTAGGTTGAGAACGTGGTAACCGTTTTGACGGAATCTAGCAAATCTTGTTAATCCAGTACGGTGTTTCAAATACTTCTGTTAATAATGGCTTCCTTGCAGCTATGTTCACTGCTGGCAAATAGCTCGTTGTTATTGCGGTTATTTGAGCCTTTAACTTGGTCTAATTGTCAAAATTCTACTGAAAACTAAAATTTGAAACTCACCATGCATCTGGTCTTTGATAAACTTGGCACGTTGCATTAATTAATCAGAGCGCGCGTTATGTGGAAACTTTATTCTACACAGCAATAAGCGATGTATTTAAAATAACAAGACAAACGAGTCGAAAGGTGGATAGTATCGGTTTTAAATGGAGGTTGATTTAACAATACATTATCTTTTACTTTTATTTAGCAAGAAGAAATTTGCAGATTTCCTTCAGATTACTTCTATGACGGAAAATTAAAAACAGACCGATCAGTGTCGATCGCGACCTTGGACCCTCATTTACGGTCTTTTTGGCCTGTTCGTGGGAAAGCGGTACAGAACTTCCCCATAGCATTTTGCCATGTTGAGGGAGAAGAGGAAAGCAGTTCCATCAAGACAGCACATAGCAATGAACAGTCAAAATCAAATGAGAAGGAAGTCAGGAAAGTGGTAAGCTTGATGTTGTCAAAATGTAGTTTATGATTATACTGAGGTACGCAATGTTGATCGGCGATTCGGCACTTCGGTAGGTAAAAGTGGATGAGGTTAACTAGTGATTTTTAGCAATTATTGAATGAGGCTGAGTAGGATATGAAGAATTCTGCAGGTCGAGGAGAGTGTTATCCACCGAGGCCTTCGGCCTCGGTGGATAAGGCCCTCCGAGATCTGCAGAATTCTTCATATCCTACGAAAGCCGAATTCAATAATTGCTTTATTATTCATTCAAAATATTTTCTTCCCTCAAACTTGCAAACTCTACTCGCGGCCATTTCTCTCTTTGTTAAATGACACAACCTTGTGCCCAGGTTTTCTCGGTCAATGGCTCAATAATCTTTGACGTCAATGATTCAATAATCTGCAGCGGGCTGCACTTTTAACGTCATTTTGACGTCAATGGTTCAATCATCTGTAGCGGACTGCACTTTTGACGTCATTGGTTCAATATGACAGAATTCTTGGTCAACAGCAGCTGTTTATGGTGAATTAATTTTATGCGTGTGGCTTTAACCAGAATTAGAAACGGGGAAATCATGATTTTGAATGAATAATAATTAAACATATGATAAGGTAACTGCTGTAGTGTATATGGTTATACATCTACTGTTATTTTTTATCAAGTGTCACTGGCACGTTTAGCTTCGATTTCTTCCTTCATGTGGATTGCTGTTAGTTCTACAGTACAAGCTAACACGACAGCATAGCTGCCTAATTTAGTAATTTGTCTGTACCTTTTGAATCACCATTTATAATTATATAGGTAAAACAAAACCCGAAAAAATCTGAAGAACGTATAAATATAGGTATATAAGCCCACGCCCAACATTAACTTAGCCTAGATTTACAGGTGGAGATTATGAGCTACGTGGGGGAGGAAGGGGGGGGGGGGGGGGGGGGGAGCGGGGAAAAGGCTATGGAAAACTTCACGAGATCATTATATGCATCGTGATGCAAATCTTTACTAATAGTAACCAACACTGACTTATTTTTTGCTAGGTGCATGTGGCGACATCCTTAACCTACAAACACAACGTGGATGCGTCAAAAGTCGTGATCTTGTCACCTTACAGAGAACAGCGAAGCAAGATCAGCGAGTCTTTAAAAAAGGTGTATAGGTGTAAAGATATTCCCGTCACAACCATCGCAAAAAGTCAGGGTAAAAATTACTTTTTATGCTTTATTGTATTTTGTTAACATCTGCTTTTAACTGGAAATCCCAGGTATGATAATTAATGCCTCACATTCTTAGTGCAGTACTTCACATATACACGGTATGCCGCAGTTCCCAGTCTGCATCTTGTTGTTGTTGTTATTGCAGTTGCTGTGTTGCTGTTGTTTTTGGTTCTGCAACGCTATCTCTTATTCGCCTGATTTCTTGCTGATGGCGATCTAGGTGGCGCCAGTGAAACTTGTTTATTCAAATACAGGGATATGTGTAATTCACAAGCCTCTCAAAATTTCATCCTCAGGAAGTGAATGGGATTACGTCATTTTATCTTTGGTGCGCTCCCTGAGTAAGGACGAAATCTACCCTGAGCCTTCAATTTACTGGCTCCGGGAGCATTTGGGCTTCCTAAGAGATGACCATCAAATGAATGTGGGGCTTACTCGAGCTCGAAAAGGACTCTGTATAATTGGTATGTATAATCTGAGATACTTTTTGCTTTAGGGTTTCCTTTCTCTTCATTTGTTTTACTCCTAATGACAAGAGCACGCCAGAGGTAAAGACAGTATTGTACTTTCGCCATTAAACATCATGGTTAATGAGTCTTAGGGACACTTGCAAGCTATATGTATCTAAATGGTAGTCTGACCCGTTTTGATTAAGAAAAGATCATGTAGCTGTTGAAATTGGCAAACAAATATATTCTCTATTAAACTTATATCCAAATTTCTGATCATGAAATGGTTCGCTTAATTGAAACTATCATAACTAGCAAGTATTCTATATTATAGAGTACTATTAGTCGAGTCTTTGGTTGTGGAAGTCGGAAACGTGGTATCCTTATAATTACTTTAACTAGAAATGATGCTGATATGCTGCTGATGCCTATGTTAACGTTATTTGTAAAAAAGAGCAATGTAAGCAACCAACCCTAACTTAATTGGTGATTGTGACATTTGTATTTTAACTAGTTCATGTACTTTAACGGTAGTATAAGTAGTGTAGTAGCAAAAGTGTAAACGTAAGTATAGTATACGTAGTAGTTCTGTGTGTTGTGTAAACGTTTCGTCCTGTAAATAAAGTTGCATAATAATAATAATAATAATAATAATAATAATAATTAGCGCGCTGGCTTCTACTTTCAGCTGTTCCGATTCGAGCTCAGGGCGGGGTCATTGCCTTGTGTTCTTTGGCACTGTACTTTACTCTCCCAATGCGTCTCCCCAGCAACTGGTGTATAAAATCAATGTTGGGGATAAGTCCTCGATGGATTAGCATCCCGTCAAGGTGGGGGGCGGGGGGCGGGGGGCGGAGGGTTAGAACTTATTCTAGTAACTAGGATAACCTCCGGCGGGGGCCTTGTGCTCTATGGCACTCTACTTTACCCTCACAATGCGTCTCCTCAGCAACTGGTGTGTAATTCGACACCGGCGAATCAATGCTGGTGATAAATCCTCAATGGATTAGCATCCCATCAAGGGGGGTGGGGAGGGAGGGATTATAACTAATTCTAGTAACTAGGATATATAACCTCCGGTGGGGGCCTTGTGTTCTTTGGCATTGTACTTTACCCTCACAATGCGTCTCCCCAGCATCTGGTGTGTAAATCGACACCGGCGAATCAATGCTGGAGATATGTCCTCAATGGATTAGCATCCCATCAAGGGAGGTGGGGAGGGAGGGATTAGAGCTACTTCTAGTAACTAGGATATATAACCTCCGGTGGGGGCCTTGTGTTCTTTGGCATTGTACTTTACCCTCACAATGCGTCTCCCCAGCATCTGGTGTGTAAATCGACACTGGCGAATCAATCCTAGGGATACGTCCTCAATGGATAAGCATCCCATTAAGGGAGGTGGGGGGAGGAATTAGAGCTACTTCTAGTAACTAGGATAACCTCCGGTGGTATGGACCATTTGTTCCGAAGCAGACCTGTTTTATGTGTGCATCATGAGAGATTTTAATTCAGATATGCTGGGGTGTTTTATATTTATCCTTAGTCAGCAATATTAACAACATTGCCATTAAATTTGCTCTCTTTATCCCGACAGGTAACAAGAACCTACTGAAGCTCCATCCCATGTGGCAGGAGTTAATAGAATTCTATGAAAAAAATCATTGTCTGGTAGATGAATCTGAATGGCCCAGAAACTGAAACTGAAATTGTTAGACCATCGTATGCAAGATTCATGGAATTAGAAAATTAATCAAGCTAGTTGTGTCTAAGAAAGTAAATTTTCCGTCGAGGCAGCTGGGCAAATGCAACCAACGGTAATAACGCAATAAATCATTCACCGCTACTCGTAAAATTAAGATATTCAACAAAATCGATGACGCCTTCTCTCAGTTTGTATGCCTTCTCCCATTCAACAGTATGCTGAGTTGACTGAGTTGACTCGAAAGAGCTGGGATAGATCCTATCATTTCAGTTTTTATCACTGAACTAATCAGGGCTAATAGCCTTACAATGTCGAGATCTAGAATCGCCTAGAATTACGAGTTTTGGCCGTAAGCGATCCTTGACATGATTGAGCCTTTTAGGTTTTATTTTTTGGTCAGGGGTGCTCAGAAAACAGCAGGTTCCTTTTTAGACAAGCCGGGAATTAAACCATTCTGTAAATAGTTGCCATTTTGAAGGTTCTTAATTAGGCAAGAAAAAGTGGCAAGCATTTGCAATGACAATGGTCTTGCAATTTTCAAGTCGTTTTTATTTCCTTGATTTTACCGATTAGTTTAAATTTTACTCTTTTTGAATTTGCTGCAAAAAACTCCATTTTATGGGTTGAGGGCATATGTACAGCTTGTATAGGTTGGTACATATGGAGGAGAATATATATTTATAATTTGCAATTTATTTGTCAATAATATGAGACAGAAAGCATTGAGCAACTGAAATAAACTTTTGTACCTGCGCTTTCATTCTGGTTAAATGAATCTCAATAGTTCAGTACAAGTGAAATAATATATGTAACATATATTATTTGTTAATTTGGATTTTTACATGAAGCAAGCAAATACAAGTACAAGTAACACTTAAATCGTAACAATAGAAAAGGTTAAGAAAAACATGAATTCAACACCAGGTGCAATACGCGATTTGCATGATGGCGTCATTTGATTACAGCTACCAGAATCCTTCACGTTTTCTGTTTCTTGGGCTAATCAGAGCAATGGCTATTTAAACCCCACTGAGAATTTAAATAATAAGGGAGAAACGAAAGGAATTCTGGTAGATGCAGTTAAATGACGACAACGTGCAAATCGCCTATTAGATATATTGAATAAGCTAAATAGAAGAGCCTATGTAATCGAGGTTTTTCACGTTTGAAAATAAGGGAAAATCAATTTCCTCGTCGGTTTGAACTCTCAAAGGATTTGGATGGAGTATTCAAGAGTGTGTGCATGCAAATTCTTGGTGTTCTTCCTTGGAGCCCGCACACTCTTATTTTGGGATTTGCGGCCTTCAGTGAGCAGGCGACCGTAAATTTACGGTGTCTTTATGGTTTTCTTTTTGCTGTTTGCGCACGTTTGGAAAACATTTTTTTAGAATATAGACATCGATCAGCGGAGGAAGGCAACACATCTCTTTTTGTACAACCTCCTCTCATGAGTACGTGACTGTTAACACGTGTGTTTAGCAATAATGAAATTATAATAATTTTCATAGACACAGCGAAGGTTGCTGTGGGAATGCTATGAGTGCATTTGAAACAATCTTGATACAAGTGCACTTAATCTTAACATGCGTATCAAGGGTTACCTATTTGTACAACTTAAAAAGAGTGGCAGTAATCATCTATCCACCTTAAATCTACTAATAGGGAGCTTAAGCAAACCACGACGACGATGGCAACGAGACCGCCACCAAACCAAAAAGGTATGATGAGCAAAACAGTAGCTGTGCATATAAATCTTTATACATTTCTTTGCCGTCCTCGCAAAATAACAACGTGAAATGACCAAGTTTAGTGTTGTCTAAGAAACGTGGACGACGACGGCTAAATTTTCGTACATCCATTTGGAATCAAACGCAGTCTTTGCATATGTAACTTTAGCACGGTTTTGGAGCCATTGGCATAGCGAACAGATCTAGAAAATAGCGAATTTCGCTTGTAAAATTTAGATTCATTTTGTACTAGGTGTTGTCCTCGGCGTCGTCGTTGTAGTTGCTTACGCTCTCTAATGACGGTGCTGCGAGGAGGTGGAGGAGGAGGTCATCGCAGAATGAATTATGAACGCGATCGACTGCTTAAGAATATCAGGTAACTAAGAAATGGGGAGCAGAACATGCTTATGCGCGCCCGGTATCGTGGATGATAACGATTCTATGAAGGCATTTTAGAATTGCATTTAATATTTGTTTTTTTTCTTCTCTTCCTTCGAGAGCCTCCTCAAAATACGCACAGGGTGTAAGTGACGAAAGCAATCCTCGTTTGCGCGTAATGCTTCTACGCTGCGGCAATGCAACCCGAACGCGAACTCTCTGGCTATGTCCAATTTTTTTTTCTTTTTTTCAGCATACGAAAAGTACTCAATTTCCATTGTCAACCAAAGTCTGTGAATTGCTAAATCAAAAGGGTCGTGTACTTGGTTCTCAATGATATTTTTGGGAAGGAAACTAACTTTGAATTTAGCCAATCAAAGCATGTGTCTCAGGAACCATCATTTACTCGTGCCAAGGTCCCATCGGGTTAAAGAAACGAGCAGCTCTAGGGACGAGAATGAGTTCTGATCGAAGCTGGAAATGTTATCTATATTTAGCTCTTTGCGATCGCGCATGTGACGTTCACAGCTTTGAATTCGTAGAATCCCTCCAAATATCTTCATCCCTTCACGTTACTCTTCAATATCACTTCCGCAAAGATATACGAGGTTGACGTAGCAGTAATGGTGTCTCAATCTCGCAAATGTTGATTTGTAGCCATGTTTTTCCAATCAAACTTCCGTCAGTTGGTTCAATGAACACTAGCAAGCACTGCGGCTAACGTTGAACCAGCTAACTTATTTAAACACACTTCTCTATAGACAAATATTTCGTCATGTTGGAGGAAATACAACCAGATATATCTTAGTTGTTTTTTTATTCTTCTAAACATCTGTCCTTCATGATAATACTCAGTGATAAAAACATAAGTTCTCGGTCGGTTGTCGTAAAATGTAAATATTAGTCCACTATGACGTGTTAACGTCACCCGTCACGCTGTGAAACCAGCAAAAATTTCCATAGCCCTGAATCTGGAACGTACAGCAGAGAAAAAGGAAAATATATAACACAGACACAGAAGACAACTGCGTTCAGCTTAAAATTAAAATATTTATAGCTTTGGAAAATAACCGAAATTATGCAATAGTACAAATGTCATCATAGCATCCATTGTTAGGTAAATGATATGTTGAGACAAGTTAGCCAATTAGGTCAAAGAGCACTGGGTTTCCCAGAAAAGGAGCCGGAAACTTCACTCTTTCTCGGAAAGGAAGAAAAAACAAAATATTTTGAATGTGGTTTTTGTTAAGGCTGCTACTTGTTATTATTCTACTGAACACAAACCGGCAGAGTTGTAGTTCATACGTCTGGGCTGCACTCGAAGAATCGGGGGACCGAAGATATCAGTTCGAGGTATGTAAATCTCAACAATCCATGTTATATTCAAGTTTGAATTATTATGACTGCGTTTCGTCCGTCAGGTTCCTGTATGTCATTATGTTCTGACGACTGAGAAATTATATAATACTTGAAGGAGGAAATTTATAAGTAGTACCAAAGACGATCTGTATAAACTTGCCGATCTGCATTCATTCACCTCGGCCAGCCTTGCATGATGAGCAAAACTGTCCAGAGAAAGTATTTCCTGCTGTTTGCAGTGTATTTTTTACCGGCAAGTATTAATGTCAATTGAAAGTGTCTTATATAGCGGAGGATTAAAATTCCGTAATATGTACAAAGTAAAACGGATTTGGCGTTACTGCTACAACTTGACGCTACTACGACAGTGCATACTTGTCATTATATATAAATATGAATAGTCTGCGTTCATCTTAAGGCTTGTTATATCCTTAGAACGACGTATCGAGAATACGACAAATGCGATATCAGGACTTATGTTTCAAACAACACTGGCGCACTGACATTTGGGTTACAAGTCAATTCCAGCTTTACACCGTATACTTTATGTCAGTAAACAGAAGCCACTGAAGAAGCCGAATTTATGCAGATTAATTAAAATCGTTTTAACCAATCTGCGACATGTACAAGCCGGTTAATATCGAATGGACATAGCTGCGCATGTCTTAAAATTTCATGAACTGGTGAGGGTGAGCTATAGCTATAAGGTAAAAATTTCTCTTTATTTAAATTTTAAGTTCAATTCTCCGTTGTTCAGGCACGTATCGTCACCAATGTAGCCCTAAGGCTTGTAGCCAACATCAACAAGAGATTATTAATTTGTCTAATGTTGCAATGTCTCTCACAATCGAATGCGCACTGGCATGCAAGCAGATTGCATGCCTGAGGAATCGGTGTCGGAATGTTAAAGGGAATTGTTGTTGCGATAACCATAATTACGTCAAGTTTAAGGACTTTCAGAGCGCGCACGAAGTTAAAAAGCGAGGCTATCAGGAGCTTTAAAATGGAAAACCAAAGTCTGCAAGACAGAGATCAACGCGAGTTTTGAGTTTCAAGAAGCTGCCACTTGCATGGATTCGAATTCCATTCCGATATGGACGAGGTACCTAATCATGAAAAATTCCTCTGAAACGAAAACGGTCTTGTTTAATATTACATGGCTTATATACTGAAGGCCGAGACACACGATGAGACAAATCGCTGCGACACATCGCGGCGACAAGTCGCCTCGTCTACACTGCTGCTGCGATAACGCTACTTGCGCTTATTCGGTCGCTGCGATGTGTCGCACTGATTCAACACGTTGAATAGAACTGGAAAATATAACTCAAGCCAGTACTAACACCATGAATGTATATATGTCCGAGATGTAGCTATAAGGCTGGTGAATTCTCATTGCACTGACTCGGCTTTTGAATAAGGCGGAGGGACGTCTGCCTGGAGCGTTTTTCAATCGCTTCATTGTATGCAACATTCTTCTTAATTCGGTAGCTAATGTCACTCGACGATTTCCTGACGACCCACGAACTGCATAGAAAATTATTGTCTATGCATTGTAGTACAAGCGTCTCATTTTTTTTTTATGTGTTTTATATGCTTCATAGCCTGAGTCTACGATGTAGTTCGTTTTATGCTCGAGAATGTTGTCCTTATGCATTTGATCTTGGCTTGAAATGAGTGTGTGATTCCTTCATCATTTGAGATATTATCCCACTCATAGAAGCTGTTTCATATTATTTTAATACGAATCAAATCAATGAAACTGCAAAAAAGGAGAAAACAGCTGAGACACCTTTCCTAACTTTCAGGTTTAACCTGGCACAAGGTGGTTACTCTTCAGAGATGGATGAGGAGGAGAGGTTAGCAAAATAGACTCACGCAACATGTTTTCAATATTATTTATGTTATTTCTTTTCTTCTAAACGCACGATTGTATATTTCTTTTTACCGTCTGCATTGCAGCGAGGACATCGAGGATTTTATGACGTTTCCCTTTATGGTAAGATACAACTATCCGATATAAATCAAAATTACAATTACATTTGTTGACGAAAAGAGAAAAGGTGAAAACTTTGGGCAACGCATGTGTACAATGCTTATTTATTTTCTTGTACGGCATGCTTAAAGCTTTCCCTTCAGATTAGATCCCGCACTCTCAGCTAGCTTGCACCTAGTTCCTACAGAGATCATTTTGATTATTACTATTCTTTTTATCACATTTGCAGGACCCATTTGTATTGGGATTTAAGAAGAAAGGCGATGAAAAATTTCAAACACAACAATATGAAGAAGCAGCAGTGAGTTATACTTTGGCGATGAATTGCCCAATTTTACCTTTCATGGACACTTCTGGTATCGCCGAAAAGCTTTTCCGGAAGAGAGCCACTTGCTTCTTTAAAATGGTAAGCTCATGTTTTTATCTCAGCAAGGTTTCCAACAATTCACTCAAATCGAATTTCCTTGTTACTTTTGCATCAATTCTAACGCTTATGTAGCTTCCAAGAGCTTTTTAAATAACGTTATCTGATTACAAGCACATGTTGTATCCCACAGGGTAAATATTTTGAGGCCATTGATGACTGCGAAAGAGGTACATGTTATTATTATTTTTTGCAGTTCTTTATCATTATAGTGCAGTGCTTTTTCTTTTTACTGTTTCCTTTTTTTCTTTACCTCTTCGTAGTCACGAGAAAGTTTTGATGCCCACCTTTAGCGCCTCTATCAACAGACTTATACCTATTTGAGGTCCTACCGAGAATGCATAAAGTTAAAGAATTAATCTATACATATAACAAGCCAGCAAACTGATGTTGAACGGCAAGCAAAGATTCACTTTTTATTACAGTTATTATGACTGACTGGCTGACTAACTGACTGACTGACGGACAGACAGACGGACGGACTGACTGACTGACTGACTGACTGATGGACCGACCGACTGTCCGACTAACTGACCGACCGACTGACTGACTGACTGACTGACGGACTGACCGACTGACTGACTGACGGACGGACGGACTGACTGACTGACTGACTGACAGACTGATGGACCGACCGGCTGTCCGACTAACTGACCGACTGACTGACTGACTGACCGACTGACTGACGGACAGACAGACGGACGGACTGACTGACTGACTGACTGACTGACAGACTGATGGACCGACCGACTGTCCGACTAACTGACCGACCGACTGACTGACTGACGGACGGACGGACGGACGGACTGACTGTCTTTTAAGCTATTTGACTGATCCACTAACTACGTTCCATAGCTTTTGAGCTTGGTCAGGGTGGAGGGCCTAAAGTACCCAAGTAGTTAACCATTACGTTACCATTTTGTGTTATTTTCTGCAGCCGAGACCTCGTTTGATGTTGTTTAAAGAAAAACGGTTTATACTTACCTCATGGTCCATGGTTATACTTACCTCATGGTCCACTCCCACCCCCCGGGGGGGGGGGGGTCTACTGTAATCTTTACAGTCAAAAAGTCAAAAACCTCAGTTCAGACTCTTTGGGAGTTAAAACGCCTTATCATAAAATTCCTTAAATGATGCTTGTGTGAAAATTCCATTTCTTTCAGCTATTGAACTTGCAGATATAATGGACAATAAGAACTTGTTAGCAAAATCTATTTTTATCAAGATGAAAGCAATAGTGTGTCTTGGAGATTTTGTTCCTGCCTTTAAGTTAGCAGTCTGGTGCAAGCATTTGAGGCCCAATGTGAGTATATTTAGCAACTGGTAGTGTAAGAACTTGTCAATAGTCAATCGGGTAACTGTGTGTAAACAACAGGCACATTATTGATTAGATAGCCCTAAGCTTGTTCTACAAGTTGATACCAGTTTTATTGGTTATGACATCCTTTGACGTGAAATGACGTCATTTGACCCGCCATCTTGGATCTTACTATTTTCTTAAGAAGTCAATAAGTAACGGAAATTAAAACAAAATCAAGCCAGAATGCACATGACATGCACAAATTCGTAAATTTATGCAATTTAACGAAGAAAACGGAAAAAACTACAGAATTAAATTGATTTCTGGCTAAACCCACAGGAAAATTGCGGCCAGTTGCCGTGGTTATGTCAGATATGACATAAACATATATAAATTCCGTGGAAGATGAATAAAACAGCTACTGGATGTTTCAGCCCCTTGGAGTAAATCGTATTTTCAAAGTTCCGAGGGTTAACAAGGATACCAATTTTCTTGTAAAGCTGATGAATACCTTTCCATCTTTTCTCCAGTGTGAGATAACCAAGGCATCCACAAATGATCTAAAGGAGAAACTGAGAGAAGAATTTAAAAAGGCAAGTGGATTAACTGCTTCCCCCTGCAAGGAGCATAGACACCGCAGATGGCTCATGTGCTGGGAATGTCTTCAGTCTCTGAACCATGCACTTAACCATCACTATATTTTGTTTCACTCTATTAATAGTCTCAGTTAGTTCCCTGGACTCAAGCAGCCCAGGTTCGAGCCTAATGGCCTGGACCATTCCGTTTTGCTCTTAAGCAAGACACTTACTGTAATACTCACAAATCCTCCCCCAACCCATTCCGCCGCATAAATGAGAAGCAGTGAATTTAATGCTGGGGGATAACGATACTTTAGTAAATTCTCAGCTCCGACTATTGCATTTCTAGCTTTTTGATTGGCTAAAAAAACTCCAACGATGAGGCAATAGTCGGAGTTTTACGTCATATGGAAAATGGTGCGCCAAGTTTAAAAATTTTCCGCTTTGTAAAATTGTGGAAATAAAAATCGGCGGCAAAACCCGGTTTGAGAATTTACTAAAACAATT
>Ga0126343_10000665_pt1 | contig 14031 bp, 12 predicted proteins | sample Cyp2metagenome_FD_92531 | JGI IMG/M metagenome (GOLD analysis project Ga0126343, IMG submission 92531) | Coral microbial communities from Lord Howe Island, Old Settlement Bay, Australia - Cyphastrea 2 metagenome | ecosystem: Host-associated > Invertebrates > Cnidaria > Coral ... | reverse complement strand
AGAAATCAAAGCTATTTTTTGTTATCCCTAAAACTATCTCAGTTATCCCTTATCCCTATAATTTTTTAGCCAGTTATCCCTTATCCCTAAAATTATTTTGCCAGTTATCCCTTATCCCTAAAATCCCTAACAGGGCCTCAATACTGAACAAGACTGCTTTTGTTTTTTATTTGTTGTAGGAGATCGGTTCGACTGCATAAAAGTTCAACGTTTGACTCAAACAGGCGTTCTTTTAGTTATTTGAGTCGACCCAAACTCAGTCATTGGGTTCAGCTCATGTAAAGTACGGCGTTTGACCTCGATGTTCAAAACGTGAAACAAAAGAATTTTTGGTATTACCAGCCAATAGTTCTCTGGTTGGCATATTAATAACAATAGGTGACGTCACTGATATCTTTGCTGGAAGGGGGATTCATGTTGGCGTCATTGTTTACATTTTGCTTATTTGCATACAGCATTGTGTACAGAAGGAAACTTGTTAGATATGAATTGACATCCAGGCAGCGAAAGAGCTAGTGAACTTTAATAAGCTTTAATACATGGTTACATTTTTACTTCTTTGGGTGTAATATTCAAGGAGATATTGTCTTTCAAAAACTGCAAATTTCTGGGTGGCGAAAGCGCTAATAAGCTCTTACATTCTTTGTAATATTTTGAGTTTTTAAACCCGTCTTGCACAGGCTCATATTCATTGGCGGAGTTAACCGTACTGTGGCCTTTCAATATTCAGAACTGATTTATTTGTGGCTCCATCAGAAACTGAATTGCTTATGCTAGAGGGAAATATTGTAACAAAAATTACCTTATTGGGTGTGAACAACAAAATACCCACAAGAAATACGTGTAAGTTATGACTAAAATCCTGCGCTAGAAAATGCGATGTAAGTGAGACTCACGGATTTGATTTTAAAGAGTTGATAAATAGAAAAAAACAGACATTACATAAGAGTGCAAACTCGGTAGTCACCAATACACCCTTGCAAAGAGAAGGAAATTAAAAAGGGAAAAAAAAACAGGGTAGTTGTATTTGCTAACCCTATCCTGCATCAAAGTATGAACCCCGCAGAACAGGGCTTAACTTGGTTGATCGGACGAGACGCGTTGCTGTCCTTATGGTGTTATGACTCTACGTTGGGTAATTTTATTTTTCTCTCAAAGAAAGAAAACAAATCACTAAGACCGCCTGTGAAAATAACGAACGTAAAATAGGGATGAATCTGATTATACTTGCTTTGCTGATCGCACAAGAAGTCGTACTTTCTTTATAGTTGACTTGAACGAGTTAGGATCACCAATGAGTTCATTAATGTTTTCAACGGTGTTACATCTCCTTGTGCATCGTACGGATTTAAACCTCAAGTCAGTGTCGCCGTTTACAGATGATCCATTTTCTAAGTTGAGTGGGAGTGGCTTATAGCCGCTTTGATTTCTCAAAGTTCCAATGAATATCCATTTTTGAAAGGGGGTACAAAAAAGTACTCTATTCCAATCCAGAGATCGGAGCGTTGGTGTCTTTAATATTTTGGTTCTTCTTTGAAGACATGTAAAGTCCTTACATTGAAATAAATTATTACTTCAAAATTTCATTCCAACTTTCAAAATAGACTGAGCTGATTGGCCGGTTTAAGACCGGTTTGATTGGAACCGTTTGAACTTATCAGCGTACATATATAACAAAAACGTTAAGCAGTCTTCGCATTTAATCCCGAAAATGCCCATAGCCGTCTGCTCAGTAACGCAAATTACGTTTCGTCCTAGTATTGAAAACACTTGTTGATATTCTGCCTCGCTATTCTGGAGATCTCTTATTGAGTTCATTTTGCCAGGTTTCAAAGTGGCTTGTTGGGCAATTGATCTTAAAGGACCGTACCGTAGAAGTGGGACTCTGAGCCAAGTGATCCAGCTGCACGTCACTCAAACTCACTTTCTATTACTTCTTTCAGGGATGTGAAATTTTGTACAACATGGCTTTCTTCTGTCGATCTCCAAGAGATTGTCAAACTAGTCCCCCCGTACAAGATGACAGGTGGCGCTCCAAAATTGAACACCACTCAGCTCTTCGTTCTGCTTGGTGTTGAAGCCTAGACCAGTCAAACATTCATTGGCAGCGTTATCAAATAGGCACCAAAGCCGCAATCTGCAGGTTGGAAATCATTTGTGGAAACGGATTGTTGCATTCAAATCTCTCTTGATCTGCTTGCATGTTGAAGGTTGTCATCTCGCTTCGGACCGTTGGGTAGCTCGCCACCTTACCACTTGCCATGCTTTGCATCAATTATTTGTGGACGGAGGGTTCGATTCTCAATTGACACATGTACACTTTCACTCTGATGTCGGCAGCCGCGAATCTTGCGTGTAAACCTGCTCCGCTCATGAGTAGATCCTGATTTGGACGCTGGGCACCAACAACTTGTTGAGGTGGAACACTTTGATGTTGGGTCTGAATCGCAACACGTCACACTTACTCCCTGCATAATTGACTTGCTCCGCTTTCATGAATTTGACGCTGGCTTGATGGTTAGCAGGCAGCGCAGTAAAGACAGTGGTCACGTTGATGGCTTGCAAATCGATGCTACTGTACCATCCTTGAGGTTTCAGCACCGTCTCTTAGGATCATCTCTTCTCTGTCATAATTCCACATCGTTTCCAGATAATCTTTGTAATGATAAGTATCTGTTTATGGCCTGATGAGAGTCCCTTCGAGTCTGACGTTGATATGCTTGAACAGGGTGTTTGCAGGGTGGTTGACGGGAAACAGATTTTTGGTTACCAACAGAGTTAGTCTTCAAAGTTAGTTCCGCTTCGAAATATCTGCGAGAGAGATCCAAGTAATCTGCTTCAGGGACCACCTGGAACTCCATTGGATTGATACCCGTGGTGAACGTCTGAATGGGGACTATGTAATAACTTGAGATGCTGAGATAGGTCGGAGGAACTCTACATGGCATTCTTTGTTTCGCCAGAACCAGCGTCAAGGAGTAAATCGGTCATCATCGTCTTCGTTTCTTGCGTCGCTTTTGCAGAGCGTTCTGTACCCAACCTTATAATCGTAAGAACATCCTTCCCTCTTGTACGTTTCTCCTTCGTCGTCCCAAAGACCAGTGGTGATCGGAAATACGCGACGAACGTGTCTGGAAAAGTTGAGATACTTTCTCCAAAGATGTCGTTGAGTTTTCGTTCGCAAAGCTTTGCGTTTCACGGCTCTTTTACCTCCTCTCTTCACGCTGCGAATGCCTCCGCCAATGTTGGGCAATCCCCACCGTCCTCCCGTTTTGAAACCTGGATGATTCCATTGCCCGATTGATCGTCGGGTCTGAACCGTGTGAAACTTCCACCTTTCATGTTTGTTTGACATGAAAGGTGAGTATCGTATTTCCTGATCAAAAATTGACCAGATCACCTGTTGTCTCTGAAACTTGTGTCTTGATAGTGTCTATGTCTTCCTTGCGAAATGGAAACACCTCCTTGCGCAGCAAATCATTGGCTTAATTGCCCACCACGGATCTTCCATCCAACGTCAGAGTACAGAAACATGGATCGCGAGCCAGTTCCAACCAAAGCTTCCAACGCTTGGCCGAGTTTCATGAAACGCCAATTGCTCGGGTCTGTTATTCCCGTGTTTCAGTTTGTGTTCGTTCCCCAGATTGTGTGTCATATTTTTCATGTCTGGTATGATGTTGGTAAAAAACTCTTGACGTAGATTGCGTCCCAAGACATAACTTCCTGTACTAGTCTCTTTCAACCATCTCATCTTTAAAGCCAACATCCGACTGATCTTGAACGCATTGTCCGTCAACAGATTGTCTTCTTCTCATCGGAACGTACGTTCTCCTCCCATCTTCCATGACGTGTATCGTACCTGGCACCGAATATCAGTCCACCCGAGCTGTTGATACCACATCGCTCTACCAAACTTCGTTGTGTCAGGTGCAAATTTCACCGGCCAATCCATGATGAACAGGATTTCTGTAGCATCCATCAAGATCTGAAATATGGGAATATTAAGTTCAGCTATGGCGTCAGGTAGAGAGATGTAACACAATGCCACTTTCCATCTTGAAACCTCCCGTCGTTTGGCATGAGGTAAACGTATCTTGGAATGATTGGACTGTCACGTAAAACGGCCCACCGGTATTTTAAATACAAGGTTACTTTAATCACTTCCTAGGCTGTGTATTGGATATGTTGTGAGTTCGAAACGTCTCTCTTATAAAGCGTACGGCCTCAACATATCCGTCAGTTGATTTCCCATGATGTTACTTTGACTCATGTTCGAAGTATAGGTACAAGGTCCCGAAGACCTTCTCGTAAGCTGTGTTCAGACCCGTGTAACACCAATTGCAAAAGTAACTGAGTTTCAATCGGTCCTCATAGAACTTGAAAAACTGATCCAAGTCTGTGAATTCCTCACATCATCAGCGTATGGGGTGATTTGCCGGTAGGAAACTTTGGCGAAATTAGGTTCGACGAAGTAGTAGTCTAGACCTTCCAGTAAATCCACCCATCCCATTTCCAGTGCTAACTGACGACCGGCAATCACTTCGAGCCGTTTCCGAAGCAAGTCATTTTTGGTGAACATGCCCATGTTGTCGATACCCAATTCCTTCCCATCCCACCTGAAGACAGGGTAGTATTTTTTTTATGTTGATGATCTTTCAGTCTCACATCCGACTCGATGACATCTTCTGTCAATCTGTTCATAAACTTGTCAAGTATAAGTTGCATGAGCGACGTCCCGCTCGTCAGTTTCCACTCCTCGGATCGAATGTCCTCGGCTTTAATGGTCATCTCATCATCTGCGTTCATGGCCCAAGTAGAACCGTCACTCGAGGTCCATGCGATCGGACAAAACAAATCATCTTTGATATTCATGAGACCTGCGCAGTAGGCAATAGGACACTGGCCAAACCAACTTTCCATCGCGTTTCTTGAAATCGTAGCGGGTAGAGTAATTGGTTCATGAATTCCTGGGCTTGGTTCCCGTCCCGGTCCGAGTGACTGGGCAATTGCACGAGAAAGTCCCTTATCCCGTCTTCGACAAGGCCATCCTTCCAACACACACCAAGACTATCCCTTTTGCGATTGACGGTCTTGTCCACGCGAAAGAGGTCGTCGTCCATCACGCCACCTTTCTGGAAATCCTGCGTAAAAGGTTCTCCGGGGAGGTGAGCCGCCCCACTCGTTCACCTTTTACGTGGGCAAGACGCCGAGCTCTGGAAACCGCAAGCACTTCGTCGTTCCTACCAGGTAAATAATCTTTCTTGAATATGCGGTATTTCGTGTTCAGTCTAACCCGATCGCCGACTTTCAACTTGGGCTTGAAGCGTTAAGCAATTAAATGTTTTTAGCTTGTTTTGCGTACAAGTTGTTCCAAACTTCCTCCCCGTTGTGAGCATTCACTTACTCGGGCACCATCTTGATGCTGCTATGATACGATTGGAACCCAACACAAAGTCTTACATCAAGGGTAGGAAGCTCAACGTGCTCCTGACGATAAAATACCGATACAACGTTTTTTACAAGGTACGATTGAATCGTTCCACCACAATGGCTTTGGTGTTTCCACTGGTTGAGAAATGATGAATGTTTTTCCACTTCATCAAGGCTTGGAATTGCAGATTGTGAAATTGTTTTGATTGTCCATCTGCAGATTTTGGAGCCGTCACGTCTTCACCAATCTTGGACTTGACGGGTTCGACCCAGGCGTACTTAGAATGGGTAAAGCATAGTCAACATATTTCTGTAGCCAGATTGGATTTGGCAATGTTGATCACTTTGTTGATCGATATCGTACACCATCACTGGAAGGGTGGGAAAATGCCGTCTTCGGGGTTTGTGTATGGTGTACTCCAAATCGCTCTTCAATTTCTTTTGTACTTTTCCCACGGGTAATTTTTGAGCTCGAGCGAAACATGACATAACGCCCAAACTACCAATTGTTAGAGACATCGAGCCCAGAGGTCTGGGTAACGTTTAGAAGCCATTCAAATGACTGAAATTGACGTTTCAACCACATGATTAGGCTGCGAATACAGCCACCTTTCATTCGCTCCCACTAAAAGCGAAGAGAATTCCATACCGAGGACCTAAATCTCCCGGGGCTAAAATGGCATAATTAAAATTGCGAGAATCACGAAAATACCACACACGAAAATTAAGCTGAACGATTGTTGTTGTTGCTTGAAGTGCCCCAGTAGGTAACACAAAGGACTTCACCACAGCCACGCCGATCAAAGTCTCCTGATAAATTTCGCTTTCGAGCGTATTTCGACACCTTTCCGTTGTAAGTTTGGACTCTGGACAAATGTAAACAAATGTCACGTTCTTTCGCTCGATGCCCTGCAAAATTTTTGGATCTCGTTCTCGTTCTGGACCCACAAAAGTAGCTTTAAATCCAAAAGAAGATAGTTTCTTCACTTGGTCATCTATGAGCACTAAAAGCGGACTGATGAATCGCCGATACGTTCTCATGTATCTACATATGGACGCATTGCGCCATTTGAAATATTAGCGACTTGCCTGATCCGGTCGGCAAGTTGACAAAAACCTCCTCACCGCAGATAAAACTATAAAGAGCCTGAAATTGGCTTTCCTTTAACGATGAAACATTGAACATTGGAGAAACAGATTGAAAACAGAGTCGAAAAATTTCCAAGGAAGGACTACACATCACAGATCCCAAAACTGAATAACTCTAGAGCTAATTATGCAAAATTGTTCGCTCAACCAATTAGCGCTTCTCTCCGGATTTCTGGCCGCGAATCGCAGACGTCTCTCTTCGAGTTTCGCACGAGGTAGCGGAAAGCGAATGAGGGGCGGCTGTGTTCTTAGGCTACCACATGATAAGACTACGAAACGAAATACGTTTTGACTCACGCGGACGGCCTCGAATATTGTTTCAAGGGAGCGTCACTGGGATCGGTAGGAATGACGAGAGCATTTCCGTATTTCAAGTAAACACGGTCGCACCTTTCGCACGACGCCACGACCAGGACCAATACTCACTACGCGACAGATACTGCACAGCCATCACAGCACCCCTGAGTTCTTGTAAGGAGGTCCACGTGGTGTCAAGCATGATTCCAACTCCAGATCACGGGTCATGATTCAGTCACCTGACACTGACGTATACCACAAATCGACCCTACGAGCTACCTAGCGTTTTTCTGGTGGTCTTGATCTCTCAAAACTCGTTATCAGATCTGTGGTGATGCCCTTTTTCGGTCTCATACGTCAACGCACACGCAATTGTGTACAAAACCTACTTGTCTCCCGCTTACCCCCTTTCCTGCACTAACTGGCAAAGTTGAACGTTTGGGCCCCAGTCACTAGGATATTATTGATTATTTCTCGTTGTGACGTGACTATAATTAGAGTGTCAGCGAGCGAGAGGGAGACGCTGGCGCGAAATGAAGACAGGCACTGCGAATTAATGCTGACGCGAGCATGGGCCGAGTCCTACAAGCTGATAGGCCAGTTTTTCACTGCAAAGAAGTGGCTGCACGCGTATTCTAAAACAAGCTGACACGAGCAAGGGTAAAAATTATGCTAAGCGAGCGAAGGTAAAGGCTGACGCGAGCGAGAGAAAAAAGCTGATATGAGCGAGCAGTCACACAGGGCGTTTTGCCTCAAAAATTAGTGTCTGCTTTGCTTAAAATGTCACTTACTACGATTATCAAACGAGTGAGGCGCGACGAAAGTTGGGTCACCAGGTCTTAACATGAAAATCGTGTTGACACGAGCAACTGGATCCGTTTCCAGAGAAAACTTGTCGGCCTTTGAAGTCATTAGCAGCAAAGCGCGCGAAATTTGTATAGGGGACGCGACAGGCGATGCACAGCTGTTCATATTGTCACCAATGGAAACGAGGTAAGTTGCCCGTGACGACAGTGAACACGTCCCCCAAACTTCTGTCGTACTTTACTCAACTGATAATCGTAGCTTTGGGTCACGTGTACCAAGTCCAGCTTTCTGATAGGTTCCAGGTTTTGACTGGAACTTTTCTCCAGTTCAGCCATTTTGGATGAAAACCGGCCTTCTGATTGGTCGAGAGCGGTCACGCTGGCCAAATCTGGTGTTGTGATTGGCTACGGGCTCAACAAGCCATCTATACTACTCATGCGGTACACGCTTTAGCTATGCAAAAGTTGCAACCATGCAAAAGTTGAAAGTAGTGACAAAATGTTTGTCAAATCAGGAAGTAATGACAGTCATTGCTTTTGCAACTTTATACTCTGCCAATAATGTCAAAACAAATTAAAGCTAAAAACGACCTAGTCACTACATGACTACAAATGTAAATCCTGTCCACTATTGTTTTTCTCGTTTGTACAGTGCAATTTGTTACTTGTTATAAAGTGTTAGCTGCACACAAAAGTAACCTCTTGGTTCTAGCTGGTCCTGCACAATATATACACATGTAGTGAGTGCAAGAAGTCCTGAGTCAAATGTTGCCGACTGAATTTCTGCAATGCAATCATGTCATTTTTTGTCATAACAAATGTTAGCTCAAAACATCTGCTTCACTCTTTTCAACTGTAGTGCTTGCCTCCTGCCCCATGCTCTCAGAAGAAGCTAAACAGTTAGTTTTTTTAAGAAGACAGGCAGTTTTATAAGGTGGATTTATAGGTTCCTGGTTAGGTGACAGTGACTGATACTCCTTTTCTCCGCTGGAAGTTGCAAGTGGATATGTTTGGTCTGCATCGTAACCACTAAGGTCGCCACAGGCTATAAAGGGCACAATAATCCTGTTTACTCCTTCCAGACTGTAAAATGAAAAGAAAAATAGTCCAAACAAGATAAATGAAGTAAAATTCCAGTGCTAAGTAGTCTTGACTACTTGTAGTTTCTTCAGGGAGGAAAGCTGGGAAACTACATGTGGATGCACTTTATTAGCTTCTAACAAGACATCTTCCAAGGCCAAGATCACATTTCACGGAAATAAACTGGTCCTTTCACAATTCATGGGAAATAAAATTGACAATTCAGGTTTCGCAAAAACAAAATGGCTTTTTTTGACACGAACTAAAGTAACCTGTGAAATTTAAATTTACACCTAAGCAGAACCTGGTCAGATGTCTTTATCATCCACCTGCTTTTTGTTCTGCTTGCAGCAAAAAGAAATCACAGTAAGTACACAAAGATGGGGTGATTGTTGAAATAAAAGACACAACCAGAATCATGGTGTACGACAAGTTAAAAATTAATACTCACAGAGAATTATTTTGGAAAATCGTGGTTCATGACTTCTAATGAGATTTACAATTCACGAGGAAAAAAAACAAGCCATTTCACATTTTACGAGAAAAAAATTAGGCTATTCATGAATCACAAAAAAAACTTTTACCACCCTCATTCTCTTTGCCTTCTGTTGATGCACATTAATACTGAATGCACCTTATGCTGGCAGTAAAAAGCAACACCATCACAAACAGACCTTAGTTTGCTATGGTCTACTCTAGACATAACAAAGACTTGCATTTGCATAGGGGACTGTATAGAAAATGTTGCTGGAAGACCAAACTACCTTTTCCACACAAATCGTCTTATTAATTATTAAGTATAAAAAATTCAGACCGTCATAATATCTCATGCTCTGGTGACGAGGGCCTCAAAAGTGGCCATTTTGATATTTGTGACATGCTTTCCTATTTCTGTCATTTGTCAAGTCGTAGCTCATAATTCCATGAAAAGCAGGTCATGTGACGGCTTAGCTGTAAAGGGCCTACATGTATTTCATAAGTTATCCCTGGCACTTTTTGATCATAAAAATTGGTTCTGGTAATATCTTTAGTCAGTTGTTACAGATTCAATGGGGACAAGCAATAAAGTGAGCATATAATATTCACAAGTACCCACCTTTTGAACTGGTTTGGGTCAATAAGCAGAGGGTTGCACATTGTTGGCACATATCCAGCTGGTGGGGAGTAATTCTCACAAACCACAAAAGATTCAATGCTTGAACTGCGGCTGCTCCTTGGCTTACATATTGACACAGTGGGAAAAAACACCTTGAGCTGCCCATACAAAATGTCAACATCTTTTCCCCGAAAAATTTTGGCAACAAAGTTTCCTGCGGGTTTGAGTACATGTGTGGTAATATTAAGTGCTGCAAGCAAGAGTTGCCCCTGGACGTATTCATCAATATCATGTAGCCCAGTAACATCTGGAGCACCATCACAAATGACCAAATCAGCTTTTTCTCCTTCAAAATGGCTGATGATTTCATGAGCAGTTGAGAGCTAAATAAATATAAATTTAAACATATATTAAAAGTTGGATAATAATAAAAACAAACCTCTATCAACATACTGTTACAGTGTGTTTACTAAAACCAGGGCCACCCAGACAATGAGATCCAATAAGAAGGCAGAACTGAAACAATAGATTCCAACATTTTCAAATCCAGCCAATCAAATATCCAGTGCAAAACAATGAAATCTCAACTTGTTGTTTACGCGACTACATTGTTAAATTACAAGCTCAAACTGATAGTACTTTCACATGCTTATGGCTTTAGGAAGAATTATATGCTGCACTCAGCTTATTTTATGTTGTTGGTCGATTCAGAAAACAAAAGCTGTGTAAGAGCGCCAATGCATAAATATATATATATCCTCAGAGTGTCTGGTGTAGGGTTTGAATTTCCAAATTAACCAACAACCTAAATTAAGCTGAGTGCAGCATATAATTCTTCCTAAAGCCGTAAGTGCATGAAAGTACTACTGGTTTGAGCTTGGCATTTAACCAACAACGTAGTCGCGTAAACATCACTGGTAAACGAACAAGTTGAGATTTCATTGTTTTGTACTAGACGTTTGATTGGCTGGATTTGAAAATGTTGGAATCTATTGTTTCAGTTCTTCCTTCTAATTGGATCTCACTGTCTGGGTGGCCCCGGTTTCAGTAAATGTACTGTAATCATAATTTTCCAAAAAAACCTTATACACATTTAATATTAAATTTAAATTTGTTAGAATAATGATGTGAAACACAACAAAAGCTTTTACACTTACTACTGAAAGTTATGTGAAGCTTGCATTAAGCAAACACCCTTTGGGACCCACTTGTGTCCGCTTAATACAAGGTGTAAAACAGGGTCTGATAAATAATGCAACACTAGTTAATTGTTAACCTGCATTCTTTCCCCCAGAGGCTTTAAAGACAACAGAAAAAATAGCTTGTGATTGCAGGATACTGATGATCAATTGTTCCATCACTGATCGTCATTTCTTTTTGTACTATCTTTTGTATCTTCTTGTATTGTAGTTCATGAAAAAAAAAAAAATAAGGCACTTGATTTTTTCAAGAAAAACTGTCTTTCGGTGGCAAGCTAGTGCTAAAATTGGGGTGCGTCTTGATGATTGATGATCTTATATGACAAAATCAGATCATTGAAGATTATTACTTAAATAAGTACTTTTGTAAATATATAGAAGCATGTTTCCTGAGCAGTAAGGTTCAAATAAACATGTATGCGTTGTATGTTTATCATTACATGTGTGACTTTTTTACTTTTGTTTATGTTAGCAAAATTGTGTAAGGCTAATTGTTCACAGATTAATCACATCCTTTTGTTAAGCCTCAACTTTCTAGTGCGTCTTATTACCAAGTATTTTCAGGCGGAGATCTTGATTAAATTGCTATGTTTGGGGTGCGTCTTAAAACCGAGTGCGCCTTACAACCAAATAACTATGGTATGCTAAAAGGTCTCACTAAGTTAACGTGTTTAGCCCCCAAGTTGATTTCAGGCCATCCCCGTTTTTGTTTTCATTTATTGTCGAATGCATTTTCTGATTTTGGGCCGGTCAGTCAGAGAAAGAAAAAAAAACTGCAAAAATAAAATTGGAAAAGGAGTCTGGAACTAGGAGGTCCAGTACCTCAGCATCATATCCGAAGAGCCTGAAAACAATTGCCTTATTTCATACATTGGGGGACTAAGTACAAGTCTGTAAATTATGGGATTAGCAACTATTGATCCACAAAGTCTGAAAGAGCACACCGAGATTTACAAAATCCCCAAGTTTGTTGTAAATAGACCCAATAGTAAGTAAGATACAGCCACTCAAAACTGTCAAAATTTACAAAGAAATGTATGGCTTGTCCGGCAGGCCATACATTTCTTTGTAAATTTTAACATTTTCAAATGGCTGTATCTTACTTACTATTGGGTCTATTTACACCAAATTTTTGTAAATCTCGGTGTGCTCTTTCAGACTGTGTGGATCAATAGTTGCCAATCCCATATTTTACAGACTCGAACCTAGTCCTTCCGGTATGAAATCAGGCAATAAGGTGTCGTTACAAAGTCAACATGGCGGCAATGGAGGAAGGAAATCGACATCGTTGTTGGAATCAAACAAGAACAGGGAGAAACTAAAAATCTGAAAGGCAAACAATATTATTTACGTTTCAGATTAAAGTAAAAATTGTGTGAAACAACGTGTCATTGCCTTCATTCCCTTCTGCGTAAATTTTTTTTTTGAAAACGCGAAAATCTGGGTCGGTGGGACGATGCTAAACAGAGAAAAAAACGGGGATGGCAGTATGTTAGTCCCCAACCAGAAGTCGATTGGCCCTTATTCACGCTTTACGAATGACAAATACAGAGTGCTTTAGATTTCTGTTTTGGGGCTAAACGGTTTGGGGCTAATAATTTCACTTGGGGTTGAAGAGGGTCCCCTATACTTTTTCCGTGACGTGTGAATGGGCATTTTTGCTTTGCGTGAAGCGTGAATGAGGATTTATTTTTTCCGTGATTCGTGAATCTATACTTTTCCGTCCTCGGGAAACTGGTTTTCCATTTTTTTGTGATGCATGAAATATGCATTAACTTACACGTGATTTGTGAACCAACGATTTTGCGGGAATAAATTTTCACTTTTTTGGATAAAGCTCATTAACTATACCAAATTACTAGATGTAAAACTCGCCTATTCGACGCGCTCGAACTAGAAAAGAAAAGACAGGCCTGCACGGACTCTCAATGCGGTTTTGTCGCGTCGTAATATCAAAGCCTTCAAATTATAGTTTTGCTCTTACAAGCATGTCTTTTAGAGATTTCCCACTTTGTTAGACATTATCAGAGGGTTTTAAAAAATTGTTTTCGGCAGAGGCAGATTTTCTTTGAGACTCCAGTTTTCTATCACGATTTGTTTAAGTTTCTTTACCGCAGCACAGGTAGTGCAGTGTAGAGACATTAAAGTCAAAAGTCTCTGCCGTTTCTTGTTTTTGCTGCTTACCGGTATAAGAGCCGATTGTCTTGAGTTAAAGGTGACCTCTGACAGGGACCTTTCTATATATTTCTTTAGATACCCGCGTGCTTCAAGCATCAATTGAAGTTTGAAAGGCACTCTTCAAATGCTGTTTTCGAAGAGTTTGTTCTTAGCAGTCTTATAGCTTCACCTCTGATAAAACCTCTTTTTACCCCCGGAGGATGGCACCAGCTAAAATGGGTATATTGAAAGGTTTCGGTCAGCTTGTAGTGAGTTTTGATATCTAGGATGGATTTTTCTATGAATCTCTCTCCTTTGAACACCACTGTATCCAGGAAGGTTATTTCGTTCTCTGATACTTCGCCGTGAATTTTATTGTTGGGTGGAATGTGTCAGCTTGTTCAATGAAACAATCCACTTCATTTCTTTGACAGTCCTAAAGGGCGAAAACGTCACTCAACGTAACGTTTCCATTCTGTTGGCTTGGTAGTGTTTTGGTGAATTAAGTTTGCTTTTTTTTATAAGCCTCCGATCATATCTTACAAAAGAGGTAAAGCTCTATTAAAAAGACATGCTTTTAAGAGCAAAACTATAATTTGAAGGGCTTTTGATGCGATGCAACCACAAAAACCGCATTGGGAGTCCGTGCAGGCCTGTCTTTGTTTTTTAACCGCGCGGCCATGGGCCGAGCGCGGTTCATAATCTACCCGTGGTTTTTTTTTTTTCGTCGTTTTTGTGTCACCAGACGCAGACCTCCACGCGGCCAACTTTGAATCACGCAATCTGTAATGTTTATACATGAAAAGTTGTTACATGT
>Ga0126343_10000664_pt1 | contig 14055 bp, 10 predicted proteins | sample Cyp2metagenome_FD_92531 | JGI IMG/M metagenome (GOLD analysis project Ga0126343, IMG submission 92531) | Coral microbial communities from Lord Howe Island, Old Settlement Bay, Australia - Cyphastrea 2 metagenome | ecosystem: Host-associated > Invertebrates > Cnidaria > Coral ... | reverse complement strand
TCACTGCAACCAAAACATCAAGTGCATTTCCCAGCCCATGCATAGTTCCAGCTCTAACACAGAGTGCACGTAGTTGAAATGTACAGTGTTTCTTCGGGTTGATAATGTACAGAAAAAGTACAACACATCGTGGACAGGTTTCTTAGGTCTTTTGGCATCAACAGTTAGTATGTTAAAAAAATTAGCTCAAGATATTTCATGGACAATTTATTTAAATTAATCCGTCAAATGCTTGGTAAAAAATCTGCTGGTCGCTTAATGGAGGTAAAAGACCATATAAACAATACACTTGCGACAGCAAAAAGGTGGCCGCGGCCGCTTAATAGAGGTGGGCGTTGAATAGAGGTATCAAATACAACGGTTCACTGACAAATAAATCGGGACTTTGGAAAGTGGCCGCTTAATGGAGGGTGGCCGCTTAATAGGTGGCCGCTTAATAGAGGTCGGACTGTATAATTTATGGCCATGACTGTATTACTAAGAATGCGTTCATGTAATAAGCAACAAAATGCATTTGCTACACGACAGCTTACCGTTCTTGCCACTAACATCGCGTTTTCTGACATTCTGACTCGGGCATGCAATGAAATCAAAATTTTGTAACCTATGTCCTTAGGCTTTTCGATTTTTGAATTTTTTTTTTAGCCTTTCCTTTTTCTCCTTTTCTTTTGTTTTTGCTGCAGAGATTGACCTTCTAATGGGCTTGTGGTTAAAAAACTTCTAAGAAAGCATTATCGAGACGAGCAATTTTTACGATGGAGGTAGCAAGGTGAAGTGGCAGGAAATTTTGCTCCGAGTTTTTCACTCAACTTTTTGAGCATTTTTGTGCATACCTCGGGCTCCATTTGGCCAGTCGCCCTGATCTGGGCATCATTGGAAAGATGTTTTCCTCCTGCACAAGCTGAATATAGATTGTGCCAATTTCGGTCAAAAGGGATGATGTCAGAAGTGGAAGAAAGGCCGAGGCTCATCACGGCCGGTTACAGGTGGCTCAGGAGTCAATGGGTTAAGCATGTGGCCTTCTTTATACTATTTGTGCGAAATTAACACTGGTATTCACACTTACACGTTTATTTCCGCATGTGGTTGTGGTTTCAGATTTGAGCAAAAATTTTGGTGGGTCGAGAAATTTAGCGAACAAAAGGCACGGGTCGGCGGATTTGCATACCCCTATTCACCCCCCTCAGAAATTGAATTTGATTTAATTTGTTCGACAAAATCGAGATTAACACTATTTAATTTTTTCTTGCTTAAAAAAAAGCGTTTAGCTACATTTCAGTGCAGATACCTCCTGTGGCTGGCTCTTATAAGTTTGGCTCAATTTTTCTCATTAAGTATACTTTTATTATAGTGTTTTAAAACTAAGACCTCTTCATATTAATTGATGTCACGCTATTCTGATTTTTTCATTCAGGCAAAAAAATAATCCTCACCACTCGATTTTTATCAATAGGGAGTTCAGTAAATTAAAATAACAAAATTGTACGAAGTTTCATGAGAATCGATACATTGCAATTGCATGGAAATATGCCGGACCCCAGACTTTCCAATTTTTACATGAGATACATGTACACTTTTTTTATTACCAGTAATAATCAAAGATTAGGGAGCGCGTTCAACGCCGTTACTGTAATACTGTGAAGGAATTCATTAGCGGACTTTCATCTCTGGTCTCTTGCTAAAATCAAATTAAAAAAAAAATTCAGATCCTGACATTTTACAAGCATATATGCATAGCACAATCACAAAATCCAAGGCAGTATTTCCCTGTGGTTTTCTAAAACAATTATATGTCGACACCTTGCATGACAGTGTCAGTTTCCGGTAACTATCAAGTTTAATAGAACTAAAATATTTACATTTACCTTCAAATGTCGTGATTAATATTTTCACGTTGACTGATAATGTTTTAGAGTTTTACATGCATTATTCTGTCTATTCTAAACTGCTTGCAGCACGAATATTTGCAGATATTTGCCAACATATGCGATCGCATGCTCAATTAATCTTAAACAAACTCTGTGCGACTGATTCGAATATTTCCACTGATAAATACAAATAGACAGCATTTACATTTTCATTCCTTGGTTAAGGCTCACAAGTTTGCCACACTGGAACTAATCAACAAATTTAATAAAATGTAGTCCAAATACAGCGAAAGAAATGAAGCTGCTCATGGTCAACATATAAAAGCCAAGGTGTTTCGAAGTCGTGATTGTGAACATTATGAATTATGAATAATTGACTTAGTCATGTAACAAGAACGTGTCATCTGGCATCCCGACAAAACAGGCTGCGTTTGTGTTTGCACTTTAGAATCATCAAACGAGCAAGGGATTGACCAGAATGTACTCACGTAGGCCACTTTTTGCATCTAAGACAGGCCGGTAACGACGAATATTAATTACCGTCCAAAAATTCCTAGAATGTCGATTTCGACTGCACTTAATGAAAGCGTTCTTCCACGAACGCAATAATTATATGCTTGCATAATTAGGCAAGTTTGGAGTCCCATATGCATGTTTCCCTGCATAATTTGCAGCTAAATTTGGCATGATAACTTGACCAATGAAGGTGATTTTTTGGTTTTAATGAAAAGATGTTATTTCTAAGAAAAAGATGACAAATAAATTTTGTTGATATTGCATGATATTATCCATTAGTGGTGCATTAAGTCATTTTTAATTATTTTTTTCAAGTTGTGCAAAAAAATTCTTGCATTGTGTGAAATGTTATATTAGTGTTGGGAGTGAGTCTTACCTGTCAACTCTGTTCTTTACTAACTAAATCCATTGACAAGAATTATTTTTTCTCATTGGTACAGTGTGAATTTCCCATGACTAAAAACTGTTCCCATCAGGCAAGTACTCTTGCAAGCCGAGAAAATTTGCAAGGTCGTTAACTCTGCAAACTACCATCTACTCATTACAAGTTATATTCAAGTAAAACAATTTAATAAATTGTAATTATTATTAATATTACTTAATTTCAATCATAAATTTTGGTAACTTAAAATATAAATAGGCCATACATGTACATGATTGTATATTGAAGCATTCATATGATTTTATATTTATGTGTACATGCACTGAATACAGTCTTACTAAATGTTTTTCTTTTATGTCTCACTTGCCTTTTTGGATTACTTGTTGGTTGTAGTCTACATTTATTTGCTTTTTACTTTCTGCAGTGAATGTAATAAATTGTATCATGTTTCAGGTGTAACCACCTCACCAGTGAAGGAAGTGTACATTGCTCTCAATGATACACTTGAGCTAAACTGTTCTATCAATGTATCAAGTCATAATATTCACCCAACACAGCTGGGATGGAAACATAATGGGTTGATACTTCTTAACTTTACACATGTACTCAATGGCAACACAATTCAGTTGAGGAAAAACCGTACTCAGTATGACGATGCAGGAGTTTATGAATGTGGATTGTTTAATTCTTCAAAGTTTCATCCTGTACAGAAAGTTTTGGTCCTGGTTGGAGGTATGCTGCTGTGATTTAATGTACTGAGTTTATTACATTAATTTTAAGAATAGGTCTTAATTTGCAAATTAATTAGCCCTGTGTTGCATTCATATTCAGTACTGTTGTACTGTCTTCATTATGTGTGGTGCATGCATGTGGTATATCAATATCAAAGAACATTGGACATAAGATCTTACAGGAAATACATATAATAATTACATGACCAACACAGAATTCTTAAAATAATGCCCCTACGATAATTCACTTCCTTGTTACACAAAAATGACTTTGATTCAGACTTTTGTTATTGGATCAACATCGATCAACAATAACATGTTAGAACTAAAATTTTTTGTGTTTGGCACTGACTCTTTTTAACGTTGGAAACAACGTTAATGAAACTCCAAAAGACATTTCGGCCAAACAACTTCAGCCTTCATCGTTTTTTTTTTAAGCCAACTGAGTGACGGCTTTGTAACGGTTCACAGTTCTGCGCGTGTTACGCATGGGGGGACTATGGACAAACTGGTTCAACTTTGGAATTGTTGTCTCCAACCCAAACTGCCCTTTTATGTTCTTTTAACCTTGTTTCCAAGGCTCTGTCCGTCTGTCCATAGTACACGAAGTTGCATTCGACACAGCCGACCTTGTAAACAACACCTCTGCACTACAAGGCAGAGTGTTTGTCCTTTGGTCTCGGGAAACATGTGTGCGAAACATTGCAAGGTTTGTAACCCACTTTAACACCGTTGTTACGTAGTACTCGCAAAATTCTCTCAGAAACACCTCTAACATATGCAGGAACAACAAAAGTTGACGTTGAAGGTGCGCTTGTGCTGGAAGTGTTGTTGGTACTTGAATTGCGGTGGAGAGAGCTGTGATAGGACTTGCAACTCCGAATAAAACGCAGAGGGTAATTGTTATCCCCTAGCACTTTGAAGTTTCATTAACATTAACAAGAGTCAGTGCCAAACACAAAAAATTTTAGTTCTGATGTCTATCCCTGACTTTAATTTTAGTATTTTAGTTTAATAACATGTTAGTTAAAATGTAATGTGAAACTTGAAGACATGATTGATCATCACACACATGTGCCTTGATCTTACTGGTCAAAATCTCATCTCACTAGCCCAAATCTCTGTGGAGCTAGCCCGCGTTGGCAAAACCCGGATGGGATCAATGATCAGATAACTGATCGAATCTCAGATCGGATCACAGATCGGATCACAGATCGGATCACAGAAAAAAAAGTTTTTAAGTGAAAAACTGACATATGTAAATTGAAAATAAGAGTTGCGAATTTGACTTAAGAGCAGCTTCACCTAAATATCAACTAGACTTGGAAATAGCGAAAAAATAAATCGAATTTCTCTAAACTCGCCCAGAATGAAGCCCTGCGGGCGCTAGTTACAAAAATATTGTTTTAAGCTCGATTAATCAAAAATCATTTTTTTACGCAATTAGTTCATTTCGATGCCTCAAATTGAGCAAAATCGATCGAAAGTGAGCGGCATCTTCAAAGGCTCGTAAACTCAACAGCAAAACTCTTCATAACAAACTGATTGCACATCGTATTTGTACTTTTTTCCCTGTACATTTAGAGCTAAATAGATCGCAATTTTATTAGAACTAAATATTTGACGAATTTTTTAAGATAGCTATATTAATATAGAATTTTCCAAGACAGCTTAACAAGAGGTCTACATTTTCAATTGCTAAAAAGGCATTCTGGTACACGGCTTTTGTCAAAACAACTAGTTTGGTCTGAAAGAGCATTGTTTCTTCTTCAAATTAGCGATCGGAAATAAAATTTTGGGGTAATAGAAATCGCGAGTGCTGAGATACAAACTAAAGGTAGCACTTCTTCCTGAAAACGTGACCTTTGACGGCAAGAAAACCCAGAAGAAAAGCAAACGCTTCGTCGTTTTTCAAGCATTTTGTAGTGGTATCTCTCCGAAACCATTTTTGCAAGAAACTATTTCCAGATATGAAATCTTACAGGGTCAAAGCTAAAGGGCGCAATTGGACTCAATAAGTTTGTTTTCTCAAATTGAAGTCAATGACTGTTAACGAATTCCAGTGAAATTTGCAAACTTGAAGTATGTTAGCAGATACTGACCTGAATATTTATATTTATGGAAGAGTTGGAGTAACCTTCAAAAGAAGCTGGACCCAGATTAGGAAACCTCAGCTCTAAAATAAGAAATGTTAGACGTCCTGTGATCAATTCCATGCACGTGCTGAGCGAATGTTTGTCGTAAAACCAACCGAACTCCACTGACCGTTTCCATAGGCAACCCCAAAGTAAACAATTCCGAAAAATGTAAAGTGAAATTGGATGTCTTCGTGAACAGTTAGAAGCTAGAGTCAAGTTCTATTACCTGTAAAAAGTGCTTGATTTTATTTGTTTGGGTCTACTTTGTTCACTCAGTATTTCCTACTGTCACGTTTGAATACCACAAACTAGTCACAGTATACAGTTTTTTGGTGTGATCGGTTCGCTGTATTCAAACAAATAATTGATTCATCGAGCTTGTAACGTGTTTGCTAAGACAGGCACTGAAATACGAGAACACTTAAACACAATGTTTAATCTTACAACACCGAGCTAGTGCACATCAAGTGAAGCGAGTGAACACACATGCGGGATCCTGGATGTAAACTAAACTGTATAAATTAACTTAGCATGCATAAATTAACATCATTACATCTCCCTTCGTTGTTCGAATGAAGAAAAAATGAAGAAAGAGAAACTTCAATTGTTCCTTAGAGTCATTGTTTAGAGAACATAGACAGTGCAGGAAAAATGTCAACATGCGTAGTCACTGAGGTATGCTGGTCTCCATAGGACTCTTCCCCATGTGCTACATCTTTCTGGACTTACTATGTTGTCCGCTGGAGGACTTGGTGCTGCTTGTCGCTTGACCACCTCTTGGGGCATTGATTCAGCTACTGGTGGACTACCTGTTCTACTTTGGTCAAGGGTAGTGGACCAGGATCAGAGCTAGATATCTCAATGTAAGGTGGTGCCATTGTTGTAATAGAAGGCTTGTTTGTTCTTCTGGGCATGACGAAGCTGGGAAGTGGTGTCAAATTCAGGTTGTGTTTAACTTAGTAGTCTGCCAGCGGTAGGCAGGAGTGTTTTCAGGTACGTCGGCCAAAGAGGCGCTGAGCTGGAGATGTTCCTAGTCCTTCTGTGGGGGTGTTGCGGAAGTCAAGGAATCCCAAGTAGGAGTCATTGCCAGCCTCCAAGGCCTTAAGCATGATTTGCTGCACAGTCTTTGCCGCATTTTCCACCATGCCATTTGACTGTGGATAGGTGGGAGAGCTTGTGACATGATTTGAAGGGTACTTGCTCTTCTGTGAAAGGAATTCAAAGTAGTCTTGAACTTCCGGTGGGAGATGGAGCTTACTTTCTGGCCAGCCTTTATTGATGACGCTGGCGAGGGTCTTGAGAATAGCATCTTCTTGAGTAAGGTTTTGGATTTGGCAGAGGGTTTCATCTCTCACTGGAAGGTATTGTAGCATGGTTACTTGATTTCATTGCTCCTATCTCTGTTGGAGACCTGGTTTCTGAGACTGCCGTGACGTCCTCCTGATCCTCAGTGGCTTCCTTAAGCGACAGATATGCACAACTCGGATCAGCCATGAGTAGGGAGGTTCCCTTTCTGTAAGAAATTTCAAACTCGTACAGGGCTGGAGTCTAAGGAGGAGTCGTTGTAACCTTTTGGATGTATTTAAGAGGCTTTTCTTGAAAATTGCTTCCAAAGGCTTGTGGTCAGATTCAACCAGCACTTTCCTTCCATACAGGTAAGTTTCAAACTTCTCCATTGCGAATACTATGGCCAATAGCTCCTTTTCGATTTGCGCATACTGGACCTCTATGGGGGTCAGGAACCTGGACGCATGCAACTGGATGTCCATCTTGCATAAGACATGCTCCCAGGCCATGCATGGAAGCATCACACTGTAGTGTGAGTGTGGCACCTGGATCAAAGTATTTTAGGACTGGAGTTGACGAAAGGATCTTCTTTGTCTCTTCCAGGGCTACACCATGAACTTGCTCATCCCAAAGAAACTTGTTGTCGCTTTTAGTGAGCTCGTGTAGGGGAGTCGTGATCTCCGAGAGTTCCCGGGCAAGCTTCTGTAGGTAGTTAGTCATCCCTAAGAGGTGTTGGATACTCTGTTTGTCAGTTGGTGTTGGCATCTCTCTGACTGCCTTGACCTTTTCAGGGTCGGATTGTAGCCCATCATTCAGTGGAGAGCACATGGCCCATGTACGTGTCTGACTTCCTTGAGCCTTAGCTGCAGCTTTCCCTTATTTAGCTTTACACCTTTATCTCGACAGTGTTGAAGGAGAGCAATGAGCTTTTCATCGTGGTCTCTTACTGCTTCATCATCGTTAGCTCCACATCCAAATACAAGGATGCCATCAGCACTCGCTTTGCATCCATTCAGTCCTCCTAATGCCTAATCCAGTCTTTGCTGGAATTCTTCAGGGGCTGGTGAGATGCTGAATGGCACTCTGAGCCATCTGTATCTTCCCCACGGAGTGCCAAATGCAGTTGCATAGCTGCTCTCCTCGTCCAAGGACACATGCCAAAACCCATTTTTGGCATCTAACACTGTAAAGCATCTTCCACCTGAGAGCTCAGGAAAAACATCCTTGCTTGTCGGCAGCAGGTAGTAATTGCGTCTTAGGGCTTGGTTAAGTGGTCTGGGGTCCACACACAGTCGGACATTGCCATTTTTCTTCCAAGTGATGTACAGTTGCTGATATCCAGGAGGTAGGAACATTAACTGGTTTGATAATGTTAAGGCTTTCCAAACGATCCAATTCCTCTTTTACATGTAGCTTTTCTTTGATGGCAATTGACACCTTTCTTGTTGAGAGTTGAACTGGTGCTATGTTTGGGTCAATTTCTGGGTGGAGATCACCTTCTAACTTTCCTTCTCCTCTGAATACATCAGCATATTCTTTGAGGATAGATTCCATTGTAAGTGGTGTTTTGCTCTGCGATGACTCTTCAGACTGAATAGCGATGATGTTTTGTTGGGCCACATAGATGAGTTGCATTTGCTCACTGGCTCGTAAACCAAGCAGAGGCTTGCCTTTTCTTTTTACAACTACAAATTCCACACTGTATTTTCTTACATTTCTGGGATTCACAACTTGGACACGTTTCTTGCCAACCAGCTTCTCCTCAATCTTGTTGTACATAACAAGAGTTACTTTCTGCATTGTCCAGCAGGGATAGACTGCCTTCACCATATACTTCAGATCTTTGAAAGACTCTTGAGGTAAGATGTTCACTGTTGCACCAGTGTCCAGTTGGAATGGGACTAGATGACCGTTTAATAGCATTACCGCAAGCAGTTTGTTTTTGCGATCGGGATTTTCCACAGCACAGACTTGCCCCTTGACATCAACACAAGCAACAGATTCATCAAAGTCAGAATCCTCCACTACATGCACTGGCTTGTGGACATGTCTCAGTGTGGGAAGTTTAGGAGATGTGGCCGATCTGGGTGGAGGCAGTTTGGTTTTGCCGGCCGCTGCAAAGTGGTTTTGAATTCCACAATTAGAGCAAGTCTTTCCCCATGCAGGACATTGAAGCTTGTTCCAGACATGAACAAAACCAAACTGAGCCTTCAAGCTACAACACCCAGGGGTATAATTAAGCCATTTCAGAAAGACAGATTTAAAGTGGCGTGAAGTTGTAATCTAATTTACCACAAATTTAAATTGTAATGGACAGGCAGATGGACTTATTTGTACATTAGTTGGCTCAAAGCTTGCGCGAACCTCCGATTCCCGTTTTTGACATCGTTGTTTAAGTATCAGTGGCTTTATAATTTCTCTGTCACATTGTCTTGTCATATGTGAGGGACTTACAGTTGGTGTTACAGTTAACGAGAAAACTTATGTACAAAAGTTCAAGGACATGACTTGCTTTAAGGTGGCTCTTAACAGTTTCTAGTACTTTCCAAGAGGTAGATTTTGATGGTTCCTTATTACCACTCTTTATCACTTGATGCTACAATCATGGTATCAGTAAACTGCCAATCACCCGTAAACACATTGGTATTATTTTCGTGACACAATAGGTTACCATAGCAACCCTATGAAAACTAGCCTAGTTTTCCTTATTAATTCTTGCCATCATTAACAATCCTCATTCCATTTTGATTTCTTCTTTCCTCTTATCTATAGTAATTTAATATTAAGTGTTTTCTACCCTAGAATGCAAACATTTTAAGGTTTTATTTTATATACGGCAACTCTTTATGACCCTAAAAATGACTCTAAAAAATCGTGATGTAACATTAGTCCTCAGCGCTCCAAGCTCACTTTTTGAAAAAAATCGCCTTTTGGTGACCTTCAGTTTTAAAATGGTCGCCATAAAAAGAAATTTAGTCGCCAAAAAAAAACTTGGAAGTGAAGGAGACTCTATGACATATTACACGAAGGGCTAATGTGCCGAACGGCACGTTTTCAATGCTTCGCTTTGCTTCAGTAAGAGAAAGAGAAAGAAGAGACTCTCTAGTAGCAAAAACGATTTATTTCAACATTACAAAGCTGCTGAGACCGGGTAACATTGCCAATGGAGCACAAAACCCCTTCAAATCGCTCAAATTTGCCATTTTGAGCCGCAGCTCATTTTAAGTTGACGCATTCGACTTTCTGAACGACGAGAGGGGAAAAGAGAAAGACAGGTGATGCCGCCACTTGTACTTTTGATTAAATTCGTCGGGTATTTTTGATAATTTTTCAAGTAAGTTCCTCTTTAAATCCGTAGGTCGCCAACTGGCGACTTTCGCCAGAATTTTAGTCGCCAAATATTTTTTCCACTCGCCATGGTGACCAAATAGCTTGGAGTGCTGGTCCTAGAATTTTATTTTAAAACAGCTCAGTCTATTTCTTTGAAATACAAAAAATATGTTGTTTTTTCGTTTTAATCCAGTACGAGATATCATTTTCCAAACTCATGTCTTGTAAAAGTATAGAATTCTCTCACAAACAGAAATTGTTTGAAATTATCAGGTTTTTAATTTGTTCGGTGTTTTTGTTAGTTTTTGTGTTTTGATTCATAAGCTACATGTAGTCCTATTATTACCATGCTGACTCGCTTTGACAGTTTACCTCTGATAATATAAAGGAAAGATATGTATTTCACCAGCTTAGGGAGGTCCGTATAGTAAAAAATTGAGACTGCGGTCTTGAATATGCTGCCTGTCTCAGGCCGAAGGCAGCATTTTCAAGCCCGACATCACAGTTTTTCACTATATGGACCAACCCCGAAGCTGGCAAATAACTTCTTTTTATTTTTCGTGGTAAATTGGGTTACGAGTTGGTCTCTTTACCCACCTTTGTCATTGAATTGGCTTATGTGCGGTCTACACACAATCATAAAAAATCTAACAGACGAATGAACAAGTACACACTCAGATACTAGACAACGAAAGATGTATAAAAGAATAGCTGTATTTCGAACTACTTTATGTTAGTTGCATCTAGTTCACCAGTTAATAAACCTGTTTTTCCAGTGTCACGAAAATTCATGCAATGTTAAATGAAGTTGTAAAACATAAACAATTTCTATCAGTAGTTGGGAATCACACGAAATCAGATCTCTTTTTACTGTAAATTGAAAAGCTATCACAGAATTCGAGGAAATTACTCAAGTGTCTTCCATGGAAATTCTCTTAAATATTCGCTGCAACGATCAGAGGTAAACTCGACTGCACTTGATTCATTTTGTACTTGAAATGGTACCAAGAGTGACACACAGGATTATGCCGAGCTACAAGCAGCCAAACAAACTCTCGCATTGCTTACAGTGACTTTCCTTGCCATTTCAAAGTGAATAGAGATTTATTTTGCATTGATTAATCATCGATGGAAGCGTAAAGAGGGTGAAAGATTGACAATTATTGCTAGTTCACTCACAAAATTTTGACTTACATGACAATTTTACCTGTGCTGTTTTCCGATGTTACCGTGGCCGTGGTCAGAGATAAATCCAGACCCTGCTAATTAATAAGAACCAATGAGATTGCAGGATATCATTGCTGTACCCTCATGGAAAAAATAATAGAGGAATAAAACACCGGAATTAAATAAAACATTTTGCTCACAGTAGTCACTCTTACTAGTGTAATATGCTCAGCAAAATGTTTTAATTTTTGAATCTTGAAATTTTTTTTTCTTGATCTGGTCCGTGATCCAATCTGTGGTCTGAACTGTGATCCAGTCCGTGATCCAGTCCATGATCTGGTCTGTGATCCGGTCCGTGATCCGGTCTGTGATCTGGTCTGTGATCCCGTCCATGATCCAGTCTGTGATGTAGCTCGTGATCCTGTCCATGATCTGATCCTGATTTTGTCAACACTGTCACTTGTATGAAACTTGAAATTTATCAATAGTGGTCTATATTTTTGGCCTTGACTATCTGGAAAATGAGACACAAAACAGTGAAGAAACTCTGAGCAAATTGTTATTGGACAAAATGAAAAGCCATGTGCAAAAATTTGACCAAAGCTTGTGTTTGATGAAATTGAAAAAAACTTTAATATTATTTAGCATAGTGTTTATAATAGCCCAGTCCTTTTTGCAGTAATAGATTAAAATGTATGTGTTTGACCAAGTTACACTTGTACACAATGTCAGTAGATTTTGTCTAAGAACCTTTGCTTGTCAGATGTTTTTTTGACTGTATGGTTTTATAATTACATCTTGCAGAAAAGCCAAAAGTTATCAGTCAAAATCAATTTAATGTGGCGGTCTATGGAAGGCCAGTGCTGGAAGTAATTGTTGAATGGCCAACACTTCAAGCAAATGTGACAAATGAACTCTTTGTTGGTCGAGTTCCTGCTGGGCCACATTTTGTTTGTGAATTCAATCACAATACCGCACAATGCAGAAGAACTCCAAAATTTCAGAATGAAATGCTGTCATGTTATATTGGAACAGATGTCCTTAGAAAGTTGTTTCTAAGGAATGAGCTGCTGGGTTCTTGTAGTGACCCTGATTATATGTGTACCAGGCTATGTGCCAAGGTGTTAGTTAAGAATTCATTTGGTGTAAGTGAGAGTGACGCAGGAGGTTGGAATTTGCTACATGATAGTGAGTTTTCAATTTTTATTATTTTCTATATAACGTATGTAAGATGTACAATATTTAAGAAATAGAAAACATGTACTGTGTTTCTATTGAGTCATACAAACACGAGTGGAAGTTTGGGAGAACAAGAAATGCTGTGGGAACACGAGCCAGAGGTGAGTGTTTCCACACTTTTTCGAGTTCTCCCAAACTTTCTCAAGTGTTTGTATGACTCGATATAGAAACACTGATTACATGTTTTCTATTTCTTTTAGAAAACACTGCGACGAGAAAAAAAAAAAAAACTTGTTAACTGATTTGTTCAAAATTGTGTTTCTATATCTCTGATAGGAACACAGTCAGAATTAGCACAAGCCGTTGACCTACACGTAATGATGGCATGATCAAAGAGAATTTAATTAATTGACATTTTGATGATCAAACTAATTAAAATGTCAAGGCTGTTTGTTTTTTCATTAGGCTATTTAATTTTCTTAAGCAAGTTATGTGTTCTCCGTGTTAAGTGAGTTATATATCTAACCCTCTTGAAAATTTGGGAGAACTCAAAAAAGCTGTGAATACCAAGATTTGCAGTATTTTCATAGTCTTACCACTTAGCTGTAAAGGACAAGAGGATTAATGGAAATCCACAGTCAGCTGTTTTATATTAGTGGCCTACATAATGAGCTTAAATATACTTAGTTAACTTACATGTAGTTAATGACGAGGAACAATTTGCTCATTAGTTTTTGTGGCCTTTGTTGCAATTTATACTGGTGCCTAAATTAACGGTATGTGTCCTAGTTTAATGTACTGTGTGTAGTGGTTGGGGCAGTTTTTAGAGTTTTTTTAAGTGTTTTCTCTCTCCCTCCCTCCTCTCCCTTTATTATCATTTCCTTGTTTTATTATGAATAACTTCTCAGTTATTCGTTTTATATTATTATTGTTTATTATTGCTATTCCTCTGAGCTCTTGGCACTGTGTGACGGGTGCTTGGGTTGGAGCTGGGTGTGGTGTGCAAGGCTCTGGCTGGGTAGCAGGTAGGGCCGGCTTTTGGGATGTTCGGCAGTTCCAGTTCCTGGGCACCCAACCTGTATGTACATCTCAGACATTAACTGACATATATCTCCTCCTGAGGCAATTTCAAGCAAGTTACTAATCACCATAATTACTATAATTACCATTGCCATTGCCATTGCCATTGCCATTACCATTGTCATTACCATTGCCATTGCCATTGCCATTGTCATTACCATTGCCATTGCCATATCATTGCCATTACCATTACCATTGCCGCTACCATTACTGTTACTGCTACTGTTACTCTTACTCTTACTCTTACTCTTACAATTACTATTACTATTACTATTACTATTACTATTACTGTTACTGTTACTGTTACTGTTACTGTTACTGTTACTGTTACTGTTACTGTTACTGTTACTGTTACTGTTACTGTTACTGTTACTGTT
>Ga0126343_10000663_pt1 | contig 14060 bp, 12 predicted proteins | sample Cyp2metagenome_FD_92531 | JGI IMG/M metagenome (GOLD analysis project Ga0126343, IMG submission 92531) | Coral microbial communities from Lord Howe Island, Old Settlement Bay, Australia - Cyphastrea 2 metagenome | ecosystem: Host-associated > Invertebrates > Cnidaria > Coral ... | reverse complement strand
TATAAGCTCTGAAAGCTGAAATTAAGGGTGTTTTTAGCAGATCATAGTGTTGCTATGGTAACCTATTTTGCCACAAAAATGTTACCAACTTGTTCACCGGTAATTGGGCAGCGTTTTGATACCGTGATTGTAGCATCAAATGATACTGAGTGGTAATAAGGAACCATCAAAATCTACCTCTTGGAAAGTACAAGAAACTGTTATGAGTCACCTTAAACCAATCACTATCAAGCTCACGCTACAAACCCGAGAAAACAACCCGAAAAACTCGGGTGAGAATCCGGGCTGTTTTCGGGCGCTTTGAGAAACGCTTTCCGGGACTCGAGAAAATCACCCGAAAAGAGCCCCGAAAAGCTTTCGGGCCCGAGAAGTCTTCGGGTCTTTTGAGAAACGCAGGCCTGGTTTTGTCAATCCGATCAAATTCGACCCGGTCCAGGTTTTGTAAAAGCCCGCATATCTGTGCTTTTAAATGCCGAAATAGAGGAGTCTCAACATAACAAACCCCTTTGTGTCTTTTCGCCAAAATTTCCGAGATAACCCAGGCGCGTCACGAGATTTGGAGATTTGGCCAATCAGTGAGCTCTATTCGAACTATAGTCTTTGCGGCAAAGAAGAAGGCATTTTCAATGCGTAGTGTTCGCAGAACTTGTCTATTTTCTGGGATTGTTTGACCCTTTTAGGAAACACGTTTAAAAGACATTGAAGACAGTTAAATCTCCTTTGCCCTGCTCAGTTTTTTGATTACTTGCAAACATTTTGTATGCGCTAAGACCTCTCAAAAGTAGCGCGGTCGATCTCGCAATTTTTGGTGACCCCGATTGCGTGAGATCCACTGACATACTAACAATGAACGACAAATTTCAATACCGCACTAACAATGAACGACAAATTTCAATACCGCACGAGGTTTTGCCGAGTGCGGAATTAAAAATTTTGAGTTCATTCTTAGTGAACGAGTAGAAGTAAATCTCGATAATTCACGCGCAATGAGTGCGTTAACATTTTTATTATTGAAATTGAATACACTGCATAGAGAAACACGTGCACTGAAACCACTGTATTTGAGTCAGCCCAAACCATGGTGTAATATGACAGTGGTGTGTTGAATTACACTACGGCTATTATACCACGGTAATGACGTCAAGGTGGTTGTCTCATCACAACCCAATGTCACGTGGTACATATCAGCCAATAAGAAAATTGGAACTCGAACAACGTATGAAAGTTGGATAATAATGAACCTTTAGTCCTGTCTAATCTAGATCTGGTTGACCAAGTATCTCAACTGCGCTTTGCTATTCTGGTATAAGATATTCACTCACATCTCATTTCTACATGATCAATTGACAGGACAAACGTGAAAACGTTATATTAATAACAAATATCTTTACTTTCTATATGTTTTCTATATGTTACTGGTGACTGAGATTAGTTGCAGTTCTGGCTTTTAATGCACCAAGATGTAGCCCATGGCATTAATGTCTTTGTCTCCATTATCTGACCACACAGCCTCGTTCCCACACGTGTTGGAGTCATCAGGATGTCCTCCTGTACCAAACCCGATTCTGGAATCACAATTATTGCAATCATTTCCGTTGTTACTAATGATACCGATTCTTGCCTTCGGATGGTGAATATTCGTATCCACAGCATTGAAGCCTTCCCTGTTACAGTTGACCTGCAAGGAGGCCTCTGAACCAATCAGCTCCTTCCACGTGTTACGGCCCAGTGAGGTGGCGCGGTATTGCCCGTCAGCGATCAGTGAGTAGAGAGAGTCGGCCTGCTTATTGATCACGATGAAATTGATCTGTTGCCCGATCTTCATACCAAGACAGATCTTTGTGAAGGATGTGTTCCAGTACGTCGGTAACTTGGTTTCTTGTAAGTCAAAACCAGTCTTGCCTCCCGGAGGGTTGTAGTCGATCTTGCTCCTCCAAAGGTCAGAATGGTAGTGGAAGGTAGTCTTGAGAAATAATGAAAGGAAAAGACCTTTGGTTACATAGTAGAACACTTGAACGTTTAACGTTTATAAGCTGGTACCCAAAGAACAGGGGCCTATTTCTATAGCGCTTAATTAAAAGGCGGGAGAAAGACCAAGGTAGTAACCTAAGTAACGCCATCTAAAGGTAATTAGTTAAAGTAATGTGCTTCTTTTCGGGGGTAATAATGAATGCGTTCTCTAGTGAAAAACGTTGCCCGACTTTAATGGCTTTTTGACGTCAGGCCGACTGGTACACAAATTTGCCGCCGTTACATCATCACGTGCGAGTCGAAAGTTCAACTGTTTGTTGCTTCCCTAGGGAGTTAGTGAGCTTTGTTCAACCTAGGGAGTTAGTGAGTTTTGACCCATGGCACGTGACACGTTCTCCTCCAGTCGGAAAACGTATTTGAGTTGGGAGGTATAACAAAAAGATTTAACAGATAGATTCCATTTTGCCCTGCGTCTGTTCAGTACACACAGACATACAAGTCCTTCATTTAAACACAATGGAAGTTTAAAGCATATGTTTGTGGGGTCGTCTGTATAGGAGACGAATACATAATAAAAGTCAGTTAAAAACATGTTAAAACTGAGTTACATCTTGAGAATAACTTTAGAGAGAATAATAGGAATAATGTAATTATAGAATATACATTAGGTAAAATATATACAGACTCAAGTAACTATGACAGTAAGGGTTATAAAATTCTACTAAATCTAAAAGCACTTAAACTCTTGAAAAAAATGAGAAAAAAAATGGGAATCGACTGACCTGACTGCGCAATAAAATTTAGGTCCTTGATATACCTGTCCTTCTTCACTTTACGATAAAAAGCCTTAAATTGGCAGCTGGTGTATGTGTCCTCTGTGGCTAATAGAGTTTTTAAGGAGGTACGAATTGAAGTGTGGTAATGGATCCTGGCATGTTACTCCTTGTTAAGTCGTAAGCAGCGCAAGGTTTGCTCACTAAGTAAGATAATGCATGGGGAGCATCGTCACTAAATACCTTGTAAAATAATTTAATCACTCGAATCTAATACATATGACTTAAAGTGCTCCAATTAGAATGCCGGTAAACATCAGCAGATGGCATATCTTAGGACAGATTGTAGATCATCCTTGCTGCCTTACGGTGAAGTGATTCCAAGGAGTTTAGCTGTTCTGCGTTAGCACATCCTCCCCACACGATCAGCCCATATAAAACAGCAGGCAATACAACTTTATAGTACAAATCAATTAAAGTTTCTCTACCTAAGAAAGAACTCGTCTTATGAGGTTCAGTTTGTTTACGAAACTCTTTGTTACGTCTGTAAGGTGTTATGACCAAGAAAGTCTGTCGTCAATTGTGATACCGAGGAGGCGAGTGTGATAAACCCACTCGATTTAATCTCGCCCAATGCACACCGAGTTTATAGGCCCGATCATTGTTTTTTTTTTTTTTTCATCAATAACATTAATTCGCACTCTCCTGAGTGGGGGGGTCAACGAGTTATCTTAGCACCACCTGTTTAAATCTGTTGATGCTGGGTTAAGAGACATCACAGCATTGTCCACATTGTCACCAATACAATAGGCAGTGGTGTCACATGCGTACATGAACACGGAGCCAGAGGAAACTGAACTTGGCAGGTCGTTTGTGTATAGCACAAACAGTGCGGGGCCCAATATTGATCCTTGTGGAATAACACATCTCATGTGGGCAATATTAGAATGCTGGCCATTCACTACTGAGAACTGAGTTTGATCTGATAGATAATCCTTGAGAACAAAGATCCTTGGATACCAAAATGATGTCTCAATTTGTGTAGTAGTGCCATATGAGATACGCAGTGGAAAGCCTTTCTAAAGTCTATGAATGCTACTGCTACTACTTTGTTCTGATCAACAGCCTTTCTCCAGGTTTCAGATAAGTGAAAGAGCAATAATTCTGTGGAATACCTCACGGTAAGCCCTCTGGTAGTCTGTAATCAGGTTATTATCGAAAATGTGGCGGACTATGGTGTCAGAAACACGTCATTCCATAACTTTACTTGGGGCACTTAAAAGCGATATTGGCCTGTAATAACCAATGTCGGCTGCGTAGTCTCCCTTAAAAACTGGCACCAGACGAGCCTTTTTCCAGTTAGAAAACGTTTCTCCATGGTGAGCGCATATAGAAAATAATGGAGTCAGGGGCTTCGCAATGGCGGGCTCAGCTAATTATAAAACTTTTGGTGATATATCGTCAGGTCTTGGAGATTTATTAGTCTTGATGGCTTTTAATTTGTGCAGCACCAAGTCTTCATAAACGGAAATCTGTGACAGCGTGACATTGTTTATGGTTCATAGTGTGACATTTTTTAGTTGACGGCTGAGATGACGAGATTTGTGATGATTGAAATCGGAGACTAGTGATTGTGAAATAGGCTTTTGAACGGAAAGACGAGAGATATAGGACGCGTTGTACTAGTAGAGGAGAATTAAACAAGGATTCGTCGATACGAGTGAGTTGTGAGATTGTGACATAAGGTGTACCCCACAAGTTCGGTACATTCAGACACGAGTATATCTGAAACCGAGAGGGCTGGGCATCCTGTGTGGTCAATCTGCTGTGAAAAGTTGTCGATTCTGCTGCCAAGTTTTATGCCGATATTAGCAAAGAGTTCATTCATCAAGATTTTTTTTAAAGTATTTACGGAGCTAATATTACGCTAGTAAGTGATGCATTTACTCTCTACTCCCTACTTACACAATACTATATCCCCAAAATATGACTCTAATGGGATATGATCTACTCTAAGTCTCGAGCTCATTTTGTGCTCGCCTTAAGTCCGATTTTGTCCTTGTTAATTAGTAGTTTATAAAAGTCTTTATTTTTCATTTTAAAAAGGTTTACGAAAATTTCTGACAAAGGCGGAAGTTCAATTTTTGACAGAAAGTCTGTTTTTTTCTTTAGGAGTTACTTTTGCCCTTTCTATGGCATTTCTAGGAATTGCTGAGATGACTTAAAAATAGTCTAGAAAATTACAGCTTAAAAGATATTTCTCTGTAAATTTTATGTACGACATGACGTTACCAGATCTTGGATCAGATACTTATCAGATACCAATTTTTGTAAAAGATAGAACATCCGTCCAACAATATATCTTTGATATTGAATAAACAAATTTTTGATAAAATCGTTGTAGAATGTCTTAAATTCCAGGAAATGCTGAAGGATTTTTTTGTAGAACTGGGGTAAATTGATCCTTGCAAGAAAAGTTTTATCGTAGTTACACCTTAACAAAAAATGTAGACCGCCATATTTGTCTCGTAGGTAGTTGGGAATGGCCTTCCAGGAGTCCTCAAAATTCTCCTCTTCCGACAACTTCAATGATTTTGCCATGGTGTCTATACTGGGCGCGCGCAAACCACCCTTGTTATAATCAGAGATCATTACGTTACGTCTTTTTTCTTTCTCTAAATAAATTTAAAAATAGCAGAATTCAAAGTCTGTATATAGGCTTTCGAAGTGTTGACGTTTGAAATTGTGTGGACTAATGAGACATCCTCCAAATATTGTTAAGTTTCGACAATTCTAGACATTAAAAATACTTTGCATTTTCTGCGGTTTTGTCTCAAAATGAAGCTTTTCATTTTGTTTTACATCGTAAGAGATGCAAGTTTCAAGTATTCGGACAGGCTTTTCAGGCCACTGGAATCCTCCAGGGTCCAAGCCAACAAAGCTGTGGTTTTCGCTTGGTTTAGTTTTAAACCTGAGAGATCGCCAAAGTTGTCTAGAACATTGATAGCTCGTGTGACGGAATTTCTGTTGCTGTTGAGAGGAGTAGTGTCATTTGCAAATTGGCTGATTTTTAGTTCTTTTTGAAAGATAGTTATTCCCTTGATTCCTTCCCTTGTCTAATTTTACATGCTAAAAGCTCAACTGCCAAGACGAAGAGAGCAGGGGACAAGAGACATCCTTGTCTAACTCCCCTTGAAAGTGCGAAGTAGTTTGTACTAGAACCGTTATTCAAGTCTGAGTTATAGATATTAAAGTAGAAGTTGAAATCCAGCGTTGAATGGACTCACCGAAGTTAAAAAGGGCGATGGCGTTTTGAATACATTTCCATTCAATGGTGTCAAAGGAATTTTGAAAGTCAAGTTGCAGGAGGATACCTGGGATACCCTGTATCAAGATCAGAATCCTCCTTCGGAGCCAGCGAAATAACACCTCGACTTTGGGAGATTGACATCTCGCCTGTGTTGTATGCTGAGTTAAAGCTGTCCACAAGGTCACGCCCGAGCAAATCAAAGAAGCAATTGTAGAATTCCCACGTAAATCCATCATCTCCTGGGGATTTTTCCGGTTTAAAGTGGGGAGAGTGTCTTGTGTGTGATTTCTCCTTCCAGTTCATCTCTAACAACATCTTCGAGTTTTGGTATTTCAAGGTTTCCAATGAACTCTTCAAACAAATCATTCCCCCTGTCTATGACAGATGAATATAGATTTCTGTAATATAATTCAATGACCTTTAATATTTCTACTTCATCACAAATCAGTGAGCCATCTGGTCTCTTTAAAGATTGGATGACCTTACGGTTAAAGATCCTTTTTTCCAAATTAAAAAAAAATATTTGTTTGGCTTTTCGCCTTGTTCAATCCATTTTGTTTTGGAACGGATAATTGCTCCCTTAGCTCTATTTTCATAAATACGGCAAAGATCCTCCTTTAACGTTATATATTCGGTTTTCAATTGGCGGGTTATGTGATCAGTATTAGCAGAGTTAGAGATAGGGTTGTCCAATTCCTCCATTTTCTTTTGAAATAGTCGTTTCCTTTTCTCCGCATTACTTTGCCTTATTCTTAGAATACAAGATTGTTAAACCTTTCAATTCCATTTTAATTAATTCCCATTTGAGACGTTCGTCCTCTAAGGCCGTGTACTTTTCATTGATAGCAGTATAGTTTCCTCGTATTTAATCTACATACTCTTCATCCCCCAGAAGGGAGTTATTGAACTTCCATAGTCCCGGTCCTCGTGAAACTTGGGCTATCGATATAGTAAGTCTGACTGCTCGATGGTCCGGGGCGTTTGATGCCTTGGTTTTAACCCGTTCAATCCATTTTGCGAGATCTCTGACGGTGGTGGACTTCCACGGAATGCCGCCCCTCTTGTCAATTGGCTGTAAAGTGATGTTCCAGTCACCTCCTACAATGAGTCTTTTAGTGTCTGTGTTAGACATAATGTATGCGCTTAGGTCTTAGAAGAATTATTTTTGTTTTCTTTGATAATTTGGGACATAGATACTGTAGAGATCGAATTTGCTGCCATTTAGGCTTGAGTCAACCGAAATGATTCTTCCATTTTGACCTTTTAGTAAATGATCAAAAGCGCAATTAAATGAAGGATTCATTAGAATGCAGACACCTTTACTGTGTGCGGATCCCTGCGAAAAGAAAATTACACCTCCCCATTCATCTCTCCAAACAACTTCATCGCTGCGTGCTGCGTATGTTTCTTGCATAAAATAGTCTTCGCAATTTTGATCTTTAAGGAAACAAAAAATAATTCTCCTCTTCACCGGATTTCTCAGTCCTCTGACATCTAAAGTCATCACATTAAAAATTATCCTGCATTATCAAAGTTATCAGCACCTACAAAGATTTTCGCTTTGGGAGTAGTTTGACAAATGTTTAAACTTGATTTGAATATGCAGATTGGGAAAACACAAAAACTAGACATGCGACAAAACACAACACAAAACCAAAAGGGCAAAGATAAAAATTGACTATCATACAAAAATACACACACGCATACAAATATAATAAAGAAAGCAATGAAAATCATTCTGGGAAAGACATTATTGATTGGAGATTGATCTTCTAAATGGAAATTGGTACGCTGTATCGATTATTCCAGCTCCTTATTAATGGTATCAAAAATTTTAAAAATAGCAAAATATGTAAGTAAAATTAGATAGTTCGCAAAAGGATATGTACACCAAGACCCAGTCAGAGTTACTGCAATGGCTGATCTGTAGCAACGTATTTGCCGTTGAGAAAAAGTTTGTCCGGGTTTGCTTTGCTGAAAAAAGCCTTGTGTCCTTTCTCTCTAGCATCCTTGAATTTTTTCATTTGCAGTTTCCTTAGTTCATTTAACTCCTTCGGTATATCCTCAAAGACATGGAAATCTTTATGGCCTTTGAGGTGTTTACGAGCATTTTCCATAACTAGTTCTCTATCAGAGTATCGAAGAAATCAAGCATAATAATTGGGCGAGGTTTAAAAGAGGTAGGCTTACCTAGGCGGTGAATTCTCTGGAATTCTATTTTCTCGTAGGGTTTTTCAATCTTAAATTTCTCTTCCAGGAATTGGTACATAACTTCTTTTGAGTTTTCAACCACGACTCGCTGTTGCGCTGATCCCTCCGCCATGTCAGTGCTTGTTGTCACGCTGAAGGTCTTGAACATCTTCTGTATTGGAATCCTTCTTCGATTTCCTCCACATTTTTTCTAGTACCGTTACCCTGGTCTTTAAGCTTTGTACCTCTGACTCTAATCTACTTACTGCTCCTTCAAATTATGTTGGCTACTTTACTCTTCTATAAGTTGCACCTCGATGATGTCCTCGATGATGTCCAGCTTTTCCAATGTTTTAAAAAATTCCTTCGATTTTAGCACCTAGGATCTCCGCCATACTCGAGCGCTTTCAAGATTTTGTCTTACTCGGCTCTCACTCGTTTTTCGTCTGGTGACTTTTCTGACCCTTTAAAAGATGACGGCGACGATAGGGTTCTGTCCTTTCGCTTCGGTGGCATGAAAATATCTCATTTAGACTTTCAAGAGCGACCAAAATTAGGAGCTCGGCGAAACGTGTTTCACTCGGCCGCCATGCCAGTTCCAGTCCACAAGTTTGTTTTATCTTTGTCATTAACGGCAAGGCTACCATCTTCTCTCTTTCGAGGACCAATTGTGCTTCTTCTAAGTTCCAGCGAAAAAGTTCCAGTACATTGCAGCTGACTTGACTGAGGCTATTTTCTCAGTAATGTACCGCGACTTTGCTTTTCTCAACTCAGATGTGATCTCGTTTCTAACTCTCTTGTATCTTGCGTAGATATTATGATCTTTAGTGCGAATAGCTGTCTTAAAAGTTTATACCTCGAATTCATCTTCCGTCTAATACTGTTATCTATCCAGGTTAGAGCTTAACTCCGGATCCTAACACGCTTAACAGGCGCATGGGAATCGCACATTTTTTTGAATATCCATGTCCAGAGAACATCACCTTTGAGATATCAGCCTGAAACTGTTCTACCTGAAACTTTAGGAGGGGACGTTTTTGTGATAGACTTAGAGCTGCATATATTAAGCAATGGTCAGAAATTCCCAAAGGTAGGACACCTTTACGCTTGATTAATCTCGGCTTTATTGTTACTGTCAGATCTGTTAGAGTGCGTGATCCAAGTGTGATCCTGGTGGGCGTGTTGATAATATTTTGCATACTTAACGACTGGAATAAATTCAGCAGCCTTCTAGTTTTTGGTTGAATTGCGTTTCCAACTTTGTTTCCTAGACCAAAAAGATCGCAGTTGACGTCTCCAAGTGGTATGATAGTGTCAGACTTCATTGGATCAACACGCGCCGCTGAAAACTGTTAAGCTTCGAACCCGGCCAACTCCATTGATTGAAGACAACATACGGGCCGTAATGAAAACAGATCACAGATGACATCGAAATTTGGTATCGGGTGAGAACAAAATGTGGTGCATGGGGCAATAGCCGAGTGTGTCATTGTTTCGTTTCACTGAGAGTTTCGCTCGACGAGACTGAGCCAGTATTCTTTCCTTTGTTCTTTTTGCTTCTTCTACTTTATACTTTATTCACCTTTTTGCCTCGTCCTAAACCTGGAGTTTCAAGCATTACAACAAAGTTGCCTTTTTTGAAGATACTTCCAATGTTTTTGATAATGTGGAGGACACACTGTACACTTTTGATTCTGTCTTTACTCAGATTTTGGATCAACACTCGCCGCCGAAAACTGTCAACCTTCGCACCCGGCCAACTCCATTCATTGAAGACAATATACGGGCCGTAATGAAAACAAGGAAAAAACGATCCTGCTGTTTGGTCGGGCTATAAGAATTTTAACAGGAAGTAAAGCGAGAATTACGGATCGCTCTATGGAATTTCGTCGAAGATTCTATAAATGCAAATGATACTAACGTAATGTGGACGACTGAATAAGATCATGTTTTCCAAAGAAATCGGCGAGTACAAGAGTCTACAATGATGATGATAAAACCGTTGCTGATAGATTAAATCAGTACACCTCGATCGGAGAAATAACGAATGGAAAACATCAAACTGCTTGCAAATGAATGCGGCTACGCTTCAGTGCAACCAACCTAGGCCCACAGCCCTGAATTCCCAATCGCAGAACAATTTACCTTTTACCAAAGTTCATTGTTCGGGCTTCAGTGCAACCAACCTAGGCCCACAGCCCTGAATTCCCAATCGCAGAACAATTTACCTTTTACCAAAGTTCATTGTTCGGATATTGAAAGGATTGTGTCGCCATTGGCTACAGTACAAATAAAGCGCCCGGAATCGACAGGTTAACTCGTGTCATCAAAGACTCTGTACCTTTTATCATTCCTTCGATTGCTTCTATTATAAATGCTTCGCTTACCACTAGCACCTTCACTGATAACTGGAAGATTGCTGAAGTGTCACCAATTCTGAAAGAAGGTGATTTTAAGGAAACAGGCAAGAGTAGGCCGATCTGTTTACATGTATTGCATATTCTTTCTAAGGTGTGCCAACCCTACCTGACAGCATATAAAAGGTTAGAAATGAACCCGAACGGAAACAAAAAGTGGCACTCCCCTGAAACTTCTCTTATTGCCTCCACCAACACTATACTTGAAGGGACAACATCACGATGTAGCGCCCGCGGGAAATTGACTGGTTTCTTTCATCGGAAAACAATAGAACTGTCACTTTGTCCCGTCATGCCGGCGCGACAAAGTGACAGATGAGCGCTATTTACGTACCAGTCAATTCTAAAACCGCTCATCCCCCCGCGTTAAGCTCCGTACAGTGGGGTATTTGACCCAAAATGAGGCCCGCCAGGTGGGGTATTTGACTTTCGTGTCATAACGTCTGTCAGCGGTCGGAAACAAAAGAATTTCGCAATTTTTGATTCAGCACATGAGCAGCGTCTACAGGTCATTGCTCTTGTCGATTGCATGTGGGTTTTTCTGTTGTTGTCGTTTTTGTATAGTTTTATGGTGGAATATTCCTTTGTTTAAAGCGTGGACCGAAGACAAGCCGAACAAGAAATTCGTAGTGGCAGAAAATTTTGTCTGTATAACAGGGCGAGCTTTGCTGACGTTTTAAAATGTTTATGGTATCAGGAAATGCCAGAAATGAGCAATCGCCGTATTTTAAAATATATAGAGGTTATTTTGTTTACAGTTTTGTTGGAGCATTTGAGAGCCTTTTGAAAAGCCCATTAAATGTAGGCTTCCTAAAAAGAACATTTTTATTAAAATTAAGAGCGTTCGTAATATAGCTTTGAGAGACTTCAGATATTTTAGTTGTGTTTTAATATAGCACATCACTCTATTATCATTAAATTTGCAGTTCACACAAATCCTAATCCAAACAGTAGCCAATTGTTTATTACAAAATATGTACATTTGAATAAACGGTTTTACGCATGGAAAAAAGTTTTGCACAGTTCTGTTAACATGCTTGGAGGGTGGGGATTTGACCCTCTTTAAAGCTCTAACGGGTGGGGCATTTGACCTTCTAAACTGGCAACATAGCGGGGGATTTGACCAAGATTTTTCAAAAAAGTCAAATGCCCCGATATTTTCCCCGGGGGGGGGGGGCATGGACGGTTTTGGAATTGACTGGTATATTATATCTCATCCGCCACTCGCGTTTATCTCTCAATTACAAGAGGACAGGTCAACTCGCTCAACTAGCCAGGGAAAGCGACTTGTTTTTTTCGTGTTAAACGGCAAATAAAAACTGTATTGACCAATGTAGTGGCAGAACACGTGAAAAGCCGCATGAGTAATGCAAAACAAGGCAACGGTGAGTCCGTGGATCATAACAAGCCTGAATATGCTGTTTTGCAATGTTGTGATGTTTTACTGATTTTATACACGAGTCCTTATCATATTTACAAAACTATCCTGCTGGCTAAATAACAAATATTTCGGAGTCACTCTCGCAGAGTATACCTGAGCGAAGAGAACCTGAATATCAAGAAAGAAAAGGTCTGCTTGCTCGTGTAAAACGTAAACAAAGAAACGCTCGCACAAGCGCGATCCTTTTAGTCTTTCCCACGCCTTGTGAATTGGTTTCTTTACAAATCTCCTGCTCTGTTGTTAGTTCCATTACTTTTCAGTCCTTTCCCGATTTTCTGAACCTTTCTGAAAGCTGCCGGGAGAAAGCCGTCTTCGTCCAGCGCCACAACACTTCCCTCCACTAGAAGTTCCGTCAAATTCCGGTATTGAAATTAACACCGAAAGGTCTCGATTACACACAAATCATTTGGCACTTAACGAGAACCGTGTATCACTGATCTTTGATTCTGAGAAGTTTTAGGGCAACGCCAAAGTTGATTGAGCTCAAGACGATGCAAACGGATTTCTGAAGCTCTATATCACCATTCTCGCATCTCTGAATTCTTGACCGCCTGTCCAAAAATCAAAATCTTTCGCATGCGCAAAAACGTGATTGTGCGGTTTCTGGACATGAGCAAAGCTTTTGACAGCATTAATCACGGCACCTTACCACGAAAATTAAAAGCCACCATGCTGGCCCCAACGGCAATTGGGGACACAACATAAAGATAAAATAAATAGTAATTTCCTGGTTTAACTGCTATTTGTCCGAAAGAACTCAACGGGTCATGTAGCACAGGTCGTGAGATCTTAGGCGAATTGGTTCGATACCCAAACCCCCAAACAATGCTAAAACAATAGTGACGATTTAAATCTATTGTTTTAAGTATCCAATGAGAAGAGACCTCACGAAGAGTTCGCGTTAATGGTGCGCTGTCCGATGTTCTACCTGTAATATGTGGAGTGCCACAAGGTTATTCAGTATTCACGCCAACGACCTACCAGCAGCCAGTGAGGTGTGCTCAACCGCATGCTACTCAGACGACAGGAAATTGATTATTTCGTTCACAGTTGACGAGTCTCGCACTACAGAAGATAATATCAACGCAGACCAGGAGCGGGGGAGAACACTCCGCGACGCCTGGCACTTTTTTGTATCTAGATCATCCAACAAAAGATGACGTCACATCCGGTAAAAAAGCGGGCTAGGCGGCAATATCAAATCTGAATATGGCAGAATCGGTCTCTCAGTAAGTAAAATGGCAATTTTGCGCAATCGGTGGGATATTTTTAACATTTTATTTGGCCACGATAAACAGAATTTTGTCTTTTTCCTCGTCATATCAGTTTGTTTGAAAAAAAGGGCAATTAGTTGTTCAAAAACACGCTGTTTTGAGGGCGTGTTTTTTATGAAACGTCGTCATTTCTTCCTCGTCGAGTTCCACAGGAGTCATCGTTTGCGTGGAAATGATGAATTTTAGGTACGTTGCACTCGATTCAAATATCCTATTCTCTTAGGTAGGCATTACCCTAAGAAATCAAAGGATACCTATGGCCAAACTCGTGGATTACTGAAGTAATCTTGAGAAGAAACATGTTGGTGAACTTGCAATTATTGGTCTATTTTTAAAGGGCGTTAAAACAAGCCGGGCTCATACCCCTCAAGGTAGCTCTTTAATATGTCACAAAGAACAGGGTTTGTTTGTTGGTTGCATATTACAGACTTTTATCCAGAATAGGTAGGGTGGCAAAAGTGCAGGTGAACATTGTGAGGTAAGGGCAAAGAGTTCTTGGGTCACAGAGGACACTCCTCTCCAAAAAAAACAGACTACCGGTACTCCCCTCCCTCAACCCAACCCAGATTTAATTTGATGTGTATATGCCTGCTGAGAAGATTGCATTTCACTCAAGGCCATAAGTAAAGGTTTCTTATGAACAGTACTTCTTTTCCTATGTGGCCTGCTAGTCTCTAATTTATT